>Ga0098061_1000517_pt1 | contig 18620 bp, 17 predicted proteins | sample 22_taG_FD_92579 | JGI IMG/M metagenome (GOLD analysis project Ga0098061, IMG submission 92579) | Marine viral communities from the Subarctic Pacific Ocean - 22_ETSP_OMZ_AT15343 metaG | ecosystem: Environmental > Aquatic > Marine > Oceanic | place: Subarctic Pacific Ocean | collected 2015-01-20
ATACCTCTGTGTCTGTGTTTACTAAGGTGTTGATATGATTAGGTAGTGGGTTGGGGAGTCTTATTACCCACTAACACTCCAATTAATGCTTGTTATTGTTAGTTTATGCTTCAAACTAGCAATAAAGACACACAAGCTGAATCACGAGGCTGCAAATACCACCTAAAAAATATAACTGGGAGCTAGTTACTACTAACTCCCAGCTATGTACTTGTTACTTGATTATGTTTCGATTCAAGCTCCAGTGATTCTCTAGAGCTTTGAGTCTGCGAACTTGAACTTTGATCTGATCTTTCCTTGCCTCGCAGATCCACGGACTTGTTAATGCGACTGTGCAATCGGTTAATGTGTAGTTCTCAATTGAATGTAACACTGGTTCTTAACTCCTTCATGTAGTTACACGCAAAAATGGGAAGCTGGATTGCTCCAACTTCCCATCTTGCTGAGGATTAGAACTTGCGAAGATCCTCTCTCCGATAGTGGCGGGTAACCGATCCATCCTTGGGATCAGTTGTTTCCCATGGGAGATCGCCATTCTCCCATTTCTCTCCGCAAAGCGCTTCGAGCTTGGCGTTTGCTCCTGCGGCTCCCTTCTCGGTCTTGTAGACCTTCGTGGATACTGCGGCTGAAGTGCCATTCTCGAAGAGTACGACACTGACGAATCCATTGGCGCGATTCCAAGTAGTAGTTTTCATATGAACCTCCTAAGTTCAAGATAAGATTGAAGTTAACCACCCAACACAGAAGCATTGAGTACAGAGTTCATACCAACGGGAACCTTCTTCTTCTTCGTTGATAAGAACACACAACACAGAAGCATTTAACGAGGAGTATACCCACGCACCTAATGCGACTAGTAGTAAGGCGTCTAGTAGTCCTTCTTACGTACCCCCCGGTAGTGAGGTTGTTTTGACTCCCCCCGCTGTTCCAAAGTGGGGAGTTGGTTGTTTAACGTTGGTGCTATAGTCAGATCTATCATCCCCCCAAATACGGATTAAGGGATTGTGTGCGAAATAACGCTATATAGGAGTGGGTAGGGGTCGATTTCGGGCAACTGCGTTGCCCGGTATTTTAAGAGTAGATTTGACGGCTGGATGTGTTTATGATATTTACTAACGAACAACAGGGCGGACCATATACATATAATAATAACTAATTGCCACTGACAAAACAACGAAAGGAAGAGTTATGGCTACTAGTGCAGAATTTTGGGAGTCGTCCAGTTACGGCCCCGGTGACTCTAATGGTACTTACGAATTTCAAAGCGCACGTTCCCCTAATAGATATCACTTGATGCGGCTTCTTCGTAAGCGTGGTATGAGGAATTACGGAGAGATACTTAGTACTCTACTAACTGATTCTTCTCCTTCTTCTACTGCTAGTGTCACTACTACGCAAGTTGATCACACTGTTGATCTTAATGCCAACAACATGGGTGGAGTTAGAGGTACAACTGCTAACGAAACCATGGACTTAACTATTAATAGTGACAAAGATGATGCAAGTGCGAACACGGCCCGTGCTGTTACTGCTGCTGACGTAACTGCACTACAAACGGAAGTTATTCCTTCTGGAAGTCGTGCCAATCGTGCGCCCACTACTTACCCAACTGATGCTGCTGGTAATGGTGGTGGAGGCAAAGGAGAAACCATCTAATGCCTAGTTATGATGAACAAGGGGTTTACAGGGACGAACAAGGAAATGTCGCCCCTGATCCCCGAAGTGGAGATATGGCCCCAGGAATGAGTCAAGCCATATCTAATTTTCTTGGTACATCTTATACTCCCGGTTCAAGAATCCCTCCAGCATATATGGGGGCAGAGGAGATGCAGCATTGGGACTCTGCTCTCCCACATGATCCAACTGCACTAGCTACTGGAAGAAGTGGCGGTGGAACTTTTATGCCAAGATCAATACAAATAGGTGGTGGCGCACCAAAACCAGCACTTGGTATTCAAGCTGGCACTCTTGAAGAAGATATAGATCAAGAAGCTGGTGGAATGGGGGAAGTATTAGCTAACATTCCCGGAATGTATGATAATCTAGATCCTATGGATGCGTCTGATAATATATCTCCTCTTGCTGGTGTAACACCTCCACGTAAACCAGCACCGCCACAGCAAGACTTTCCTTATACAGACCCAAACAGCCCAAACCCTATTGACCAATTAGTTACAGCAGATCCACAGGCGCTTATTAAAAGTGTAACAGATACTAGTGCGCCTGATATCACTGCAACAATGTCTCCTAAAGATGCAGCGGCATATAATAAGGGACTACAAGGTGTAGGTACTTATCTTAGTGGACAAGCTCCTAATTTAGATTTACCAGCAGATAATCCGGGTAGTCGCCTTGTGGACTGGTTATCTGAATTAATGGGAAGAGATGTTGATACGGCTATGGCTCCGTCTGAAGCTGGAACTTATGCCCCTAGACCTACAGAAGAAGCTGGACCAAATACTGTTCCTCCTACTGGTGATGATGCTGGTGATTTGCGTGGAGAACGGCGTCCCATGAATGAAGCTGAATACATGGAAAATGTCGTGCAAGGAGGGGATCAACAAACTACTCGCCCTGCTCCCGGAGCAGGAAGTGTCCGTCCTACTGTTCCAGTTAATAAAGCGCCATTAATTGGAGCAGATTCACCAATGCTAAAACAACTAATGCAGATGATATTCCAAAGTGTGCCACCATCTATGAATCCAGCAACTGGTCCAGTTGGTGCTGCGGGTTCAGGAGCTAACGCTGATGCCTTAATGAAGCGTTACATGGGCGCAGTTGGCGGTTAATGCCTCTACCTATTGGTACAGAACCACTAGTTCTTGCTGACGGTACTAAGATAAATCCGTTAGACGGTAAGATACTAAAAGATGATATTCTCGTTGAAGTTCCCAACACTAGGGAAATTCAACGGGATATTGTCGCTGCTAGAAAACGAATAGCAGACCTACCCCTCCCACCAGAACAAATGAATACTCTAAGTCTTGTTATGGCTTACACAGTATTCGGATTGTCTGATAAAGATATTGGGAGCGTACTTAGCCTTAGTGGGGACCAAGTACATAATATAAAGATGAATGATGTGTATAATGAGTTGCAGCGAAATCTAGTTCAATCTATCATTCACTCTGATGCAGCAGAAGTCAGAGACTTGTTTGTATTAAACTCCAAGACATCTGCTCAATTGTTTATTGATACTGTTAGAGATCCTGAGATGGGCATTGGAACACGTTTATCCGCTGCTAATAATATTCTTGATCGTGCCGGTCATCGTCCTGCTGATATCGTTGAGCATCGTCATAAAGTTGAAGGCGGGCTGCGGATCGAGTATGTCAAGAAAGAAGAACAAGATATCCCAACAATAGATGTAACACCTGAAGGAGTTATGTAATGGCTACAGTAACAGAAGTAAGTGGTAACGGTGGCGGCGAAACTGGTGCTGGACCAGAAAGAGAATTTAGTCGCCCAAGTGTTACAGCCAGTGCTTTATACGGAACAACTGTTCCTACTTTCGTAGGGCAGAAGGGAACTGACACTACTAATGATGAAGTGTGGATTGCACAACGTACTGATGTTACTAGTACAACTGCACTTGCGAATACGGATTGGGCAAGAATTGAATAAGGCTAATGCCCACATTCAGACTATTCGAAGGAAGTCTACAAGATAGATTTCAAAAGTCCCGCGACAAAATACAATTGTATGGTGGAGGATTTGCTAATGGCAAAACTGCCAATGTTTGTATTAAGGCGATAGAACTTGCCAAGGACTATCCCGGTTGCAACGCGCTTATGGCGAGATCAACTTATCCAAAGTTGAACGATACACTTAGAAAAGAATTTCTGAAGTGGTGTCCAGAAGATTGGATTAAATCATTCCCTAAGAGTGCTAATGGATCGAACACCTGCACCCTCAAAAACGGATCAACGATCAACTTTCGATATATCGCACAGCAGGGGAAGGGTGCTAATGAGGCGACGACAAGTAACTTGTTATCAGCAACTTATGACTTTGTCGTTGTGGATCAAATCGAAGATCCAGAAATTGTACACAAAGATCTCCTAGACTTACTAGGACGATTACGTGGCATGGCGAATTACGAAGGCACTGACCCAACGATGCCTAAAACTGGTCCTCGTTGGATGTTGATTACCTGTAACCCAACACGTAATTGGGTATACAGAGAATTAGTTAAACCTCTACACGATTTAGATCGTGGGATTGTTAATGACAAGCTGATGTGTGAATCAGACGAAACAGGCAAAGCATTAATAAATGAGGATAGCCTTCCTACTCCCATTATCGGATTGTATGAAGGAAGTACTTATGAGAACAAAGAGAATCTAGAAGCTGACTTCATTCAGACACTAGAAGCATCTTATCACGGACAAATGCGTGATAGATTCTTGTTAGGACAATGGGCGAGTTACGAAGGACTAGTTTATCCTTCATTCGATGAATCAGTCCACGTTATGTCCCATGAGAGTATAATAAACTATTATAACAAGCTAATAACCCAAGGCTCGGAGATAACTCACCTTGAAGGTTACGATTACGGACTTGCTGTGCCGTACTGTTATATATGCGGTTTCGTTGATATGTTTGGTAATGTATTTCTGTTGGATGGTGGTTACGAAAAAGAAACGCCACTAGAGATACAAACAAACAAGATTACCGAGTGCCGCAGCTATTATAAGATTCCATCCGACAACCATATGTACTCAGATCCAGACATCTTTAGACGTAAAGGGATCAACAAGGGAACAGTCGGAAGATCAATAGCCGACATGTTTCGTGATGATGGAATCTACTGCACTAGGGGCAACAACGATATTGCGAATGGTATAGTTAAAGTATCTCAATACCTGATCCCACAGAGAAATCACCAGAACCCTGTTACCGGAGTTTACAACTCACCGTACATATACTTCAGTGACCGTCTGGAATTTGTCATTAACGAATTCACTTCTTATTACTGGAAACGTGATCCGCGTGGAGATATACTCGACGTTCCAATAGATAAGGATGACCACGCGATGGATACTATTAAGTATATGCTATCGCATCGGCCTAATGTATCTAAGTTGATTGTTCCACAAGAAGATAAGGAACTTGGCTGGCGTAAGTGGGGAGAACGCGATCTGCCAGAAGCCACAAGGAATTTAAGATATGGCTAGTGGGAAACAATTACTAAACGCAATACAAAAAATAATGTCAGGACTAAGTGACGAACAATCACCAGCACAAAAAGCTATTACTAATCGGCAAGCAATACAGAAAAGAAATTTAGACACTGCAATAGCCGAAGAACGTGCCTTAACAGGAAAAGACCCAACTGGTCCCGGACCAGATTTACACTATTTCGGGGAAGATGTAGTAGAGAAGGCTCAACCAGACTTTATGCTAGAGCTTCTTGAAAGAGCGGCAAAAGATCCAGAGCTTGCAAAAGTGGCTAAAGGAACAACGCCATCTTTAATTGATATAGCAGAAGAAATAGGAACTACTACTCCAAGACCTAAAGGCCATACACAAGTAAAAAGATTAAGAGATATTAATGAGGAAACCCTTGAATCTGGTCAATGGCCTTCCCGAAGAGGCAAAGGGAAATGGGATGAAGCCGCACAAGAATGGAAATATAAAACAATTCCCGGAGGATTGTTAAAAGAAGAACACGTAAAAGGACTTGAATCTAGAATTCGACAAGCTGATAAAACATTGGCAGAAACAGGAACTGCCGTTGGTAATCCAAAACTTACTGATGAGGGTCCGAATGTATTTGGCGAAACTGCTGGTCCAGTAGGGACAGCAAAAGTAAGGGATGCTACTCCTGATACCCGTGCAAGAGATCGTGAAGGCGCTCTTACTGAATACGAATCTACTAAGCCGTATGATGAAGGCACAAGAACAGCACAACAACTTCCACCGGGACGCGCAAAAGGTGCCGGTCCAGTTGATATGGAAGGATTGTCTCCAGAAGATTCAGTTAGTAGATCCCATATAAGCTCCGAAGAATTAACGATGGACGACCCAAAAGCGCAAGAAGCTATGCTTGATGTATTTGGAGATGAAACACAAAAAGAAGCTGACAGAATTAGAGCTATTATTGATGACCCTGCTCATCCACAATTGTCTCCTAATCTTGAACGCGAAGTTGCCATGAGCTTTGCCGAAGATAGTATTAAAGCCAAAAAGGTTGATGCTCTTGCTAAACAGGCTTTTGATTACTTAGCTAATGTTGAAAAAGGGTTAGTGCTTCCTAAAGGAATAGACGATCCAGCAGTCAACAAACAGTTGTATAACTCTAAAAGAATGTTACACAAATTCCGTACTGAGCTAGCCCGTGGGGCTGAAACTGCAAGAAAAGAGAATGATCCAGAAATTCTTGAGGCACTAATTAGCAGATTACTCAGTCCACCGAAAGGACGATAGAATGGCTGATGAAGATCAAATCCCGACAGACGTAGAAACTAATATCGACCAATCACTCGATAAGAAACCTACTCGTCGTAAGCGTCAACCTACTTACCAAGTAGTAGGCGATAGCAAGATTCCTGTGTCTAAAGCCAATGGTAAGTTGTGGAAATCACGACTCGCTCAATGGCGAAAAGTATCTGATGAAGTAGCTGATACTTGGGAAGAAGCCATTAGATATTTCGATAATGATCAGACCAAGCATCGACTTCCAACTGAACATGCAGCCGGTAATCTTATTGGAAATCAAAGACTTAACAATAACATAACCGAAACAGAGAACGTAGTATTCAGTAACATTACTACTATGGTTCCAGCTTTGTATGCTAGGAACCCAAATGCAGAATTCACGAGTGCTACAGAATCCAACAAAAGATTCGCAACTATACTTGAACGATTAGTTAATGTAATCGGAACAAGACGAGCGACTCCAGGAATCAATCTAAAGCCTAAAGCAAAGCGTTGTGTAGTTACTACTCTACTAACTAACCGTTCATGGCTTGAATTGAATTGGGTACATAAACAAGACAGTAGTGATCAAGCACTAGAGGACTTAGAGCAACTAGCAAAAGATTTGCAGAAAGCTAAGAAGCCTCAACAGATTACTGAGATTGAAGGAAAGATTGATGCTCTTGAAAAGGGAATCGACATTCTTCAACCAGCAGGTCCGACTGTTAAAGTCCGTTCGCCATTTGATGTAGCAGTAGATCCTAATAGTAAAGAGTTAGATATATCTGACGCTAATTGGATAATGATACGGGATTACCTACCAACTACTTTCATTCTAGCTAGATATGCTGAGAAGAAAAAAGGTAGTGAAGAGTATAAGTCTATCTATAAGCCTACTCATATTATGAAGGCCAAGATAAACGAAGATGATGAAGCACATGATGATGATGTGTTCTCTGTCTACGAATCAAAAGAGAAGATGACTAACTTTGGATTCGATGATGAAGAGACATTTGAACGTGCTAAGATGACTGAAGTGTGGATGGTATGGGATAAGATTACCCGCCGTGTACTTATGTATAACAGTAAAGATTGGACTTGGCCCATTTGGGTTTGGGATGATCCACTACAACTAGATACATTCTATCCACTATACCCACTTTGTTTCTACGATGGTCCGCGTGGCCCACTGACTAAAGGTGAAGTTACTTATTACTTGGATCAACAAGATGCTATTAATGAGATAACTGATGAAGAACGTAGAGCAAGAAGGTGGGCTAGACGTAATATATTCTACAACAAGAATCTTGTAGAAAGAGAAGATGCCGAAGCTGTTCTTAATGGTGATGATGGAACAGCTAGAGGAATTAATATTCCTGAAGGGATGAAGATAACTGATGTCATTGGGTCTGTTGTACCGCCATCTATGCAGTTCACACAATTATTCGATAAAGAGAATAAGTACCGCGCGATTGATCGTATATCGAGTGTGGGAGAAGTTTTGCGAGGAGCGCAATTCAAAACCAATACAACTAACGATGCAGTTCAAGCCAACGTATCGGCGTCTAATATGCGAGTGGACGAAAAGTCTGACCAGATCGAAGATTGGATTGGTTCGATCTATTGGGGAGTGGCTCAACTGTGTCTTCAGTTCATGGATGTCGAAACCGTTGTTAGTCTCATTGGAGAAGAAGCCAGAGAAGTTTGGCAGAATATGTCGGCGCAAGAAATCAGAGATAACTTCTCGATTCAAGTTGTTGGTGGAAGTACTAAGAAGCCAACTTCACAAGCTAAGAAAGAAGAAGCTCTTGAACTTGGACAAGTTCTCGGACAGTTCGTTAATGCTGCTCCCGGACCAGTACTTAAAATCATGCTTGAAGTTATGCAAGAAGCATTTGATGAAGTTACAATTCGTGAAGAAGATTGGACGACGATATTACAGGCTGTAGAACAACAAGCAGGGGCGCAACAACAAGGCCCACAACAAGGTGCGCCACAGGGTGCGCCGCAACAAGGTCAACCACAACAACCACAACAAGGTGGAGGACAACAACAAATTCCTCCCGAACAGTTACAACAAATATTAGAGCAATTACCAACGGAGGTTAAAGCTCAAGTAGCACAAGCTATTGATAGTGGAATGCCTCCACAAGAAGCGTTGCAAGCTGCGATGTCACAGATGCAACAACAACAACCACAACCGCCAATGCAATAAGGGGATGACTTATTATGGCTGAAGAAGAACTAAGTACCGACGAAGCTATTCTTGAATCTATTGGAGAAGGAGCCTCGTTAGATGAACCGACTACTGAAGAAACGACAGAAGTTGATACTTCGGAGGCGCAAGAATCTAGTCCAGAAGCACCACAAGCCGATAGTGGACAAAGTGGTGAAGCTGGCACTGGAGGAGAGCCTCAACAACAACAAAATCGTGGTCCCCAAGACCTCGTTGATAGAGAAGGAAATGTAATAGCTAGAGGTGGAAAAGAACGCCGCTTCTACGAACAATTACAGACTTCTAAGCAACAATCAGCCTCATTAAATCAGCAAGTCCAACAGTTACAAGGACAGTTGGAAGCTATTAATGGTGCTGGTACTTTGGGAACACAATACGATCTTTCCCCAGAAGAACTTACAACTGGCGCACAATTAGTTAAGTCCTTCAAAGATGATCCTGTTAATACTGTCAAATACTTATTGACACAAGCTCAAGCAGCAGGACATAATATTGAGGATATCGGTGCTGGTGGCGCAGATATGTCTGCTATAAAGCAGATGATAACTGAAGCTATTTCCCCACTAGCCTCCGAACAACAACAAAGAGTTGAAGCGGAACAAAATAGACAGCAAGCAGTACAAGTTTACCAAGGCTTTATGTCTAAATTTCCTGATGCTAATGTTCACGAAGACTCACTGGCCCGGCTTCTAGAATCTGATAAATCTTTAACACCAGAAGCTGCGTATTTTAAGTTAAAGAGTTTCTTTCTAGAGAGAAATCTAGATTGGAACACTCCTCTGGAAGCCCACGCTCAACAAGAGCAGCAGCGGCAACAGACTCCAGAAGTTAATACGCAACAATCGCTTCCTTCTGGTGGGAATGTTCCCGTCCAGAATGTTACAGACACAGCAGATATTGCTGATGTTGGAACTTCATATGATGACATCATTCGTCAGAGTATGAGAGATGCAAACATTCAGATCTAGGAGTAAAAGATGGCAAGCACCCCAATCGCAACCGTCTTGAATTCCACGCTGACTCGTTCGCGTAAGAAGCTGATCATGGCTTCTATTAAGTCTAACGCTCTTATGGCTTGGGCTTTTGCGAACAATCGGGTGGAGTTTGAAGATGGTGGTCACGAGATCACGAATCCGTTGACTCTCGGACGTAACCCAAACATTTCGTCGTACGAATACTACGACGAACTGCCGATTGCTCAAACTAGCGAATTCGACACAGTTACTTATAACTGGTCGCGTGTTGCTGGTTCTGTAGTAATCTCCGACCAAGAAGAAGATGAGAACCGTGGTACGGCTGAAATCTTTAAATTGATGAAAGCCAAGATTGATGTCTTGGAAGAGTCAATTAAAGAGAAGTTCAGTGCTTATCTTTATGGTTCTTCTGCTGGTACGGACCCAAATGGTATTTCTACGCTAGTTCCAGATGATCCGACGACAGGTACGGTTGGTAATATCAATCGTGCTAATGAAAGCCAGTGGCGCACATCGGCTTATGACTTCAATGGTAACTTGGACTCAACGAACATTGAAGAAGCCTTTGATGATATGCTCATGGATTTGACGCTCAAAGGAGACAAGCCTGACTTGATCCTTTGTGGCCGTAATCTCTATCGGCACTATCGTACCGCAGTGCGGGATAAGGTTGTTATCAACTTGTCCGAATCTAATTCTGGCAAGAAGATGATGGACTTGGGATTTGCTGGCGTAAAACACCAAGCGATTCCAATGCTTTACGATGAGGATTGCCCTGTTAACAAGGCTTACTTCATCAACAGCAAGTACATTCGCTTGCACATTCTGAAGCATGTCAACATGAAGGTAAAAGAGCTAGTCGCCCCTTGGACGATTGACGCTCATGGACGCCGAATTGTTTGGCAAGGTCAGTGGTGCTTGTGGAAGGCTTTCCGCACCCATGCAGTTCTTATTAACTCGTAATATGGAGGTTGAAGGGGATGTCAAATATTAGACCTCGTTATGAAGTACACAAACTAGAAGGCAAAGTTGAACACGAAGTCTTTAAGATGCGTGTTGACGATGATGGTAAACCTTCGGGCGGCTTCGAATCTGAAATAGTAAAAGAAGATGCTGGCTGGATGGTCTACTTTCCTAACGGAGCTTCTATCCGTGTACGCGATGAACCAGAACTAAAGCGCCTTGGTTTCGATAAGAGTGCTGACCTGATTGATATGGACAGCGGCGATGTCGTTGGAAGTACGGGTCAGACTTCTCTTAAAGCTAGATCGGAACAACTAACTAGTCGTGGACGAAAGACTCGTCCATCAGTCATACAGACCGCAGATAATGGAGAATAATTATGTCTAGGGTCATTCAAGATTATCACCCGCGTTCCATTAGCCAGTATGTTCCTAACATGGAATTTGCTGCTGATGTAGTAGGTGATGTGCATATTGTAGCACTCGGAAGTCCGGCTGCTGCTGATGCTGACGGTATTTGGGATGGAGTAAGTGCTACTAATAGTGACACTTCTTATACAAGTTCCGACTTTAAGAACACCTTTGATGGTAGTTCTACGTCACTAACCTCAACTTCTGGCATGATCGACGCTACTTATGGTCGTTGTCTTACTGCTACGGGTTCCGGTGGTTCAAACCATGTATGCACGATCTCTGGTCGTGACTATCTTGGTCAACGGATGCAAGAGAGTCTTACTCTCTCCGGGACTACTGTTATTCACGGCAATAAGGCGTTTAAGTACGTTGATTCCATAGCTATTGCTTCTGGAGCAGCCAGTGATACTGCTGATATCGGTTGGTCGGATCGTCTTGGTCTTCCTTATAAGGCCCAGAAGATTCTTTCTTACACCGAGAACGATGTAAGTATGCCTGTTGATCCGGTAGAAGTTGCTGTTGAAGTAGATGCAACCCGATTCGCCGCTGGAACCGATTGCGTGGTTCCTTCGCCGGTAGCTGGACAAATTACTGGAGTTAATTCAGTAGTTACTACTGCTACTTCGGGAACTTCAACTGCTACTGTTGTAGTTGGTTCTACAGATGTTGGTGGACTCTCTATCGTAATTGCTGGCTCCTCTGGAGTTGCAACTACAGATAGTGACACAGCAACTACTGATGACGATCAAGCAACGAGTACTGTCGCTAAATATGGTGCTATGGGGATTTCTCCCGATAGTACTCCTAGTGGTGGTGCCGCCAACTACTTCGTCACGGTAGAACCGCTCACGTTTGTAGCTGGACCTGATACCGACCCACAAACTGCGACAACGGAAGACCCGCGAGGGACTATCCTTGTCACTACAGATTGTGATGGCAGCAATGCCTATGAGGTTCGTTACAACGTAGACACCGCTGATCTTCACGGTGTTGAGCAGTATAACGGCTAATTAGGCAGGGTGGGGATGTTTAGCCTCCCCTTCCATCCCCACCCACTTAATTATGGCAACATTAGCCCAATTAGTAACTAGAACCGCTGACCGTCTTTCGATGGTCGCGGGTACTGGTGTTCAGGTATACGCAGAAGATCGTATAGCTGAAATGATCCAACATAAATTTGATGTGCTATTTGATGAAGTCTTCTGGCCTCAGTTTATGTCTTGGGAAGAATTAACTCTGGATGGTACGCTTGGAATCGTCACCACGGATCTAGCCAGTAAAGTCAAAAGATTCGATGATATTAGAGTCGTATTTGCAGACAACTCTAATACTCCACTAACAAAGTTAGCTGGACTTACCACTAATCCATTCGAATTAAGTGGCACAACTCCTGTTCACTATGAGCCACTAGGAGTTGGCAGTACTTACAAAGCCTCAAGAGTATTCCAAGTATGGCCTAAAGCATCTACTGGAAAGATCATAGTCCAGTATAGAACCAAGCCAGACACATTTGTTAGTACTGACGAAATAGACTTTGATGATCAGGCACTCATTCTTGGATCAGTATTCGACTATCTAGAAGATGACGGTACTAATCCTAATGCTAGTCAGAAGTTCCAACTGATGTTTGAAGCCAGAGTTAAACAGTTGAAGAACCTGTTCAATGCTGCACCTATCAGCCTTGATCCTGTTACTTCTCTACCTAATAGCTTTACATTTACTGAATTACCAACGTAATGGTTGATACATTCCTATTCCCTAAAGATAGAAAAATACAGCGATCTAATAATCTATTAGACGCAACCATTCGAGATTTCTCTGGTGGATGGAATGTTATTGATAACGATCTAAACCTTACTACTAAGTTCAGTAAGATTCTCCGTAACATGCAGCGGAATGAAGATGGATCAAATGCTGTTAGACATGGAACCAAGTTATTCGCTGATACTTCTGAACACCTAGATGCCATCATCGCCTGTGAATATTACTCTGGCAGTATTATATGCGTAGGTAAAAATGGGAAGCTAGTTAGAGTTGATAGTGCAGGGAATGTATACGAAATCTGGTCAGATGCTTGGGCCAATGGCCTTCCAGGAAATCCTGATGGATGGGCTACTGGATTAACTTTTGCCTCGTTCGCAATATTTAGTGGCTCATTGATAGTAGCAAATGGAATCAATAAGCCTCTTATAATTAACTCTGGTCTAAGCTGTGAATACTTAAATGATCCAGCTAATGGATCTAATGCTAATACGCCTATAGCCAAATATTTATTGGCTCATGGACGGTATTTAGTAATGGCCGGTGATTCAGCAGCACCAGACCGTATTCATATATCTTCTACAGATACATCTGGTGTTTGGGTAGGTGATGGCGCACCTAACGATTCAGTAGCACTTGATCTAGGTACAAGAGTTCCAAGTGGAAGTTCCACAATAAAAGGGCTAGGTAGTTTCCGTGATAGCATACTTGTGTTTTTTGATGATGCTATTCTACCGGGATCATTAGGAACATTTACAGATTCCAATCATACTCCAACATTTACTGATGCGATTGAAGGACATGGATCTGTATCTCATCGAGTAATCCAGACAATCGGTGAAGATGTTCTGTTTGCTGATCAGATTGGAGTTAGTAGTGTCAACCGTGCATTGTTCACTGGATCAGTAAGACCAGAAAGATTCTCTCAGTTGGTTGATCCCGAAATACAAAGAGATATCAACAACTTAACTAGTACCGCGGCCTTGGAAGATAGAACGTTCAGTGTGTTCGATAGCCAAGCTAGAGACTATATGTTGATGATTCCTAATGCCGATTTAACTGATAACACTACAGAGACTCGGACATTTGTATTTAAGAAGAATGAGACTCTAAAGATTGAGGCTTGGTATGAGTTCAAGAATTGGAACTGGTCATCAGCCTGTAGGTCTGCATTAAAGAGGCTATTCTTCTCTAGTGGCACTGAACTGTTTATTTACGGAACTGAGCAAGATCCAATAAGAAAGGATCGTGAAGGTTCAGAAGAAATGTTTGATGACGATCTTCCATTCGAAGATTATACTGGATTTACTCCAGTAGCAGATACAGCAGACAGTGGAGTGCCAATTCCATTTGTCTGGGAACTTCCCTGGTCGGACTCTGGGCAGAGATTCCTAACTAAATCCAGTAGGTATATTAACTTCGACACTCTCGGAGACAATAAATTTACTGCCAATATGTTCACAGATAATATATACAAGGACAAGCGGGACTTCGGTGAAGATTGGGAAGAAGACTCGTTAAAGTTTGATGATAGTCTAGGATTCGATGTTGATGTTCTTGATCCTACTTTAGAGATGGTATTCGAAGGTGGAGATAGCCCAGGATTTGGTGCTGATGAGTTCGGCGAAGATTATGGTGGAGGGCGGCCAACAAGATTAGAACAGTTGTATGCTTGGACAAGTCGTTATAAAATAATGAAACTTCGTATGTCTGGTGAAGCAACAAAAGCCCTAAAGTTTGTTTCTATTACAATGGCCTATTCCGTAGGCTCGCCAAGGAGATAGAAAATGGCAAGTGCAGTTGACGCAACATTTCCCGCTGATAATACGAAAGTCTCTAAGGCTACGTTTAGAGCGCAAATGTTGACGATTAAAGACGAGATTTCTGCGCTCCAACAACGGACAAGTGTTGCTGGAGCAAAAGCATTTTATGGCTTTTTGTCCGAGTCAGAAGTGCAAGATGCAGTTGTTAGGCATCACAATGTTGTGGCTCCTAGCGATTTGCCCAGGGATATAGCACTAGGTCGGGCATCACTTTAATAGGAGTTAATTATGGCTGATAAAATTGGAGTTCTCGGAGAAGCTACTACAGCTACTGCGGCAACTACTACTGTTTACACTGTCCCGTCGGGGAAAGCTGCTAAAGTTAAGATCATGTGGTCAGGCCGATCAGATGCATCAAACGCTGATGGTGATCTAACCATTACTGTTAATGCAATAGCGGTAGCAATTGTAAGTAATATGACTGCGGATCGTTATTTGCATTCTAATAGTACGTTAATGGTTAATCCAGAGACTTCTGCTCCGCCAACGGGGGCTACTGCACTGTTGACTGTAGCTCCAGCACCTTTTGAGTATTATTTGTCTGCTGGTGATACTGTTACATACACAGTTGCAACACGAACAATGCAAGCTCTGAATGTTCAAGTAGTTGGGACTGAGATTGACGTATAAGCTGAAGGAATAGTTATGGCTGCAAATACAACCACTACTAACTATAACTTCAACTTAACTGACTTCGACAAGATTCCTTGGCACACCGAGGAACACAACAATTGGCATATTATTGACGCACTGTTAGCTCGATATATTGCAATTGGAAGTGTTAAGGGTGCTTGGGAAAATGCCTTAGCAGTTACAGTTGAAAGTAGGTATATAGACCCTGACACAGATACTATCTGGGAAGTGCTTGTTGCACATACCACAGCTAGTACTGGTACGTTTGCTGCTGATCGAACAGCCAATAGCTCTTACTGGAAGTCAATTAGTGTCGATGTTTCTGCCAAAGGAACGTATGCACAAAACACCGCATACAATCCTAATGACTTTGTGATTCAAGGGGATAGGTATGGAGTTGTTCAGACTACTTATACGTCTGACAATACCCAAGCATCTGCCATATTGTCCTATGATCTTGATGTGACAAATGGAAACATTGTTACACTAATTGACGGCTCAGACCTATTTGACATCATCTTTTCTTCTACAGGAATGCTGGCAAAGACTGCCACAGGCACATTTACTAGTAGAGAAGTTGAAGGTGGAACAGGTATTGACCTGACTAATGGGACAGGAATCAGTGGTAATCCTTCTGTAGCTATTGATTCTACAGTAGCCACACTTTCTGGCTCACAAGTACTTACTAATAAGACACTAACTGCTCCTACAATTAATGGGGTAGTTGGAGGTTCGCAGACTTCCGCCACAATAAGTACTCTGACTACTTCCAATGTAGATGGAATCCTTGGTGGTGTTAGTCCCGCCGCAGCTACAACTGCAAACCTTACAGTTAACGGTAATACTGTTCTTGGTGATGCTACTGGAGACTCTATAACCATTAATGGTAATGGAGTTACACTTGCTAATGCTCCAAGTGTTACTGGTACATGGGCTAACCTTGGTGGAGTTACCACTGTAGATATCAATGGTGGAACTGTTGATGGTGCGATAATTGGTGGGGCATCGACGGCTGCTATATCAGGAACTACTGGATCATTTAGTGGAAATGTTACAGGTGCAGCACCTTCATCTGGTGGGCATTTAACTACTAAAACGTATGTAGATGGACTACTAGCTGGATTAGCTAAACGTGGAACAGTTAGGGCAGCTACTACTGCGGATATAACTATAGCAACTGCACTTAATAATGGAGATGCTTTAGATGGTGTAACACTTGCGGATGATAATCTAGTACTTGTAAAAAATCAATCTGATGCCGAAGAAAATGGAATCTATGTTGTTGGTTCTAGTCCAGCAAGAGATGATCTTTATGACACTTATGATGAGCATTGTGGATCTATTATTCATGTACAAGAAGGCTCTGCTAATGCCGACAAAATATTCCAGTGTACATCTAATGCTGGAGGAACACTTAATACTACTGCAATAGTTTGGTCTAATATAGTTCCGGGATCTGGTGGAACAGTAACACAAGTAGTAGCTGGTACTGGACTATCAGGTGGTACTATTACATCAACGGGAACAGTAGCTCTTGATATTAATAGTTTAACTACTGAAACATCTATTCACCAGACTAATGACTTCGTTCCATTCTATGATGCAAATGATAGTGCAGCTAACAAAGTTACAGTCGCTAACTTAATTGGTAGTGCTGCTATTGTACAAGGGACACATACAATATGGGTTCCAGCAAGTGCCATGACTATTGGAGTTAATGCTCCTTCAGCAGCAGTAGCATCAATTGATAGTGGCTCTGTTAATACTACAATACCAGTATTAGATTTTGACCCTGGATCTTCTGATGAAGTAGCAACATTTAACGTGGCTTTCCCTAAATCTTGGAACGCTAGTACGGTTACAGCAAGATTCTTCTGGACTAATTCTGATGCTAACTCAGGTAATGTCGTTTGGGGATTACAAGGAGTGTGCATAGTAAATGATGCAGCCTTAAACTCAGCAATGAGTGATGCTGGAGAGACTGTTCAAGATGCAAATATAACTACTGCTGGTGATTTAATGGTAACATCTGCAACTTCCGCAATAACGGTTAATGGTGCGGCAGATGATGGTGTTTGTTTCTTTAACGTATTTAGAGATGCTAGTGACACCACTAATGACACTTATGCAACTGATGCAAGACTTGTAGGAGTGCAGATATTCTACACTGTTGATGCAAAGGACGATAGTTAATGTTCTTAATGCCTATGAGTGCTGTAGGCTTTGGTGCCTTTTCTGCTGATACTGGGTACACCATCGAAAACGCTATTTGGCTGGATGGCTCCGCTGACTATCTGACGTGGACACCCGGTGGTGCCGGGAGTCGTAGAGCATGGTCTGCAAGCATGTGGATCAAAAAAGCAGATGATGCTGGCGGTGATCGTGCTTTCTTCAGTGGTGACTCTTCCGGCGCAGGAGTACTCCGTCACGCAAACGGCGATGCTCTGCAATTTGACGAAAATGGTGGTACTGTACGACTTACAACTTCAGCAGTCTATCGGGATTATACAGCGTGGCAGAATGTAGTAGCTGTTTGGGATAGTGATGATTCTACATCCGGTGATAGGATGAGAATTTTTATAAACGGTGCCAGAGTCACATCGTTCTCAAGTGAAACACAACCCTCCATTAATGCAGATGGTAGCATCAACCAAGCTAGTGTCCCATTTGTCATCGGGGCGGGGGCGGATAGCGGACCGGGTCAATTTTTTAAAGGGTATATGGCAGAAGTCGTCTTTTTGGATGGCACAGCATCCGAAGATGCGAGTGAGTTTGGTGAGAGCGATGACAACGGTGTGTGGGTGCCAATCAAACCACCATCTAGTCTGGGAACAAATGGTTTCCACCTCGATTTTGCAGTAGCTCCCGGCACGGGCAATGGCGCTGGAACTGACGCATCTGGAAACGATAATCACTTTACCGATGTTAGTATGACTACGGCGCAGCAAGTCACCGACACGCCGACTGATGATGTTGATAATAATATTGGTAATCACGCGCTGTGGAACCCGCTAGATGTCCATGCGTCTTATGTTCCAACTTTCAGTAATGGTAATCTGACAGCTACTGGGAACAGCGGCAGCGTTTATACTCAAATTCGTGGCACCATTGGAATTTCGTCCGGTAAATTTGTTATCCAGATTACCCCCAGCAGCACTCTGACAAACGGTGCTTTTATTGGCGTAATTCGAGCAAGCGATTTGCAGGACGCTCCAAATTCGGGGCCGGGAACAAAAGGCATTCTTTGTCGATCCGACAACACGGGGCAGATTTATAACGACGGTACGGCAGTTGAAAGTTCTATCGGAACTTGGGATAGTGGTAATGATATGCGCGTCGAAGTGAACGCCGACGATGGGACTGTGGCGTTTTTCAAAGATGGATCAGCCTACGGTTC
>Ga0098061_1000522_pt1 | contig 18505 bp, 20 predicted proteins | sample 22_taG_FD_92579 | JGI IMG/M metagenome (GOLD analysis project Ga0098061, IMG submission 92579) | Marine viral communities from the Subarctic Pacific Ocean - 22_ETSP_OMZ_AT15343 metaG | ecosystem: Environmental > Aquatic > Marine > Oceanic | place: Subarctic Pacific Ocean | collected 2015-01-20
CAACAACCTACACCAAAACCGAAAAAAAAGGTTGACAAAAGGACCAAAAATGTGTTACCATTATCTAACGAGAAAAAATCTAAACCCCAAAATGGGAAATAAGATAAATAAATCGAAAGAAGGTTGAATGTCACACATATCATTTAGTGCATTAAAAAATTGGGACTTTTGTCCATTTTACCACAAATTAACTTATGTTGATAAAGTTAAGTTATTCAAGGGCAACGTTTATACTGCATTCGGGACAGCCGTTCATAATGCTTGCGAAAAACTTGTTTTAAATGAATCCTTAGATCACGAAAAATGTTTTACTCAAAGTTTTAAAGATGAACTTCAAAAAATTCCAGATGGAACAGATGCGGAAAAAAAGTTATTAGAACCAATGAAAGCTCAAGGCTTGGAACTTTCTTCTTTGGCACTGTCAGCACTTAAAAATAAATTCCCAGGATACAAAGTTGTTTCGGTTGAAGAACAAATTTTTGAACCAATTCCAGAAGCACCTGTCGATTATGATTTCAAGGGGTTTATTGATCTTGTAATAAAAACTCCAGATGGAAAATATCATATTATTGATTGGAAAACCTGTTCATGGGGTTGGGACATCAAGAAAAAAACAGACAGGATTACGACTTACCAATTAACTTATTACAAAAATTTCTTTTGTGATAAGCATAATATAGAACCAAAAATGGTCGAAACATATTTTGGACTTTTAAAGAGAACTGCCACAAAAAACAGGGCTGAAATCTTTCGTGTTAGCAGCGGTGAAAGAAAAATAAATAATGCGCTAAACATTTTGAACAAAGCGGTGTATAATATACATAATAAAAATTCTCCAAAAAACCGCTTGAAATGTGATAAGTGTGAATTTCGCAGAACCAAGTGGTGCCCATAAGGAACCTAAGTGGAAACAAACAAAAAAATTAAAATATTAACTTTATCAGATCATCCTCTCTCACCCTCTGGTGTCGGCACTCAAACAAAATACTTCATTGTAGAACTTTTAAAAACTGGAAAGTTTCAGTTCATAAGTCTTGGTGGGGCTATTAAGCATGAAAATTATCAACCAGTTAAGGTAGAAGAATTTGGAGATGATTGGGTAGTCTTCCCAGTTGACGGATATGGAAATCCTGAAACTATTCGGTCTATCTTGAGAATGCACAAGCCAGATATGTTATGGTTTATGACAGATCCAAGATTTTTTCCTTGGTTATGGCAAATGGAAAACGAAATTAGGCCGCTTGTTCCAATGGTTTATTATCATGTCTGGGACAACTATCCTTATCCAAAGTTTAATAAGATTTGGTATGATTCTACAGATGTTATTGCAACTATCTCTAAGTTAACTTCCGATATTGTTCAAACAGTTTCACCAGAAGTAGAAGAACATTATTTACCTCATGCTGTACCAACTGAAATTTTTCAAAAGCAATCTCAATCTAATATTAAGCGATTCCGCAAAGAACAGATAGGAATCGAAGATGATAACTTTTTTATTTTTTGGAACAACAGAAATGCTAGAAGAAAACAAAGTGGTTCATTAATTTTTTGGTTTGATGCTTTTTTGAAAAAAATTCAAAAGAAGAACAAAAATGCAAAAGCCACATTATTAATGCATACTGATCCAAAAGATCCAAATGGACAGGATTTACACACTATTGTTGATGAACTTGGGCTAACCAACAAAGAAGTATTAATTTCAACACAAAAATTACCAATTAACGGATTAGCTTCACTTTATAATGCAGCAGATGTTACAATAAATGTAAGTGATGCTGAAGGTTTTGGGTTGGCAACATTTGAATCAATGGCTTGTGAAACCCCAATCATTATAACAATGACAGGTGGTCTTCAAGAGCAAGTAACATACATGGAAAGAATTACAGAACCAATGATGTTAAAAAGAAATGAAAAAAGTAAAAGTTTTACAGAATATGAGCATGGGATTGGACTTGAACCATCATCAAAAGCAATTATTGGTTCTCAGCAAGTTCCATTTATTTATGAAGACCGTTTGAATGAAAAACAAGTTGTAGATGCTCTTGTAAAAATGTATGAATACGGTCCTGAAAAGCGCGTCGAGCTTGGGAAAGCGGCTCGCGAACATGTTTTAAAGAATTATAATTTTGAGAACTTTACTCAACAATGGGAAAAAATTATAACAGACACCCATGAAAAACACGGTTCATGGGATACTAGAAAAAATTATAAATCTTGGGAGTTAAGAACTGTATGAAAAAAGTAATTGTAAGAGGTCCAGCCCTCAGTCAGTCCGGTTATGGTGAACACACACGTCTTGTTTTAAGATCGCTTCGCTCCCGTTCTGATATATTTGATGTTTATCTAATAAATATTAATTGGGGTCAAACAGGATGGATTTGGGAAGAAACAGAAGAACGACAATGGATTGATCACCTTCTGCAAAAAACAATTCAATATAGTCAACAAGGCGGCCAATTTGATATTTCCCTACAAGTGACAATTCCAAATGAATGGGATAATTCTGCTCCAATTAATATTGGCGTAACAGCCGGAATTGAATCAACAAAAATAACCCCTCAATGGGTTGAAAAATCTTTGAGTATGAATAAGATTATTGTTACCTCAAATCATGCAAAATTTGGTTTTGAGAACTCAGAATATCCAGCAACAAACAATCAGACAGGAGAACAAGTTAGCGTTAAGACCACTTGTCCAATCGAAGTTGTAAATTATCCTGCTAAGGATATTGAACCCAAAGATATTGAACTTGATTTAGAACATGATTTTAATTTTATTACAGTGGCAACATGGATTCCTCGTAAAAATTTGGAGAATACAGTTAAATGGTTCGTTGAAGAATTTTATGATAAAGAAGTAGGGCTTGTTGTTAAAACGTCTTTAGCAAAAAATTGTTTACAAGATCGAGAAACATCTTTTATGAAACTCAAAGAACTATTAAAAGAATACGAAGGTCGAAAATGTTCTGTCAAGCTTTTACATGGTGATATGTCAGAACAGGAAATGACTGGTTTGTATCAGCATCCTAAAATTAAAGCATTTGTAAGCCTTTCTCATGGTGAAGGTTTTGGTTTACCGATGTTCGAAGCAGCCTATAATGCATTACCAATTGTCGCCCCAGCATGGGGAGGTCAATGTGATTTTCTTTATATGCCTGTAAAAAATAAAAGTGGAAAAACAAAATCAACCCCAATGTTTTCGTCAGTTTCCTATGACATAAAACCAGTTCAGCAAGAGGCGGTATGGGAAGGCGTTATACAAGCCGATTCTCAATGGTGTTTTCCAAAAGAGTGGGATTATAAAAAAACAATAAGGGACGTTGCAAAGAATTATGGTTCTGCCAAATCAAAAGCAAAGAAGTTGCAGAAATATGTAAAAGAAGAATTCTCCCAAGAACAACAGTATGAAAAGATGGTCAATATAATTTTTGATGAACCAGAAATGATTGACTGGATGTCTGAAATCCAACAAACGCAAACAGTTTAAATGAATGTTTTAGACAGAAAAATAATTTTTGTTGCTGATCTTTTTTTAGAAGATGGAGTTAATGGTGGCGCTGAAGTTTGTAACGATGAATTAATTTGTCTTTTAGAGAGAAAAAAGAAAGTTAAAGTGATTAAAATCCATTCTCAGGTTCTTGATTCTATATTTATAAATGAACATAAGAATGAATTTTTTATTATAGCGAATTTTATGAATCTGTCTAAAGATTCTAAGTCATCACTCGCAGATAAATTATATATAATTTATGAACACGACCACAAGTATGTCAATACAAATGATCCTTCTAAATTTATTAACATGAATGTTCCAACACGATCAATTGTAAATTATAAATTTTATAAAAATTCATTTGCAGTGTTATGTCAAAGCAAAATCCACGCCCAAGTTTTACAAAAGAATTTGTTGATTGATAATGTCATAAATCTGGGAGGTAATATATGGTCTGATGAGAAGTTAGATTTTTTGGAAAAAAATATTACTGTAAACAAGGTTATTGATAATGTAGTGCTTTTGAGCAATAATAAAAATAAAGGAACACCAGCAGCTTTAAATTATTGTAAGAAAAACAATATAAAATTTGAAGGAATAGAGTCTTGTTCATACGAAGACTTTATTAGTAAAATTGCTGTATCAAAAAATCTTATTTTTTTTCCTCAATGGCTTGAGTCTTTTAATAGAGTTGCTGTAGAAGCAAAAATATTGGGGTGTCAGCTTACAACAAATAGTTTAGTCGGTGTGATGAGTGAATCTTGGTTTCGAAAGTTAAAGGGAGAAAATTTGATTCCATTCTTAAAACAAAAAAGAGAAGATATTATTTCAATATTTATGGATCTTTATAGTGCTAAAGATAAGGCTGACGTAAGTAATAAATTTTTGAAAATAAGGGTTCCAAAAATTACTATTATTACTTCTTTATATAAAGGGGCTGAATATATAGAGCACTTTATGAAGGAAATTATCAAACAAACAGTTTTTGATAAATGTGAACTTTTGATATTGGACGCAAATTCTCCCGATAACGAATATGAAGACACCATAAAGAGTTATCTAAAAAGATATACCAATATAAAATATATTAAAATGAAGAAAACATTATCTGTTCAAGAGACAATGAATCTTGGACTCGAACATAGTTCCGGTAAATTTATTACATTGGCTAATATTGACGATACAAGAAGATATGATGCTTTTGAAAAATTATCGAAAGCTTTGGTTCTTAATGAAGATATAGATTTGGTGTATGCTGATTGTTATGAAACAAATGTACCGAATGAAACCTTTCAAAAAAACACTTCTAATGGGAAACTGTATGAACATTCTATTTATGACTTTTCAAAAGAAAATATGATTAAATGTCAGCCAGGGCCAATGCCTATGTGGAGGAAAGAGTTAAATGAAAAGCATGGAACATTTAACACAGATTTTAAATTTGCTGGAGATTGGGAAATGTGGCTACGATGTGTTAAGACGGGAGTTAAATTTAAGAAGATTTTAGATGTGTTGGGACTTTATTATTTAAATCCTCATGGATTGTCAACATCAAATGAATCTGAAAAAGAACGATTTTCTGAAGAACGTTTATTATTTCACAAATATAAGGAAGTTTTTGGTGAGAGAGTATTTAATCAGTTTAAAGGTTATTTTAAGTGAAAGATAAAAAATTTCTTATAATTGATTCTAGACCTTATGGGTTATTCTCAATTTTTCTACACACTATTGATAACATTAAGTGGGCAGAAGACAATGAATATATTCCTGTAGTGCGCTGGGGTCCAGGTCGTCGAGATCCAAATGCTGGACGTGATGGGGCGGCAGAAGCTTCTATAAAGGCTCACCCTTCTTTTGTCAAGGATAAAAATAATTTTCTTACTGATAACAGTCCTCCATCATTTAATCCCACACCCGGAATGAAGCATTGTCAATGTCTTTATTATAGCCCTGAAGGTTATAACGACAAAACAAATGTGTGGGAGTATTACTTCGAACCTTTGAATAAGTTTTCTTTGGAAGATGCGTTAAATTCTGAACATAGTGTTTCTGATATCTTTATGGTCGGGGAATTGGATTTTGAAAAAGAGAATAAATTTTTAATTGCAAATATACATTCATATGAGCCGTTATTGTTATGGTCTTATTTAGGAATTGATATTTTGGATAAAGAGGTCCATAAAAAAAGTGACGAATATTATCATCGAAAAGTTGTTAACCAAATTATCGAAAAAAACGTAAAAGTGCGTAAAGAAATTCACAAAAAAGCAAACACCTTTCGTTCAAAGCATTTTGCCAATGTTCCCACTCTTGGAGTTCATGTAAGAGGAACTGACAAAAAACTAGAATATCCAGGGAGAGCATTACCACTAAATGCTTACATAGAGGCAATTGCAATTTATATTGAAAAATTTCCAAATGCTCAAATATACGTTGCTTCAGACAACAATGAGTCAATCTCTGTCATACATAAATCTTTTAAAAATAATAAAATTATAGTTTACCCAGCCGTAAGAATGAAAAGTTATCAAGGTGGAGTTCCAATCTGTTTATCATCTGCAACCTCACCAACCCACGGCGAGGAATGTTTAATAGAAACTCTTTTGTTGTCGCAGTGTGATAATTTTATCTGTACTGATTCAAATGTTGCAGCTTTCGCGATGTATTTAAATCCAGAAATGACAGTTCAATATTTAAATAGAAAATTTGGAGTATAACTTGAAGCAAGAACTTATTAATGCTCGCAAACAGATATTAGAGACTTCTTTTATTTCTCAAGCGGGACACATACCGAGTGCTTTTTCGATCTTAGAAATTTTATTTGTTCTTTACAAAGAAACAATGAACTTCAAAGATGACGTTTTCATTTTGAGCAAAGGCCATGGGTGTTTGGCACTTTATGTAACTTTTTATGAAATGGGAATTATTTCTGAAGAAGATTTTCATAGTTTTTGTTCGTATGAAAGTAAATTAGGTGGACACCCACATTGTAAAAAATTGAAAGAGATTTTTGCTTCCACGGGTTCGTTAGGTCATGGATTGCCCATCGCCATTGGTGCTGCGCTTTCGAAAAAAATTGAAAAAAAACCTGGGCGTGTGTTTTGTCTTATTGGAGATGGTGAGAGTAATGAAGGAACAATTTGGGAAAGCGCCTTATTAGCTAAAAATCTTCAACTAGATAATTTAGTATGTATTATTGATAATAATAAGTCTCAAATACGTTCATTACCTGTAAATTCTATAAGAAAAAAGTTTCATGCTTTTGATTGGACGGTTATTGAAGTACAAGATGGTCACAATACTGAGCAAATTTTTGAAGCTTTGAAAAATACTCAACATTCGGAATTATCTCCTTTTTGTATTTTATGTAATACTATAAAAGGCAAAGGGATTAAGGAAATGGAAGATAATATGTTTGCTTGGCATCACGGCCCGCCAGATGAGACAATGTATTCTAAATTTTGTGTGGAATTAGATGAGAAAAGCATTTGCTAAAATAGTTATAGGGTTAGCTCGTAAAGATCCTAAATTAGTGGTTTTAATTGGAGATATTAGCCATTATTTATTTAAGGATTTTGAAAAGGAATTTCCTGATAGATTTTATAATATAGGAATTTGTGAACAAACAATGGTGAGTGTTGCAGCGGGGCTGGCTATAAATGGTATGCGTCCTATTATTCACACGATTGCCCCTTTTTGTGTTGAAAGGGCTTATGAACAAATTAAAATAGATTTATGTTATCAAGACCTGGATGTAACAATGGTGTCAGTGGGAGGATCATTCGATTATGCTCATCTAGGGTGTACACATCATTGTTACGAAGATATTTCTATTTTAAGACCACTTCCCAACATGCAGATTTATGCACCTGGGTCGGACAAAGAGTTTGAAGATTTGTTTTCGAAATCGTGGGCAAATGCCTCCCCTAAATACTTTAAATTAATTAAAGACACACATACACAAAATATTAATACTATGCCTGGGGAGTGTGTGATGGTGAATCACGCTCCCTCTGAATATCGTAAACGGATAGGCGAAGGTACTTCCCTTGATCAAGTTGCTGTTTTTGTCAATGGCCACTTGCTAGATGCGGTTTTAGACTGTGGTAATTCTTTAGAACATAATATAGTTTATATGCCAACAATCAAACCTCTCACTCTGAAAAGTAAAGAAAAAATAAAACAAGTGTTCAAACAAACCCCCCGAGTCTTAGTGGTTGAAGAAAATTCAATCATTGGCGGTTTGGCGGACGAAATTTCGCATTTAGCATCACTTTCAGAACAACCAATTTTATTAAAGAAAATCGGAATTCCAGATAAGTTCTTGGAAGAATATGGAAAAGCCCCGGAGCACCGCTTGGCGCTTGGATTGACAGCTAAACACATAGGAGAAAAAATTGCCAAACTTCAAAAACTACCCTTATAATTTATCAGTGATTGATTTGGATTGTACTCGCGTTGTTGATAGGGTTGATTTAAGAGATCTCAAAGAACAAACAATTCTAGTAACTGGTGCAAATGGCCTTATTGGAAGTTTTGTTGCTGATTTATGTTGTTTTTTGAATGATACATTTTCGTACAACATCAAATTGTATTTAACTTCTTATAGTGAAAAAGAAAATGCTAAAAGAATTTTGCACTGCGTGAACAGGGAGGATGTAAAATATTTTTCTTGGGATTGCTCTTTCCCCATTGAACAAGAGAATTTACCCTCAAAGATTGATTATACATTTTTCTGTTCAGGATATGGTCAACCTTCAAAATTTTTAAAAGACACAATTAAAACGGCTCTCATTAACGTAGTTGGTCCTGATAGCATACTAAAATATATGTCCGAAAATAATGGAGGGAATTTCTTATTTTTAAGCACTAGTGAAGTATATGGTAATCCATCTACGGAAAATATTCCGACTCCTGAAAACTATGAAGGTAACTCAAACCTAGAAAATAATCGAGCTTCATATATAGCTTCTAAAAAATTAGGAGAGGTGATCTGCTATGAATACAATAAATTATCAAAAATGAATGTAAAGTGTGCTAGAGTAGCATTATCGTATGGACCTGGAATTTTAAAAAATGATGGTCGAGTGTTACAAGACTTTATCATTAAAGCAGCGACATTCAAAAAGATTAAAATGCTAGACGAAGGGGATTCTATTAGACACTATATTTATATTTCAGATTGCGTGGAAATACTTCTGAATATGACCTTACACGGAGAACATTTTGTTTATAACGTGGGTGGTGATACAGAACCAGTTAGCATTTTCGGATTGGCACAAAAAGTAGGTAATTTTTTTGATGCACAAGTAATACCAAACAAAAATAAAAAATCTAAAGAAAGTATAAAAAGTGCCCCTTCAAGAGTGGGACTTGACATGACTCGTTATCGTCATGAATTCCCAACTTACGGGCAAAATTTGACTTCTTTGGACAAGGGAATAGAGAATATTTTAAGGTGGCTTAATTTACAATGAAACAAGTTTACAACACAGTTAGCATCGAGGATTTTGAAATGGCTTTTGGTGAACCTTTATCTCCATTTGTAAAAGAAAAGATAAAGACATTTAATTTTAATTACTTAGATCTTGATTCTCAGGAATCTCAAAAGGAAATCATTAACACCTTTAAGCATATTTTTGGTGGTATCAAAAAAGCTGGGAAACATCGTGTAAAAGAATGGGACTTGGGGTGGGGAGAAAACAGGGACCATCTAAGCCAGAGTGGTAGTTTTGCTGATATTATTCCAAGGTATTTTGGAAAATTTCCTTACGTGCGATGGAATCAAACGCTAATTAAACCACAGTTCAGAGATTTTGAATACAATATGCTTCAAGTTCTTCAGTATTGGCTTTTTGAAAAATATTTTCAAGGATTAGAGAGTGTTTATGAATTTGGGTGTGGAACGGGGCACAATCTTTTACGAGTCGAGGAAGTAAATCCCACCACTCAGATATATGGTCTTGACTGGGCTCAGTCATCTCAAGAAACTATTGAACTTATTAATAAAAAATTTAATAAAAAATTTCAGAGTAAAAAATTTAATTTTTTTGATTTAGACAAAAATTTTCAAATAGGAAATCAATCAGGAGTTTTTACTTTCGCCGCCCTAGAACAATCAGGTAGTGATTACAAAAAATTTATTGAATACCTAATTGCACAGAAGCCCGAAATATGTGTTCATATTGAACCTATCGCAGAATTACTAGATCCAGATAATAATTTAATGGATTTTCTTAGTGTGAAGTATTTCGAAGAACGAAATTATTTAAATTCTTTCTATAACTTTTTGAAGGAAAAAGAATCGGATGGTTTGATTGAAATAATCCAACAACAAAGGACTCAAATTGGAAGCTATTATATAGATGGTTATTCAGTTGTAGTTTGGAGAATTAAATAATGCCAAATTTAGTTTATTCTGTAAAAGAGAAAGGTTTGCTCTTATTGGTAATTAATCGGTACGATGAAATTTCTAACGACAGAATCGATTTATGTCCAGAATCAGAATATCTACAAGTTTGCACTAAGAGGATGGAATCCGGGACAACTTTTAAACCTCATAAGCATAATCCTTTGGAGCGCACCACCACTAAAACACAAGAAGGATGGATTATACTCGAAGGAAAAGTAAAAGCTTCTTTCTGGGATATTGATGATAAAAAAATCCATGAAACAGTTCTTGAAAAAGGTGATTGTGCTGTAGTGTTTCATGCAGGACATAGTTTTGAAGTATTAGAAAGAGGAACTATTTTGTATGAATTTAAAACTGGTCCCTATTATGGACAAGAAAAAGATAAAACCTTTATAGGAGAAAAAAATGAAATATGAATTATGGGATGTGGTGTCATATGGCGACGGCGAACCGCCAATGCCTTTTACGCTGATAGAAAGAACAAACACCTTTAGTGAGATATATACTAAATTTGTTCAAGAAAATAAAAATAGATCTTGTGTGATCTTCTTAAAAGAGGAAAAAGAGGAAACTTTCAATATACATACATCACCAGATGGCGGTACAACCGTTTATGAAAGAAATTTTGGTTATTACAATAATAAAAATAAAAGGAAAATAAAAGGATGATAAAAAAAAGAGCACTTATAACAGGAATTGGAGGACAAGATGGTAGCTACCTCACTGAATATCTTTTGAGTAAAGATTATGAAGTGTTTGGTATTATTCGTCGTCATTCGGTTGCGGAAAACCAAGATAGTCGTATCAAAGATGTAACAAATAAAATCCATACATATTACGGAGATTTATTAGACGTTCCATCTCTAACAAAGATTTTTTTGGATTCGAAACCGCATGAAATTTATAATTTAGGAGCGATGAGCCATGTTCGTATTAGTTTTGACATTCCTTCCTTTACTATTCAAACTAACGCTCTTGGAGTTCTTAATATGCTTGAAACATATAAGACAATAGTTCCAAATGCTAAATTCTATCAAGCAAGTTCGTCGGAAATGTTCGGAAACTCGGTAGATGAAGACGGTTTTCAGAGGTTGTCCACTCCAATGAACCCTACGAGCCCTTATGGTTGCTCAAAATTATTAGGATATAATCTTGTTAAACACTACAGACATGCCTATAAGCTTCACGCTTGTAATGGAATTTTGTTCAATCATGAATCGCCTCGACGCGGATCAAATTTTGTTACAAACAAGGTTGTTAAAGCGGCAGTTGAAATCAAAAAAGGCTTAAAAAGTGTCCTAGAATTAGGTAATTTAGATTCTTATAGAGATTGGGGCCATTCTAAAGATTATGTTAGGGCGATGAATATGATTTTAAATTATGAGACACCTGAAGAATGGATAATATCTACAGGAAAAACAAATTCTGTTCGAGATTTGTGCGAGTATGTTTTTAAACGTCTTGGGATGGACTACAAAGATTATGTTGAACAAAATTCAAAGTTTATACGTCCAGAAGAACTTAAATATCTTAAAGGAGATTGTTCTAAAGCTAGAAATTTGTTGGGATGGACCCCGGAATATACTTTTGAAAGTCTGTTAGATGAAATGATTGAGAAATGGGACAGAGAAATTAAAGATGGAAACTTCTATACCGATTAATTTTGTACCCAAAGGATGGGGTTTCGAAAAGTGGATTGTTAATTGTGAACAATATTGTGGAAAGCTTTTATATTTTGTAAAAGATCGACGATGTTCTTGGCATTATCACAAAATTAAAGATGAGGTGTTTTATATTCAATCTGGAAAAATTATAGTTAAATATTCAGATCAGGATGATCTCGATAATGCTGAAGAAATTATTCTTGGCCCTGGTGATAATTTTCATGTTTATACTGGACTGCGACACCAAATGATCGCATTAGAAGATACAGAACTGTTTGAGTTTTCAACTCAACATTTTGACGAAGATAGTCATAGAATTAAAAAAGGAGATTAAAATGACATATAAATTATCAACCCAAGCTGTAGGAGCATTAATGATGGCGCTACAAAAAGGGCTTATGGAGCAAATAGATATAACGGATATATTAAAAAAATTCGAGTTGGTTAATACAGTAGATGGACTTATTGTTGAAAATCCACCGACTCTTTTGGTAGAATCAGAGGAAACAGAAAAAACAATTGCCTAAATATACTTATTTCTGCAAAGAGTGTGAAGAAATATTTGAGATAAAACACTCTTTGCAAGAAACTTGTATAATTTGCACAATTTGTGAGTACGAGGGCTCGCTTGAACGTAGACCCTCTGCCATTTTTATAGGAAAAAAAGATGGTGAATTTCAAGAAAAAAACAAGGCTGGAGAGCTTGTTAAGGCCAGAATTGAAGAAGGTCGAATAGAGTTGAAGCAGGAGCAAGAAAATTTGAAAACTAGGGAGTATAAAAAATGATTGAGACAATTATAATTATTTCTTTAGCACTACTTTTATCTTTAATAGTTAATACTATTTTATTTCTATATTTGAGAAAAGTTGTTGTTCGAATCTTTATTGCTTCAGAACAAGCAGCAGAAATGTTTAGTTATTTGGATGCATATAAAGAACACCTTATTTCTGTTTATGAAATGCCAACATTTAATGGAGATGAAACTTTAAAAAGTCTTTTAGAGCATACGCGGGAAATGTCTGAGTATTTAAAAAGATATGATGAAGTTTATTCCTTCACTCAACCAGATTTAGAAGAACAACTATTAGAAGCAACGAGAGAAGCTGAAGAAGAATATGACAAAGATAAAGAAGAAACGTCGAGCGAAGAAGAAGAATAATTATTTTACAATTGTTCACGAACAGGCAATTCTTGATTATATCGCCTGTTCAGAACAATCAGAAAGAAATATATTATATAAGGATGTTATACGCCCCGCTTTCGTGGAAATGATCAATAAGATCGTTTTTACATACAAATTCACAAATCTTCCAAATGTTGACAGTCTTAAGGATGAATGTGAAATCCATCTTATAACTATTTTAAGCAATTTTGATGCAACAAAAGGTTCGAAAGCTTTTTCATATTTTAGTGTTATTACCAAAAATTGGTTTATCCACAAAGTCAAAAAAACAGCAATTCAATTACGCCGCGAAGCACAATATGACCAAATTTCAAAACAAGTTGAATTAGAACACCTTACCATCTATAATCACTATTGTGAAGAACGCCAGAAAAAAGAATTTATGGAACATTTGTGGGGAGAAATAAGAAGGTGGGATAAACAAAATCTCAAAGAAAATGAGAGAAAAGTCCTTGAAGCTATTAAAATTCTCCTAGAAAGACCAGATGTTATTGAAATATTCAACAAAAAAGCAATTTATTTTTATATTCGAGAGATCACAAACCTTAACACCAAACAAGTTTTAAATAACCTTAACAAATTCAGATTGGAATATGCTACTTTTAAAAAGAAATGGAACGAATAGCTATTTATAGAAGATGGAAAACGATTTCGAAACCCTAACTGAAGAAGCAATTGACAATATCAGGGAAGATCGAGAGCAGACAAAAGATCTTCTCAAAGATTTAGTTAAATATATCGCATCTGAAGAATCCCGTCATCGTGAAGTTGGTATTACTGCTGCCAAATATGTTGAAACATTACAGCGTTCAAACGAGCAGCTTGTTAAAATTGCTGCGCTTAAGAGAAAAACGGAAGAAGACGATACCAGTCTCTCTGAAGAAGAACGCGATGAGATTTTTAGAAAACTAAACGAGGGATAAATTAAATGACTATTCGATATAATTGGGGTCGTCTTAATTCTATTCTTGCCCCCTTCTCATTAAGATATTATGATCAGTCAACAACTTCCTGGGCAGGAACACTAAACAGAGTTCTTGATAATTCATTTAGTGCAGATGCATTTTCAGCACAAGGAAGAATAAAAGCGATTTGTTTGCGCGTAGAAGCCACTCCGTTTGCACCAGCTGATAGTTGGGTTAAACAAGTATACACTGATAACGAAGATTCTGCAAAATTGTGGCTGTCTGTGAAAGCAAGGATTCCAGAACTTCATTCTCATCTTTGTGATCCATTCGCAATAGATGTTCAGAGAGAGTATTGTTGTGGGGGTATTCATGGATTAATAGAAATGTATCCAACATTTTTATCAAGATTTCCATTAGGTGAAAATGGTTTTACCTCAGTACCAGCCGCAGGAGAAATTATCGAAGTAGATTTTGATGATCGTAAAAACTTTACAAATCCAACATATATTGGAAGAATCGGAACAGCCAATTTAGTTGATGGCAACCTTTCAGCTAGTCCAGGTGTGGCAAATACATTTAAAGAGAGCCTTAGTAACGCAGATTTACGCATAACTGATGGTGAAACCGGTGCTGGTTTGCCTGGAAATAGTGAATTGACGACACCCAAAGCGGACATTGAAGATGGTTCGAAGTGGTTGCGGTCGGACATTGAAGATAGTTCGAAGTGGACGCAGAAAAAGAAGCTTGAGAGTATGAACAAAGCCTTTGCACAAAAAGTAGAACTAATAATTAAAAGATTAAGAGTCCGAGGTTTTCAGCCTAAGATATTTTTTGGGTGGAGATCACTTTCAGCCCAAAGACATCTTTTCAACCGAGGAAAGAGCAAGCTTTTATTTAGTTTTCACACTGCAACGTTAAACGATAAACCAAATTCTTATGCGGCTGACATCATTGATAGAAGATGGGGATGGACGAAAGGAAATGTATATCAACGAGAAAGCTTTTGGGCCGCCTTGGGGGAAGAAGCAAGAAAAGAAGGATTAATTTGGGGAGGGGATTGGACAGGATTTAAAGATTTAGCACATGTTCAATTCTATCCCAATTCTAAGTTAAGCAAAATTAAGAAAGAGAGCAACTACTATGCCCAATAAAAAGGAAAGAATTGATTAGATGACAATAGAATTTACAGACAATGATGCTGTTGCAAACTACATTAAAAAAGCATCTGAAAATGGTCAATTTGACAAGGCGAAAGATGCTTATTATGCTTGGCAAGCTAATCAACATATAAATGTTAGATCATCTGGACAAGACAATGGAATTGTTCTTGATGCTTGGGAAGCTTCAAAAAAATTAAAACTAAAATCAAATAAAGAAAAGAGTCGAAGTTTTGAACCAAAATATCAAGAATCCGAAACTCCAAAAAGCCAAGACAATAAGGCGGTAAATACTCATACAACCAAAAAGGCGGTTAATCGCACTGGAACAAAACCACAAACCATAGAAAGACTACAATCTTTACCGAAAAATGCAGCAAACAAATACAAAGGTACAACTGGCGACCCTATGGTTGGAGATCCAAAGCCGTTTTATATCAAATCTTCAGCTGATACAATAGTGGAGGGCAAACATAATGCTTGCATTGTTCTTCAAAGAGATCGTAATGCATCCCGCCTTAGTGGATATGCCGGTAAAGGTGATACACAGTGTGGTGCAATTGATATTGTTGTTGGTAGAGGTGGTTATAAGGCTGCGGCCTTTTCCGAAGAAAGCGGTGGCCAAAGAATGTTTGCAGATCCTGACTTTGTTAATGATGCAGCCAGAATTTATATTTCTCAAAAAACAGATATTGATGAGAACTTTAATATAGTTGACGGTCAGGTGGGAAATGCGAAAGCCAGATCTGGTATTGGTATAAAAGCCGACCAAGTTCGAATAATGGCAAGAGAAGGAATTAAACTTGTGACAAGGATGGACCAAATAATGTCACAGGGTGCAGATGTTGAAGATATTTCAGGTATTGACTTGATAGCAACAAACTTTGCTGAACTTCAACCCTTAGTGAAGGGAAAGAATTTAGAAGAATGTTTGATGAAAATGGCAAATAATATAGATGCTCTTAATGGAATTGTTGATTCGCTTTTAATGTACCAATCGACTTTGAATGATACAATTATAAATCATTCTCATTTTGCACCAGCAGTAGTTTATAGTTTTCCGGGTGGTGTAGTGTGGCAAACAACACCTTCTTTTCCTCTCATCCAAGCGGGAATAAAATGTTCTATTGATCAAACTTCGCAAACTAAAAAATCAGAAATGATACAAAAAGCCAATCTTGCACAGTTTAAATTTAATTATTTTAACCCAGCGGGGGGTAAATATATCAATAGTCGATATAATAATACCACTTAAAATATGGCACAAAAAGAAAATATAAAAAACACTCAAAGAGTGGTAAAGCAAATCAAACCGCTTATACGGCCAGATTGGACTTCAGAAGCAGGACTAACTCCTTCTTATGATTCATCCACGAATCGATATATAGTTGCAGTAGAACTAAAATATGAATCGGTAAAACCCAATTCACCATTTCGGAGAGCATATCCAGATGAATATATTGTTGCTGGTGTAAAAAAAATATTAACTCATTATAACAAAAGTTTTGACGCACAAGGTGATCCTTTATTGCATGGTCGATATGATGGTAGGTCATATGCTACTAATACATCCACTGGTAGGAGAGGGTTTCTAGATATTGGTGATGCTGATGAATTTCATGTCCCAGAACGCCCGAGGGCAAAAGTAAAAGTTCTTGTATCAATCGCTGCGGACGATATTGATAATATACCAGATGCTACTGTTGAAGACATAGCAATACAAAAACAAAAAGCTGTTGAAGAAATATCTATAAACTCTTTTAATCTAACAAAAAAAATTAATGGAATTTCGTCAATTCTTAAAAAATATCAAAAACAAATAAAGGGAACTTTAGACGGTAAGGTTTATGGTATCAATTTAGCAGATGAAGCATTATTCCTTGATAACTTTGTGCCTGTTCTCAAAAAATTAATTCAGAATAATGGTTATATATATTCAGAAACCACATCCAATTTAATTGTACTTGGTATTGACGCAGATTATAATGTTATATATTCTCAATTAAACGAAGGAGAAGATTTTGAAAATCTCTCAAACTCATTTACTGACTTTTTAAACTCAGATACAATTAAAAACAACCAGACTATATTTTATTTAAACAAGATTGATGAAATTTATGGTGCTTCTAAAAGAGTGCCACCAATGAATTGGGAAACTTTTCTCAATGATTTTACTATAAAAAAGTTTAGAATTGAAAATTCTGATCCACGCCCGCAGTCACCAATCCCAGATATTGAAAGTGTCGAAAAAGTAAGAAAAGAGATGGACAAAAACTCTCTTAAAGACTGGGATGCTTGGCAAAACGAAGGTAAAAAATTAGATGATCCAATGTTAAAAGATCATTTGGTCATGGCTCGGGCTAAAGCAAAAGAAAATATATCAACTCATCTTTTGGGAAATATTGAAAAGACTCAAAAGTCATTATCCAATGTAGAGGATGCTTATTCAGCTTTTATACACAAATATCAAATTGCTCCTTTAGTTAAACAAGCAATTATTTGTGTTGATCCAACAGGAGAAGTCGCTCGCAGGTATGCACAAGCTAAAGAATTTTTAAGAGATGCAAATAATTTTTTGGCTGATGTTATTAAAATCATTGAAATCCCCACTCTTACCTTGGATGATTTTCTTCCCACTGTTGATATTATGAAAGATATTGGGAAGAAAATCATTTTAGCAATTTTAGAAGCGATTTCTTCGGCACTTTTGAAAATGTTAAATGATCTTATAGCGATGCTTTTGGAGTCTTGTGGAAATCCAGACAAAATGAACTTTGGTGGAATGAAGTTTGGAGATTTGTTAAATGATCCAGCTGCCATATTATCAATGTCTGGAAAAGGTGCATTGAAGGCCACTATCGGTGGCATTAAGGCGGGAGTTTCAGTACAACCCGGTGCCTTTGGTGGCCTTGAACTTGAACAGTCGAAAAAATTTATTAATAACATGGAGTCTTTCTTTTCAACAGAAGGTGTAGAAATATTGTTGCGAGAAGGAGTATTTGATCCTGTTGATGGAGCGATGACACAATTTCTTACTGAAATATCAGCTGTTTTAACACCCGGTGAGGTTGCAAAATTATTGGGAGGTCAGTTTATTCCTTCAGCACAAGGAGCAAACAATATTCTAACAATGATTTCGGGCATTACAGATAATTCCGATAAATATTCTAAAAACTTTAAAGCTCTTTTATCAACACCAGAGAGGGTGAGAGATTTATTCAGAAGTATGGGGAAACTAATCGATGAAGATGTTCTAATGAAACACGTCGAAGAAGCATCAAATCTTATTCCTCCTTCACCATATGATGGATTATGTGATGATACCGATGAGGCTTTGAGAAGAAAACTTTTAGAACAAAAAGGCTTAACCAAGAATGAAATTGACAATCAACTAAGCAAATCAGCAGAACGTAAAAGAAAACGATTAGAAGACTTATCGAGTATGTTAGAAAAAGATAATTTGTTGGAAGGTCTTTTACCTCCAACATTTTGTTCAATTGGCGAAGACGGGCAAATTGAACCGGGATTGGTTCCATTGGATCATGATTCTTTTACTTTTATGCTTGATAGAACTGTTAATACTGCTTTCAATAGCGTTCACATTTCTTTTAATCGGGAAGTAGATTTGTTTGTACCCTCTTTAAAGCGAAGTATTAGTTTAGAGCCTGATGAAATAAAAAGAACAGTC
>Ga0098061_1000523_pt1 | contig 18492 bp, 11 predicted proteins | sample 22_taG_FD_92579 | JGI IMG/M metagenome (GOLD analysis project Ga0098061, IMG submission 92579) | Marine viral communities from the Subarctic Pacific Ocean - 22_ETSP_OMZ_AT15343 metaG | ecosystem: Environmental > Aquatic > Marine > Oceanic | place: Subarctic Pacific Ocean | collected 2015-01-20
CGTCATTGTTCATAAAAATAGCATAATTGTCTAATAGTGCTATTGTCTTACTATATAATTCTTCTTTCTTCTCTGGCCCTTTGTCGGTTTGTAAAAAGATTAATTCGCGTATACGAGGTTTACATATTTCATAGTATTCTGTAATTTCTTTCTTTGCTTCCGGCGGTAATATTTTTATATTCAGCCATTTAGGATGATGTAATGGATGTGGTGTAATCGGCGGCTTCCACGATTGTGCATTAATAAGTTTAAAATTCTGTTCCAATACCCAAATAATCATATCGGGTAAATGCCTACTATTAAGTATACCAATCGTCGGCGCTAACCACATTTTAAAATTACCTTCCGCGTCATCGAGCCTACGCATATTGCGTTCCAATATACGCCACTTGGCAGGATGCCTAATATACTCTACAATCTTACCTACACCATCTACTGATGCGCCTATCTCAATTTTTTCAAAGTATTTCCATATGTTCCACGCACGTTCGGGTATGTTTGTAATGTTTGTATTATATTCTAAAGTAATATGGTGGGATTCATTCCTATCTATACATTTTTGTAAAAACTCATAATGCTGATCAATCATTAACGGCTCGCCACCGACTAGATATAAATGTCTAATGTCTGTGATATTTGCTTCGAGTTGCTCCCAAAACGCACTATTCTCATACCAATTATATAAGTCAATCTTTGGTTTATACCGTCCTTTTTCATCTTGAACTAATTCGACAATACCTTGTGTATCTTGATATGTATTGCCGAACATCTTTACTTGTTCGTCATACCATTGGCTACTATCAGTTGGCCCGCACATGCGACATTTTAAATTACACAGATTACCAAACCGTAAATCATAAAAAACAACTGGTAATTTGTCTGTGTTAATACTACCATCGGCCTTAGTATTTTTATGTGCTTGTTCTACATCAAATAATTTATCCCATCTTTCGCGTTCATATTGCATCCGACTGCGAATACCAGCTGCTTCCTCGTCTTCGCATCGTTTACATGCCAATGGCCATTTATTGTCAAGCATATCCAACCGAACTTGTTTCAACATAGGACAATTTCGTGCTTCATCTAAATTAGCATCTTTTGCATTGTATACTTCACCCACATTGCGTATATCCCAGTAATCAATATAATCTAAATTAATTTTATTTTCTTTTACTATATTTAAATTGTTAAGTTGCCTATGTCGTTTATCGTTGACCCACGCATTAGTATCGTCGGCCGATAACTTAATTGTGTCAATAGTGGATCGGAAATTTTCTTCTTTTAGTAAGTTAGATATTTGTTCTAAATTACTATTAGCAATATATTGATTCGCATCTTCTATATCTTTAAATAACATACTAGTAATAACATCATTATTATCACTATATACAACCCGCATTAATATTGTTTTATTAACAGATAAACTCTTAAGCAGCGCACTATGCCCTTTAAAATGCGGCCAAATTTTATCAAATGCTAGATCTAACCCTTGATAGTAATCATCTAAAAATCTATTATTCTCTTGTAGAGTAGCACTTATAAGTTTCGCAGGATCTGGCACATAGCATCGATTCCATTCAACAATATAATAAGTATCCGGTATTGTTGTTTCTTTACGGGCAAGGCCCTGGTCATAGCCAACATTAGCCTGACAGCATACTCGTATATCACCGTTGTTGCGAGTGCTTTGTGTAATCCACGGCATAGGACAAAATGTTGAACTCATAGTTTATGCTCCTTTATCATTTTATGTACGCCGCGTTTTCCGCAAGTATATGAACACATTATAAATCTACCATCGTTAATTGTTGTTGCCTGCCATGTTTCGTATATGTATTTAAACCACGAGCCATTTATTATATTAGACAATTTATCAGTTTTAATATTTGTTTGTGTATGTTTATTTAATTCATTAACAATTTGTTCGGTAAAATGATCTGCTTTATTTGCCCAACTATGTATATATCCCAGATTGTTACACGGAAATACATAACCGTTTGCATCAATATATAACCTTTTATCTGCTAACGCATAGCAGTTTAATGACGGTTGGGGCGAATGCTTGTCTTCCTTATTAAGCATATTAACTAATGCCTTGGGTGTTAAGTTAACAAATGGTTTGGCTATGCGCCGTAAGTATTCATAACCTTTATTATTTTGTTTTTTCTTTACGTTTAAACTACTTTCCTTACGATGATTAAATTGCGAATACTCGTTAATGTCAACAACACTCGGAAAAATATTATATGCTAATTCTCCTGCTTTGTTGTATACTGGAAAATTATCAGCACGGAATCGATCAGATACTACTGTTCTAAATGAATTAAACCCTAAGTCTTTAGCAAGCCGGCTTGCTTCGTCAATCTGATGCTGGTTATGGAAAAACACTAAAAATATCCAAGTAGCATTGCCACCGTTGCTAATAAATGTTTTAACATTTTCCATTAACATTTGCCAATGGACACCAATCCGGTAAATATGATTTGTATCTGCTAACCCGTCTATGGCAAATCGTATTTCAAAATGTTCACGGGCTGCTGAAAGTTTACCCAATTGCTCCCATACTGTACTGCTTCGCACACCACCATTGGTATGTATAATCATACGTGCTGTCGTGTGTTTTAAAAAGTATTCTATAATATTAACTACATTACTATTTGTTAATGGGTCACCGTAATCGCCACTTATATTAATCGTATCTAATTGTTTTAAATATTTCTTATCAATATTTTTTATATCATCTAGTGTTAACTCGTCTAACTTTAAACGCGGATTAATTGACCAGCCGTGTATATTTCTCGCACACATAGGGCAGGCGGCATTACACCGATTACTTAATTCTATATCAAGCAACTGAACATCATTAAAATAAAAATTAGTCATTGAACGAAGTGTCACCTGGAAATAGTGGCAACTTTGTTCCCGGTGCTCGTTTGGGTATTTTACTGTCGGCGCTGCTTACACAATTATTACTAATACACGAAACCGGCTTATCAAATAATTTAAATCCAGTTTCAATCTGGCCGAGCGGTACATCGTCACACGAATAACTTCTTTTAATAGTGCCATCGGGTTCTCGTATAACAATACTTCGCATACCACTTGAACATTCCCATCCTTTAAAACAATTAAAATTAAATGCATTAAATCTTTCTGCTTGATCCATATACCATTCTTTGTGCTTACTATCTTTAAACTCAACTTGAAAATGCTGAGGTACATCATCTTTATCAAAGTTATTATATATAGGATCTGGCGCCCTCATAAATGTTGGTACGGGTCTTGTTACATACTTGTTCTTTGATTCAGTGAATCCTCGCTGTGGCATTCCGTTATGTAATTTGTCAAGCATTTCTTGTGTATAACCTTCTACCACCTTGCTTGCCGTTGGGTCACTTTGTGGTTTTAATGTAACATTAATTCCACGATCGTGGAAGTACAATGCATTTTCATAATACGCCTCAAACTTATCCGGCACCATTACCATATTAATTGTAACTTGAACATCGTGTTCTTGGCAAAATTCTAACTTATCTCCAAAGTCTGCTAATTTTTCTTGTGTATTTAAATGCTGTACATGTAAACTTGCTGTAATACTTGCTCTGTGAAACTTTGCGGCATAACCAACATAAGTTTCAAACCATTTCATATTACGCGAGCAATTGGTTGTCATGTGTACGCTTGTGAAGTTTGTGTTAGGAACATCAGTTGCAAGGTGTTCTAAAATATCAAGATAGCCAGGATGGAAGGTAGGTTCACCACCAGACAAACTAAAATGAAAACTATTAAAGCCGTTATCTCTTGCTTGCCGTTTAATCTCATCAACTGTTTTAAGGCACAATTCTGTTGGCCTATGGTCTTTTTTATCACTGCGGGCATATGGCCAACAATATGAACAATGGTAATTACAAAAACGACCAAGCAGCCAACTTACTGTAAACATATCACGATATAACATTGTGCGTTGGCCAACCCGAACTAGATCGCGATAAGGTATCTTTGTGAAATCGTATTCACTCCATTTTAAATCAGACATATTAATTCTCTATAATAAATGTTATATCTTTGCCTGGTCCGGCTTTACTAGGCAAATCGCCATAACGATCTACATACCATTTAATGGCTGCTTTGTACCAGTTTAAACTATTATTATAACCGTGTTTATTAAATTTATATATATTATTACTAGTAGCTTCCATTGTTGAAATAACTCTAGCGGCTTCTTTTTGTAATGTTCGTGTATCTAAACTATCTATATCTATCATACTATTTTGTAAATAATTTTTTTGCTATTTGCTCTACAATGACTTTCTCTTTTGCTTTAGGTGTGCAAAGACCACAATTGCAAATATCATTTGGACATTTTATAATAGGAATATCGCCTTGCGCTATTCTGTCAATGTATGCATCAAATGTATCAATGGTGCATATTGGTCCTTGTCTACCATCAAAATTTGCTTGGCAAGTTTGATGAGCATATATCATTCTTGTTTCTTGTTGTATATGTGGCAAATACATATGCACTAAACAATACCAATCTTTAAATCTACTTTTTTGTAAATACTTTGTCTCTTGCCACTTTAATTTATCAATATCTAAAGTAGGACTAGGTTGTGTGTTTATATTTAAATTATCGTCAGTTAGTGTATTAAAGATAATACCACCACAACACGGCCGGCCAATTTCATTCCGTGTCGCCATTTTTACAATAGGATTATCATCTATAGTTGGTGGCGCAACTAATACTGATTTTTTAAAACTTGCTTTATTTTTTGTATTTTTTAATTGTTGGTAATATGCTGTAAATATCTCTGTTTGTTCTTTAGTATAACTATGAAATTCTTTGTCACCTTTTATTTTTTTAATATCGCCTTGGTCCTCACCGATAATACGAGGTACAAAATTAACACCATTTTCTTCTAATAACAGACACAAATCTAAACATTCTTGAAAGTATTCCGGGTCGGAATGAAACATAATGTTACAATTAATATATGTATCTGTATTTTTATGTACATAGAGCATTGCGTCTACAACACCTTTTTTAAGTTTAGGATCTGCTTCGCAATGGTAACTAATAGTTAATGAATGCACATAATCACCAATTGACTTATAAACCCGTTCTGGCATAGTACCATTGGAGGTTAACCCAATTCGTATTAGCGGATCTATTGCTCTCATCTCATTACAGAAATCCCAAAAGATTGGATTAGCGGCTGGTTCGCCACCTGTTAAACTAATAGTAAATTCTTGTAACTTTGAAACCTCAGCCATTACTTGCCTGTAACGAGAAAGTTTTTTAAATGTATCGACTAATTCATCTAATGATGCATGTGGTGAATAAGTATTATGTCGATGCGAAGGGCAATAACTACAATCATAATTACATCGTCGGCCGAGATCCCAGCCAAACATAATTCTTGTTGCTTCCCATCCAAATCTATTAATTGCTACAATTTCATCTGTCATTATATGTTATACCTGTTATTTATTTTGAGTGACAACGCATGTGATATATCCACTAACATATATGCGTTAAGCCGATGCCATTCCGACAACCATGGTTCCTCATCGGGTGCTGTACATAAATTTACACAGTTAGTTGGTGTTAAATTAAAATCTTTACATATTTGAAGTTGTGCTTTTCTATATGTATTATACAAATAATCAATTGAAAATTCTTCTAATATTTTTATAGCACAAGCCATTTCTATTTCTGATATTGCATAATTACCAGATAATGCTCTTATATATGGAGAGCCTTCTTGCCCATTAAAACCATAATCATCTTCTATGGTATATCTGCTATATCTGATACCACTATACACTTGCCTAATACCTATATTGTCACCGATTGTAAATATTACTTCTTTAATTGAAGGCCGGGAAAAATCTATATCTATATCACGGCTAAATGGTAAAAGTTGGCAATCTACAACAACTGGTATATCTAATAAATCTGCTTGATTGAGCATCCCTTCTATCTTCTCATCAACATCACCAGTGCCATGAAATGGTATAGTTAAAAATACCCAATCATCTCTGTCGAGATCAAAGTATTTGCCAGTCAGGCTATCGATATATTTTATATATGGAAATTGCCGTACGTCGGTCGGCGCAGAATCAAAGTATTCACCAGTACAAAAAAATGAGTCTTGCATATATTCATACTCGCCTCTAAAGATTCGTAATCGACGATCGCGATAACGCCATCTTGCTTCGCTATAACATTCAAATTGTGTGCGAAAAACATGTTCTTGCCAATCTATAAAATCAAAATTATAATATTGGCTATCAGTTATCCATTTAGTAAATACATTTGAAAAATCCAAATGATCAATATATAAATCCTCACCACTTATTACTAAATTATTATAAAATGAAGTAATTGCTGGATCTTTAATATATTGATGATTAACTGAGCCTGTCCTAGGATCAAATCCTAATCTTGCCCAATATTGTTTTATAGTTTTATTATCCATTATAAATCTTGTGTGCTTGTAAATGATTTGGTTTTAATTCATATCCCCGTTTTGAACAAGTTTTAATACAAGTAAAATAGCTGTCCAATTTATTAAAACCGTGTTTTTTATCATCGGCAATACTATTTAACATATCGGAATAAAATGGTTCTTTGATCATTATTTTATCAATGCTATAATGATATAAGTTATTAAAATTCTCACCATACTGTGCAAATTTTAATTTTTGCAATTCAATAAACCGAGGACTACGCAATGAATCAAAAGCAATATAACAACAAGGCCAGACTGTACCGTCATAACTAATATAAATTTTTCGATCATCATGCCATATACAATCAATATTATATGGTTCTTTAAAATTTTTTCTTTCTAATTGATTAGAGAATTCAACAAAGATTTCCTTTGATGTATAGTCTGTTTTGCCAACCGTTGACGTGTGCTGTTGCTTTATTGTATACCACGGTTTGTCTGTTGTATCGGCCCTGGATGACATTTTATCTAAATCTGGGTCGCGATTATTTCGTATAATAATTGTTGTGAATCCCATTTCATTTGCAAGTTTTTTTACTTCTTCCTCTTGATGTTTGTTCCACGGAAACGCAATAAATTGCCAAGTGGCCTTGCCACCTGCTTGTATAAATGCTTTAGCATTGGCCATTATCTTTGTCCAATTAGTACCAACACGATAGATGTGATTTGTATCCTCTAAACCGTCGATACTAAAATTAACTGAGTGTCCTTCAAATTGATTTAATATTTCTGCTAATTGAATAAAATATGCCGGTGTGCGTAAACTGGCATTACTATGGAATGTAATGTTTAATGTAGGTTTTATTTTTAACATATCTGCAAGCAATTCAAGTAACCAGGGATATGTCAATGGGTCATCAACTAATCCAGCAAATTCAATTTGTGTTAAATTTGCACTTGCTTTGTTTTGTATAAAGTCTAATATAATTTGCTTATCTAAAAACTGATTCTTTTTTACTAACGGATTTAAACTATATTTGTCTAAATCATAATGTGTTCTATTACACCCAGGACATAATAAATTGCAATTTGTACTTAATGCAATTTGTACTGCTTTATAATTTGGTGCATATTGATTATTCATCTTATGATTCTAATTCTTGAGATTTATGTGTATGATAACTCGGTATTAATGTAAATCCTCTTGTTGAACAGGATCTAATGCAAGTATAATATGCATCTAATTCTCCTATACCGTGTTTCCTATTATTAGTAATACTATTTAATATATTTGATGAAAATGGTTCTTTGGACATAATTTCATCTATTGTATAATGATATAAGCTATTAAAATTTTTACCGTACGAAGAAAATCTTGCATTAAGTAATTCAGGCCTTCTTAACGGGTCAAATGCAACATAACAACAAGGCCAAACATTTCCTGTATAACTAATATATATTTTGTGATCACCGTGCCAAAGACAATCTATATTATATGGTGAAGAATACTCGTCTTTTTTTAATATCTCGTTAAATTCTTCAAACGTTGTTTTTGTATAGTTACTAACTACTTTATCTTTTTTCAACCAAGGCTTATCTTTAGCCATTTGTAATGTGTTCAATGATAAATCTTGATTATGCCTTACAACTATATTTTCAAATCCCATTGTTTTTGCTAATTGTTTTACTTCTTCCTCTTGGTGTGCATTCCATGGAAACACAATAAATTTCCAATTAGCATGGCCGCCTGCTTGTATAAATGCTTCAGCATTGGCTATTATTTTGTTCCAATTAGCACCAACTCGATATATGTGATTTGTGTCTTCTAATCCATCAACACTAAAGTTAACAAAATGTTTTGTAAATTTATTTAGAATAGTTGCAAGTTGCTTGAAATAATCAGGATTACGTAAACTAGCATTGGTATCAAATTCTATATTTAAGTCTGGCCTTACATTTAATATTTCTTGTAATAATTCTAGTAGATGTGGATATGCAAGAGCATCGTCTATTAAACCCACAAATTCAATCTTTTCTAAACTGTTACTTCTTTTATTTTGTACTACATCTACCAGTATTTGTTTATCTAAGAATTGATTCTTTTTTATTAATGAACTTATATTACGTAGAGTATCCCAGTCTGTTCGTTGACAGCCAGGACATAATAAATTACAATTTGAACTTAATGCAACTTGTATTATTTTATAATTAGGTGCATATTGATTACTCATCTAATAAGCCTGCCATTTCAGGAAATGTTTTACAAAAATCTGTGCCGCGCAATCTATCAAGTTTTGTAATATATTCTTTGAACTCTGGCATACGTTGTGACCAATCCTCCGCCTTCATAAAACTAACCATGCCGCGTAAACGATCTATTCCGTAACTTTCGGCTCGCCATTGGTCGTATGTAACTTTTCCTTTATGCCAACTTGGCACACCCTTCTCCCAATTTTCTTCCCACCATGGTATAAATTCCTCATACTTGCGTTCCACTTCGTCTTTAAACCAAGCAGGGAGGATTTTAACATTGAGATGTGGTGGATGATATACAAAATGATAATTAATACCACCTGCGCCAAACGGCCACATATTAATCTTTTTAAAACCAGCGTTAAGTTTCCATTTAAGAAAATCTGGAATATAAAAAATGTTTAATGCTTGTACCGCACATGCAATTGTAATTTCTGTGTTGTTTCCTGTCTGCTCATCTAGTATACGAAATACTTCTTCATTGCGTTCCCATTTACTTGGGAACCTGACATAGTCATTCCTTTCACCAACATCATCAACACTATAATGAAATCTTACTAATTTAAAATGACTCCATAACTCAAATAAATCTTCTCGCCATTCTAAACCATTACTGTTATATCGTATTTCTATTTCATTGGCATAACCCATTTCAATAACTCGTTCAAGCAACTCATAATGCTCCTCAATAATTAACGGTTCGCCGCCAGCAAAATATAGTTGGCGCATATGCGGGATCTGTTCATATAACTGTTCCCAAAATACAGGATTGTTTTTATGCCAATTATACGAGGCACGATCTACTTGTCCTTTATTTGCCCACATCATTGTTTGTTTTAATGTTTCATTCTCAATCTGTGGATACAATTCTTGCCAATCTTTAATCCACAATGAGCTATCATGCGGGGAACACATTACACATTTAAGATTACACTTTGTACCAAAACGCATATCGATATAACGCACTTTAGGTGGAATACTCCCATCGGCATCAGTTTCAGCAACTAACTCGTCCACGCTAACTCGTTGTGACCAGTATTCAGTTTCCCACATACGCTTACTATTATGTCCGGCTTCTTCTTCTTTATAACACTTTAAACACGATGCTGGCTTTTCACCATTTAGCATCTGAACTCGTGCATTTTTCATATAGTCATTGTTCCAACTACTTAAAAAATCACTATGATTTAAATTAGCAGGCTTACCGTCTGCACCTTTAAGAATGCCAACTTCACCGCCGTGCTCTCTATCATTTGTTGGGCCTACACTTGATGCATTTGCTGTACAACAAACTCGCATATGGCCATTTGGGCGAGTACTTAAATGCACCCATGGTAAAATACAAAATGTGTCTGATGGGTATTTGTTCATACTAATATTTAGTATTAAAAGAAAACCCCCGAGTTTCCCCGGGGGTATTCAAATTCGTAGCGTCTAAATTCGCTACTTTAATTGCGAATTAACGCTTATACTTGTGCATAACGAATAGTAACTGCTACCGCACCCGAAGTAGGTGTTGAAGCTGTAGTACCATCGCTCGCGACACATTTTGCAACTAGTTGAGCACCGGCTGCTGTTGCTGTTGTTGCTGGAAGATCAATTACAAATGTACCTGCTTCCGTTGCATCAACATCACCAACTGCTGTTAAGTAATTAGTTCCATCGTGTAAACGAATAGAATCAATACTGCCGCCTGCTAATGCTGTTGTAACTGCCACTATAACTTGTGTTACGTAGTTTGTTGTATTTGAATCAATTACAGCACCTACGTTAAACTCTGAGTTAGTTAATGTCAATGAACCACGTCGAGCAAAAGTTTCTGCTGAAGATACGGCATCAACATATCCTTTTGTTACCAGTGAGTTTGTTCCAAAGCCTGCACGATCCTTATATGATGCTGGAACATTTACTACACCTGTTCCTTTAGGATTGAGATATAAACTAATGTTTGTATCATCACCAGATGCATCAATTGCAGGGGTGGAACCTGTTGCGGCATTTGTAACTTTCAAATAGTTAACAGCAGATGCTGTTTCGCTAAATGTCATTACTTCATTACCACTGGAATCACGCATTTGTACAGTACCATTGGCTGCGCCACCTAGGCCGCCTTGGATGTATACATTACCTGAGTTATATGCACCTGTGCCTGCACCACCAGAGAGGATTAAGTCACCGGCGTGTGCGCTATCTGCATCACCACCACGTACTGTTAAGTCAAGGTCATCATCACCTTTAACAACACCGTTACCAGTACCTTCAACAATAACGTCACCACTACCTTGTGCGCCGAGATATAAATCTACGTCACCTGAGGCAGCTGTGTTTGTTGAACGAACATATATTTTACCTGCGGCGTTTGTTAGCTTTAAGCCTTCACCTGCGCCAGAAGTTGTTGCACTAGCAACATCAAATATAGTTACACCACTACTGTTTTCCAACGTTGATAGATACTTACTACCAATAGTAGAAGCATTAGACCAGTAAAGTACTTGGCCTGATGTACCGGATGTTACACCTGTGCCACCATTTGCAACTGGAAGTGTTCCAGATACTTGTGAAGCAAGTGCTAGATTACCACCTAAACTAGATAGTGTTAAGTTGGCTTCTACAACATCTAATGTTGCGTCACCGCCAATAACTGTGCCAGCGCCGCCTGATACAGAGATCTTACTAGATCCTGCTACGATATCATCAAGCGATGTTTGTGCCGTACCACCATTTGCAATTGGAAGTGTTCCAGATACATCTGCTGTTAGACTTACATCACCTACTGACCATGTGCCGCCGTCTACACGAACTGCACCTGTGGAACTTGAGGAATCAATACCTGTACCGCCATAAGTTGCGCCTATTGCTGTACCATTCCATGTGGCTGCTTCGATTGTACCAAATGCTACTGCACTTAGTGATGCCGAGGCAATTGTATCATGACCTGATAAGAATTCCCAACGATCTTGTCCATCATCGTAAGCCATATGTGCATCGGCTGATGAACCACGATCAACTGTTATACCAGCGAATGTATTTGTAACACCAGCACCCGACTCACCTTTGTTTAAGAAGATTAAATTATCTTCAATTTCAGTGTTTGTTGTTGAGATTGATGTTAATGTACCATTAACTGTTAAACTACCAGTTACTGTAGCATCGCCAGATACATCTAAGTTGTTAGCAATAACAACATCGTTATCACCATCAATAGTTAGACCTGTGCCTGTTGAGGCAGTGTCTGTAATACCAGTAGATGTAAGGTCTGTAAATACAGCAGTGCTTGCCGAAGCTGCACCAATTGCTGTACCATCGATATTACCACCATCGATATCAGCAGTGTCAGCAACCAATGAATCAATGTTTGCTGTACCGTCAATGAACAGGTCGCCCCATTCTTTGGTTGAAGAACCCAGATCGTATACTGCATCTGTTAACGGTAGTAAGTCAGATTTAACACCTGCTGTTATTGTAACTTCATCAGTTGCTCCATTACCTATTACAGTATTACCATTGAATGTAGCAGTGCTTGACGCAGTTAGTGTCGTAAACGAACCAGCTGCGGCTGTTGTACCACCAATTACGGAGTTATCAACAGTACCACCACTAATTGTTAGAGCGTCCGCAACGTAAGCATCTGCAATTGCTGTACCATTCCAAGTACCTGTAGCAATAGTTCCTAATGTTGTAACGTTTGTTGTACCTGCCCATGTACTTAAAGCAGTGTTTTCAACGTTGCCCAAACCGAGGTTTGAACGTGCGCCTGACGCGGTTGAAGAACCAGTACCACCATCTGTTACAGGAACATCTGTGCCACCTGCGCGGTAAATTACGTTACCTTCGATGCTAAGATCACCGGCACCTGAACGTGCCAATGTTGTGTCAGTTGCGTGACCTACTTCAATTCCTGTGAATTGAGGTGAATCACCTGTGCCAACACCTAAGGATGTTCGTGCTGTTGCACCGGACTCTGCTACCCAACCAGATGCTGAACCAACAACAAAGTTGCTATCTGAACTTGATAGGGCTGCGATGGCGGCCAAATCGGCATCATATGCTTGTACATCTGAACCAATTGCTACACCAAGGTTTGTCCTTGCACCGGATGCTGTTGAAGATCCAGTACCACCATGTGCTACACCTACGTCTGTTGCCTCCCAAGTACCAGTGGCAATTGTACCAATGCTAGTGATATTTGTTTGGGATGCTGTTGTTAATGTACCAGAAATGTCTGAGAAATTACCAGCCACGGCTGTTGTACCACCAATAATTACGTTATCAATGGAGCCACCTGTGATATCAAAGTTTGAACCTTCAATTTCAACTGCGCCTGCTTCTAACTTCTTACCAAGTGTAATCTTCTCACTACCATTTGTTGTATCAAATCCTAGATATGAATTACCAGCTTCTGTAATATCAAAGGCAGCCGCAGTATTATCAAGCATCCTAATGTCACCAGCTGCGGTAAAGTCAATGTAACCATTGGACATTGTTAAATTACCACCGAAGTGAGCGTCATCTGCATGAATTTTTGCGTAACTAGCAATAGTTACGTTACCTGCTGTTGTTGCAGTATCAGCTGTGTTTACGAAAGCGAATTCGTCTGCTGACTCATCCCACAACCAACCTACGTTAGCATCATCACCACGTTCTACGATGAAACCTGCGTCTACCGAAGCAGAACCTGTTGCACCACTTGAAAGTAATGATAGCGGATCTTCAACTGTTAATGTTGCTGTGTTAATTGTGTTATTACTACCACTAATTGTTAAGTCACCACCGACTGTTAAGTTACCACTTGTTGCAACGTTGTTAGAACTATCAATTGTTATTGCATTACCAGTACCATTATCATCGATACCTGTGGATGCAAAGTTACTAATTGTTCCGCCGTGTACTTTATCACCTGAGATTTGGTCAGCTGCAAGTGTAAATGTATCACTTGAAACGTCTACATCACCTGTGAAAGAACCACCACCTGTTAAGGTTGTGATTGTAACACTACCAATTGTACCACCTTGAATTGAGTTACCAGAGATCTGGTCGGCTGCAAATGTCATTGTACCTGCTGATACGTCTAACGTTTCGCCTGCTTCAACCGTAACATTACCTTTGAAAGTATTGTCTTTAATTGTTGCACCATCAATTTGTACACCGTTTGCCGCAGTTTTCTCAGCAATTGTATCTGAATAAACAATGCTGTCTTTTAACTTAATGCCATCAATTGTAACACCAGCTGCGCCTGTTACTTCAGAGATTGTATCTGTAGATACAGAAGTTGATGCCGTTACTGTTGTAAATGCACCAGTACCTGCTGAAGCGGCACCAATGTTTGTTCCATCAATAGAACCACCATCAATGTCCACACTAGTAAGTGTTGCAGCGCCAGAAGTGTTGATTGTTGTAAATGCACCAGTGCTTGCCGAAGCTGCACCAATTGCTGTACCATCAATCGCACCGCCGTCAATATCGGCCTTGCTGATAGCAACTGAACCTGTACCGTGAGGTGTAAGGTTAAGATCTAAGTTACCAGAGGTTGTGGTAATTGTTGCGCCATTAATGTTAACATTGTCAACATCTAAATCACCTGTGACATCCATAGCACCTGTTAATGCAAGTGTAGAACCATCAAAGGTAAAGTTGGTTTCTGCTGTTACAGCACTTGTACCAGTACCTGTTAAGATAGCATTATCTGTTAATGATGTGGCACCTGTACCACCCATTGATACACCTACTGTGCCGGCACTTGCTGTACCACCAGATACTATAAGTGCACCTGTTGAGCCACTAAAGTCGCCGCCTAGGCCACCGTATGTCTCGTCAATTACTGAACCATTCCAAGTACCAGTTGCGACTGTACCTAATGTTGTAATTGCAGTTTGACCAGCCCAAGCTGTATCAATTGCAATGTCATCAGCATTTGCTGTGATGCCTGTGCCACCGATAACATTAAGTGTGTTGCTGGATTTGGTCATACCTGAACCAGCGGTTATCATACCTGCGCCTGAATACTGAGTAAATGCTAGTGCTGTTGTACCAACCGTTACTGAGCCATTATTTGTCATTACAAAACCGCTATCAGAGTTTGCTGAACCTTCTTCAACAAATGTGAAAGCACCACCTGTGACTTCACTGTTAGCATCAAAGTCTGTTGCACGAGTTGGTGCGCCAGATGCGTTAACTGTGTAGATACCGTTCTCAGAACCAGAAGCCTGGTCTTTAAGTAGTATCCTGTCACCGGTGGCTAAAGTAACACCGTCCATAGTGTCACCGTTTTCATAGTCATTTGCAAGAGTACCAGCGGCAGTTGAAGCTGCACGTACTGATAATTTTACATCTAAACCTGCGGTAACACCATCAAGGTATCCTTTTGTTACTACATCGTATGATCCAGAAGGATCAGCGACTCGTAACTTTGCTAGTGTTGTGCCATCAGATTCTGTGAACTTGAATAGTGTATTACCGCTATCGTAAACGACACGGCCACCACTCTTGCCCATTTGAACATCGGCTGAAACACCAGCAATACCAAAGTTTTTGATATTTGCCATATATATTTTCCTCCATTAGTCTTTTATAAGGCTTGTTGCTCACTCTACTAATCAGGCACTGCATAGATACCTAGTAAGTAGGCCTAGTAAAGAGATGCCTCTCTAAACCTTTCCGGTCTCAAGCGGAAGAAGAACAACGCATGGAGTTCCTTTTACGGAACGAGACGTAGAAAAGATAAATCTTTTCTAATGTTATTTATACCAGTTAGGTGGTAAGAAATAAGATATTATAATATTGCAAATGGATATGTTAAATTGAATGATATTGCAATTCGTGATTCAGGTACACAATGCATACTAACTTTATGATCTAACCAACTAGGATATATTAGCATTGTCCCCTCTGTTGCTGGATATGATTTATCTGGATAGTGTTGCCCAATATATTTGTAATAGTTTGTTTTTTTACCTGATGGTAATATAGTAGGTTCTTTAATATGTGTCCTACTATGTGTAAAACATATCTTACCACTGCCAGCCGGCGCTTTGACATAATAGACGCCAGACCACACAGGCCCTGGACTATGATTATGCGCTTTGATTAGTTGTCCTGCTTGCATAATATTAAACCACCAATTGTTGTCATCTATTTTTAATGTTTGTTTAGTTAGGCTCTTTATTATTGAGGTTGCCCGCATTAAAACATATTGCACGGTATTCATTTTGATCGCAGGCACAGAAAAATTTTTATATGTTAATTTGTTTTTACTGTATTCTTTGTACTCAACAGAAGCATATAATTGTGTTAAAATGTTATTATTGATTTCATCACTATTATGCAATGCTATTTGAAATACTTCTATTGGAAATATGCTGTCTCGTTGAATATCCATAGTTTTTGGATTACCTGGCTTTAATTTATATTATGTATTTAATCTATATTCTGTTCTTAAAAACAAATAATATAATTCGTGTCAAACACTTTATAAATATTTACAACGGGGAAGAAAGGCTAATACAATACTAACATAGGCTAATAATAAACTACAAACAGCGGCGAGACTTGAGGCCTCAAGGATGCCGCCCTCCCCAACTAACATAAAAAAAGAGGATCAATTGATCCTCTTTTTTCTTGAGTTAAAATAATTAAAATTACATTAATGTAACTAAAATTTCAATAACGCCAATACCGTCATCTGTGTAATCTTGAATAGCCTTACCAATGATTGTACCTGGTACTCTTTCATCTGCTGACATAGCAACACCTGAACGTGCTGATGTAACCATCAAGTCACCCTTACGAACTGTTCCCATAACCTTACATGGTACGCGACCTGTAAGTGCTACTGCTGGGTGAGTTTCGTTTGTGCCTGCTTGTGCGTTCATTAAATGTGCTGGGTTTGTGGAAATAACACCTGCTACTTTACTATCATATAATTCAGTAGATTCTGTAATTTCTGCACTACCACCAAAGCAAACAACTGTGCCTGCGGCATACATCTGATCTGTTTCATAGCGTTCTGCCAAGTCAGAATATTGTGCGGCTGTTGCTGTACCATTTAATGTACCACATTGCATATCTGCATCAGAGTGTGTAGAACCATCTGCTGAAGTTGTTGCTCTCCAACGATCGGATGATTCTTCCCAAACAAAGTATGCGTCTGTAGCGCCGCGCTCTGCCTGCATACCAATGTAAGCGGCTGATGCGCCGGAGTTACCCGATGCTAATTGAATCATTGCATCTGCAATTGAAACTGTTGTTGAGTCAACTGTAGTTGTTGTGCCTTGTACTGTTAAGTCACCGGTAAGTGTTAAACCAACAAATGTTGGTGAATCACCTGTACCAATGTCCTGCGCTGTATCAAGTGTTACTGCACCGCCTTCTGCTGAACCATTAACAACTGTAATGTTACTTGATCCTGCATCTGCAATTGATAACACATAGTTACCTGTTGTATCTGTACCAAGTGCAACTGAGTCAGCTGCAATTGTTAGTGCGGTTGCTACATTACCTGTGCCGTCTACTGAGCCTGAGCCTGTTACGTCACCTGTAAAGGACAATGTTCTTGCTGTAGTCCACCCGGCTGCTGAAGTTGCTGTTGAAGCATTACCTGTTAACGCACCTACAAAAGTAGTTGTTGATAACGCGCCTGTGCCGGCATTATATGTAATTGCCCCGTCTGTCTTTGGTCCAAGGTCGCCTGTTGCCGATTCCCATAAACCTACAAAGCAAGTTGTATCTGTTGTATCTGCTACTGTAATACCTGTAACGGAAACAACACCTGCGTTAGTCATTGTTGCATCACCTGACAATGCTACATCTACCCACGAACTGCCGTCGTACGTTAATATATCGGCAGATGCCGCTGATACAAGTGAAACATCATTCATTTCTGCAAGGGTATCCTCGCCTTGTACTGCGCTGGTTACATATGCTTGTGTAGCAATTGTGCCACCACTAAAGTTTGACCCATCTTCCGCCATCATTGGGATACCACCTGCGGTGGAACCATCATGGACGACTACTACATCCTTAGATGTATCAACTGTCAATTCTCCAGAGAGTCCGGTAAAGCTACTATGCTCAGCAGTGGTACCACGTCGACGTTGTACTGCATAATTTGGCATAATTAAATTCTCCTATATTTAATATTAATCGATTAGTATCATATTACAATAAACAATGACAGAGGGCTACTCTGCGTTCTATTATATTTATGATTATATTAAGTTAAAAGAGATATTTAATACATTAAATTAATAACCAACTCTGGGTTGGTTTATAGACCATAGTCTTCTTGGCCACCACTTCGCTCAATGTCAAGTGTTAAGCAATGCCAGCCACCATCAAAAAAGAAACGGTGTCGCAATGGGCAGAACACTGGTTCCATATTATGCTTATGTAATGCATCTACAAGAACTGGATTGTCGCTATTAACAACAACATACTTGTCATCTAACACTAATGTATTAACATCAAAAATTGTTTCTTCGACTTCACCTATCCAATTTTCTAACCATGTCTCAACAAAATTTGTAAACTCGTCATTCTCTTCTTCGCCGGGTACCCACCACTTACCTTGGTTTAATTTTTTAAGTTCGCGCCAGTGTACTATTTGATCCCAGTTCGGATCCTCAAAGTATATGATCTCCCAGCCAGGAAATAACTCTTGTACACCTTTTTCTTCTTGTACCCATGCCGCGGCAATTACTACACCTGGTTTAAGTACAGAAAAAACACTATCATTGTGGCCATACATATCAATGGATTGGTATGTAAATTGTGGATATAGTTCTTCTAG
>Ga0098061_1000524_pt1 | contig 18485 bp, 16 predicted proteins | sample 22_taG_FD_92579 | JGI IMG/M metagenome (GOLD analysis project Ga0098061, IMG submission 92579) | Marine viral communities from the Subarctic Pacific Ocean - 22_ETSP_OMZ_AT15343 metaG | ecosystem: Environmental > Aquatic > Marine > Oceanic | place: Subarctic Pacific Ocean | collected 2015-01-20
TGGCTGTCTATCGCGTCTTTGACGGATTCTAGTTGCTCCAGCATAGACTCGGCTGCTGTCGGTTCGAGCTTTTGCCATGTCTTAGGGTCCGGCCAGCCATCGTCTATGTCCTCTGCGCCAGACTCGGCTAGAGCCTGCATATGGGCCACGTTCTCAGCCTTCCAGGCGTCGAAGTCCGTGCGGTCTGTTAGTGCCGCCTGTTTGTGTGCTGGATAGAGCCGCAGGATGTTCAATCTACAGCGCACGCGCAGGTCATTGGTTCTCTGTTCCATTAGAGCCTCGCTTGTGTTATTGTTTGGGGATGACAAAGTTTCTTGCAAAATTGCCATTTTACGGCATCGGAATCGGCCTAATTTCACTCATTCCAAATCTAGACGGTGAGCTATTCATTCCCCTATGGGCATCGCTCCCGCTTCTGGCGGTATCGCTTTTTGCAGAATGGCGGCTTCGCTAATCGGGATTAGCTGGGGGCTTCACTTTCTTCTTGGCAATGTGCTGCCGGATTAAAGCTTGCTCTGTTTCGGCAGCGCCAATATTCGGCCGTGGCCGCGCATAAGGCTGCTTGAATGCTCCAAGCGCGCGGCCAGCGGCCACACCACCCCCTACGCGACTTGCTGTCGTGTAAAAGGCAATGAACGCCTCGAGCTGCTGCTGTTCCTCTAGAGCGCGGCGCAACTCGGCTTCTGCGTTGGGATCATCTCTGTAGCGTTCTATTTCCGCCTCAACTTCTTCCAGTTTCGCTTGCGCATTGTAACGCAAAATCTCAAAGCCAGCAGCGTCAACCGCGCCGCCGCCGATGATAGCGGCATCTTTAGCGTCAAATCGTTTCGGGGGCGGGAACAAAGCAGAAGAATCAGCGGTGTTAGGACGGTTGCGCCACTCACCCGAAGATTGAAGCGTTTTGAATGGATAGTTATTTTCAGCGCCGCCCATTCTCCAAAACTCATTTACATTTCCAGCACGTGTGTTCACGCTGTTTGGCCCTGTTTGGGCGCGTGAGATTGGATCCTGATTGATCAGCTTATTGGCCTTTCTCTCAACGGATTTGGCAGCAACACTCGACTTGTTCACGGCTCCCCGGCGCAGACGATTTCCTAGCCATAGCCCGCCCAAAAGACCGGCCCCCTCAAGTCCCTTTTGCGCCCAACCCATTGCAGGGTTTCCGGCCGTCTCGGCATAGGTCTGCTTGCGTCGAATATCTGCGTGGTGTGCGCGGGCAGTGGAAAGCTCCCCTCTAAGGAACTCAATTTCACTTCTGATTTGCTGGATATTGTCTTTCCTGGCTTGCTTTGTCGCCTCGCCTACCTTGCCATCAATGCCGTACGGACCAAGGTCAAAGCCCCTTGCCTGCAAGATGCCTTGAAGCTCTTTCGGTGGTAGATCGGGATCTGTTAGGCGCTGCAAATCGGCCTCAAGTGCCGGGATTTGGTTCATTTCAAGCTCAGACACACGCGCATTCGCGCTTTCAAGCTCGACAGAATAGTCAGCTTCTTGAGCGTCCGCTTTTCCACCCAAATTGGCCCCAACAGCGGCAATTGCGGCGGCGTCAGCCGCTCTCTTCGCCTTAAAGCCTTTAAGATCCTCTGGCTTCGGTGGCCCGATTTGAGGGTTGGTCAGCACAGGATCAGACCATTTTGGATCCTTGCGCCACTTACGGGGCCGGTTACGGCCGGTCATTGGTTTGATTGGTTCGGGAGGCATTGGGGGTGGACCGCGACGCGCCGGCCGCTGCATCAACGCACGCGCGATTTCTGCTCGTGTGCCGCGTCCAGGCCCTAATACTTTCCCTAAAGCCGGAATGCCCTTTGTGAGCATCGTGGCAACCGGGGGCAGGCCAGACGCGAGCATGGTCGCATCAATCAAACCGCTTTGCGTGTAACCACTGGTCATCTGACGCGGCAGTCCGCTGGTCACGACGCTATCACCCGCCATTTGCGCATTGGCTTTGTTCACAGTGTTTGAGCCGGTGCTCGGGTCAATGTCTGCCAAGAAACGCCGACTATTTACAATGTCATCAACCTTGCCAGAGATACGTTCGCCCGCTTCGCCGAAGACTGCTGGCAGGGCACCTGGCATATCACTGCTTGCGCTCATCATGCCTTCATTTTGAAGGTCAAGCAGACGCAAGCCCATAACGTCCTGCCCCTGCAAGTCAGTTCCACCCGGCCGCGCGGTACGCAATTGATCCTTGAGTACCTGTCCGGTCGAGATTTGTGCAGCTTGCTGTTTTCGATCAGGCATAGCAGCATACTGATCAGAAGCCCGTAAAACCTCTGTTTCCTTGCCAGAAGCCTTTCGCAGATTTGGCCCGAAACCCTCCGCCTTGACCTGCTGTCCATTGGGCAAAGTGTCCACATGGCCGAGGGTATCCAGCACGCCTGATTCCTTGGCAAACTGACGAGACAAATCCTCATAGCCTGGAAGCTCATTCAGCATCTCACGTAGGTATGTGGCTGGCTCTTGATACTTCTCGTAATTCCCTGACTTTTTAGCCGCGCGAGCCTCGCTAAGCAGCTTGGATTTGAGCTTGTGAGCCGCAGACCATGGATCCTGCTGAATGAACGTATCGACATCCTTCCAGCCTGCCTTTTTGGCGACTGTCAGCAGCTCAAACTTGAATTTGGATCCGAGCAGTTCTTCGCGCAAGCTATCCGCGAGGGGAGAGTTATTTCCTAGCTCTTTGGCCCTCCCAAGAATTTGTTCATACGCCTCACCAATCTTAGTCAGACCTTGTTTTAAGCCCTGTTCCACATCATACTGGCGCTGCGACCCTAGATTCTCATTCACCACTTTCCGAAAGTCTTCAACTTGACCCGTCCGCATCTCCTGAATGACACCTCGCGTGACAGCGGGGTCGTCCAAACCGACACGCAGCAAAAACAGCCGCAGATTCTCAGATACCTGCGGGCCTGCATCCGCAAACTCACGTTCTATAAGCTGCGCAAGCGTCGTCGAGCCGTCCGCGAGAGCTGGCAAGGATTGCTTGATGCTGTTGAACCCCCGCGTTACACGGCCGGTGATCTCAGCGGGGGAAAGTCCGGCGTCTTTGAGTCCGTTCCTCAAAGCGTTCTCGACAAAGCGAAACGTCTTAACACTCCCACTAGTGACCCGCTCAGCGGGAAGAACGTCAGCCATAGCCGTCGCCGTCGAGTTAGGTGATGGGGCGCGGCCAAGATTGTTTATGGCTGTAGCTTGAACGCGATCAGGCGTGATGGTCTTGCCGCCGGTCGAGATGCCTTTGACAGATCGCTCTCCCGCGGATCCGACAAAGGGAAGAATGGCGTTGATCGGAATCGGCTTAGCCCAATCCGGGACGTCTACGCCAGACGCCTCTGCCGCCTCTCCGACACTCGCGAATGCAAAGTCTTTCGCCATTTTCGCCCGGTCACCGAGAGACTGCTTTTCGCCTGTCATAGCTTGCTGGTCCGATGCACCAACGGTTGCGCCATATACAGCAGCGTCAGCGCCAAGGGCGCCGATTGAACCAGCAATACGTCCTAGCCAGCTTGGAATGCGACCAGACCGGCCGACTACGTTGGCGAGCTGCTGAACGCCAGGAATGGCCATTGTGCTTGCTTTGCCTGCGTTCCACATGGCTGCGCCCGGTGCGAAATAGCCGGGGAGCTGTCCGCCCATGTATGACAAGGGATTATCAGCAGCCGCCTTCGCCTGCCGCTGTTCAAAGCCCGCCTCGAATTGATTCGCTTGCTCTGTGCGGCCGCCGCCAGACGCCTTTGGCAAAAGGCCCATTCGGTCTAAACCTTCGACCACCATAGTTGAGCCCATCGGGCCTCCTGCGTATGATGGATAAGCCGCTTTCGTGCCCTCGATCTCGGAAAAGTTGCCGCCCGTTATGGCCTCCGCAAAACCAATGCCGCCACTCATGAGCCGGCCGGTTTTCCGTGCGTTTTCAGCTTCGATCTGTTCTGGCGTCTTACGGCCATAGCCCGCAATATAGCGCTCAGCGCGCGTCTTAGGGAGCGACGCACGTTCTTCCGCTGTGCGGTTTAGCCATGGCGGTAATACTTCACCAAGGCTTTCAGGTACGCCCTCGTCGATGACCTCGCCCTGCATCCAGCGGGGCTCATTCTCTTCTTCATCGACAGGCTGACCCTGCATCCACCGAGGTTGCGTCATGATTTGCGCCTCCGCACCCCATCAGGACCGATATACTCAGCCCCAGACGGCAGACTGTCGAACTCTGCATCAGAGGAGATGGTCACCACTTGGCTATTCCCGAAACCCGGATTGCGAAGGTCAGGCACCGCGCGCCCGCCGTCAAAACTGTATTGCTGGGCAGTGTCACGATACTGGTTAAATGACAGCTCAAAATCATCCGCAGCCGCGCCATAGAGCTTTTGAGCCTGTCGCTGGAACTCGCCAACTTGCGTTGTATTTAAGAACTCACCTTTTCGAGCACGGTTATAGGCATTCAAGACCTGTCCCGGAATGCCTGTCGTGTTCTGTGCGTTGGCAAACTCACCCTCACGAACTGTAGAGCCCGGATCCATCATTTTCATGTATTGGAAAATCAAGGACATTTGGCCCGCAGCATTCGTCGGGTCTGTTTCCAAAATGCGGCCATAAGCCCGCTGAATCTCCTGAAAACCCTTGTTCTGGCTAAGAAACTCTTTTCTGAGCGCGCTTTCCCCGGAAACGTCCGGCCCTTCATCAACGGGCGCATTTCTTGCCTCCCATTCATTTGTTAATGAGTCCCGATTGCGGGCTTGCGCAGTCAGTGTGGACGCATCCGCATTCTGCTGATCAATCGCCAACTTCTCAGGCGCAACTGGCGTAAACGTCTTTTCATTCTTCATCATATCGCCGCCAAACTGGCTGTATTCGCTGCCCTCGCTGACGGTGTTGAAGCCGAAATTGCCAGAGAAGCTTTTGCCGAACTCTTCAGGGTTGGCGTTGCGCGCCATTTGCATTCTGGCGATCTGTTCAGGCGAAAAACCACCTGTTTGCGCGTTTTGCATAAATTGCTGATCAGCTTGCTGCTGGGAGATTTGCGCCTGCATCGCTTCACGTCTTTGCTGTTCAGCAGCCTGCGCAGTCTCCCGCTCAAGCGCAAGGTCATTGCTTCGCCCGCTCATCATCTGCGCTGTTGCAGCCGGGTTGCCCGCGCTCGCTCCGCCAAGGCCCGCACCAAGCAAAAATAGCGCCTGACTTGCGCCCGATTTGCCATACTCTCCAGCGCCGCCCTTGCCTAGCATATTGGCGAAGCGGCCAAACATGCCCCGGCCTTGCGGAGCTTGAATAGCGCTCGGCTGCTGGTTCATATTCTTGATGTAATCCGGCATGCCAAACATAGGCACCGCGTTTTGTGGTTTACCAAAGCCCATATTAAGCCCCTCGCCTATGTGTAGAATGCGCCATTAACTGAGTCCTGAATTATGGGGCCTTTAATGCCCCCACCGAAACCTAGGGCGCTGCCTATCGCGCCAAACGGCAGGCCACTGGCCGCCGTCGCCGCCGATCCGATAACGGAGGCCGCTGACGGTGTTGAGGTTTGGGAGCTGCTTTGGTTGTTACGCTGCTCAGTGAACCAAGGCATGCCGCCATACATTTGCTGCATGATACGCATCAGCTCCAAATCTGCCGTGCGCTGCTGCTGCTCAATGTTGCGCTGATCAACCCCCAAGGCATTTATGCTCTGAAGGTCTGCACGCTGGTTCACGCTCGCAGTGTTTGCAATATTGTTTAGCGAATTAGCAGCATTCAAGCGCCGGTTGTCGGCATTGTCACCCTGCCCCGCATTAAACCGAGCCATGTCATTCGCGGCGCCAAACTCTGTCAGGTCAAACTGGTTCTGAGAGCCCGCATTGAACTGGCCTGCATCATTGGCAGCGCCCGCCGTGAAGGCCCGCCCCGCATCAGAGCGGCTAGCAAAGTCCAAAGCTGACCTGTTTGCAGCATCTGCGCCAAAAGCGCCCGCCTGATCACTTCGAGTCGCAAAGTCGAGCGCAGCGCGATTGCCCGCATCCGCTCCGAACGCTGCGGCTTGGTCAGCCCTTCCGGCATTGTCCAGAGAGGCCCGGTTAGCCGCATCCGCACCAAATGCCCCTGCCTGATTTTGCGCGCTGATGTTGGCAATCAAACGATTCATGTCCATGCCAGCCTGAGCTTCAGCCCGGTTATTCGTCATCTGCGCATTCGCAATGCTGGTATCAGTGAACCGCTGTGCGTCCTGCATCCCATATCCGAAAGCCTTGTCCTGAGCATTGAAGCGCAAACCGGCTTCAGCCGCTTGACGTTCCCTCGCAACCTGCTCCTCGGTTACCGCTCTCTGAATCGCAAATCGAGACCCGCCAAACGCATTATTGCCCGCAGCCTGCGCCGCTTCTGCCGCTCTTTGCCGTCCGGCATATTCATCGAAGTTGGCAAGCGTCGAATCCACGACATTATTCGTGTATTCGTTCTCATAGTCCTTTGAGAACTCGATGCCGCGCCGCGCCGAACCACCCGCAGCAGCGCCCATATCAACCCGCTGATCTGCCCCTATCGTAGACGCGTCGTAGCCACGCGAGTCGGCGCGGTCTGCCGTGTAACCTTGGCTCGCTGCCTGCCCTGAAGCGTCGTAGGTCCGCGCGGCGGCTGGACCGCTCGCGTTGTAACCTGTCGCGTCATACGTGTTCGCCTGACCAAGATCAGCCATCGCCGCAAGGTTTGGCCCGCTATAGGCCATGTTCCGCGCCACATTTGAGGCGTGCTGCCAGTCAGCAACCGGATTGTAGGGCTCATTCGCATCCGAGTAGCCAAATTGTGCGAAATTCTGATTGAACGGTGATGGAGCACCATTCGCACCGCCACCGCCAAACGTGGGAACGTTGAAACCATCAGACCCCTCATGCGTCAGGTGATAGCGTCCGAAATCTTCAATAGACAGACCCCCCGATCCATCGCCAACAACCTGGCTAATATCGCTTCGGTCTTTTGGCGTCAGATTGCGCCACGCATTCAGAATAGCAGGGTTTTGATTCACGTAGCCCGCATAGTCAGTCGTCCCTTCAGGCGTCTCAATACCAGCAGCGCCATAGAGCGACTGTCCGCCCGCACCACCGCCCGAACCTTGACCAACCTGTGTCAATGGAGACGCCCCGCCCGTGACGTATGGATTGCCACCACCGCCGCCCGGGCCGTACGCGCCATTTCCGAGCTTCACTGTACCAAAGCCCATCGCTTGCGGGTTGCTTTGCTGCGCTTGGCCGATCTGACCATAATTAGCGCCCCAGCGATTGGCCATTCCGCCCGCCATCGAATAAGCCGCATTTTGCAACCGCGACGCGCCGCCGAAATAGTCCTTAGGGTTTTTGTTGCCAAGGCTGTTGATAAGCTTTGCAAAATCAATAAAGCCGCCCTCAACAGGAGCGGCCGCACCCGTGGAGCTACCGCCATTTGAGCGGGTTGAACTGCTAGAACTAAACAGGCTCATCTAAGACCTCTCCCTCTCACGACACCATTCATTGTCACGGCTCCAAACCTCCAGAACGCAGGCGCGGCATCGCAAGACCACTCGAGCGCAAACATCGCCCCGCAAATATTATCCAAATCAATAACCTCGTCAGTCGGGCGGATCGTGTAAGGCCCGTGCGCCGTCTCTGCGCCGTTCGGGCTCATCTTGCTGTGAACGGTCAGGGAAATATTGCCTTGCCAGTCGTCAAAGTCTGGCCATAAGCGGCGCAACATGATGACCCGCGCACCCTTGCGGAGATAAAAGAAACCCGTCTTACAAGAGCGGGTCAGACGCCCGCCGTTTGCGGAATTGCCCTTTTCCTCGAAATAGAGATTACCCTCAGTATCCGTTGCAATCGGATAGGCCAGAGCGTCGTCATCAAGGTCGGCCGTGCGGCTATGAAGCCCCGCGAACCATTTCTTGTCGCGCGTATTGTAAGCAAAATAACGTGAGCACTCATCTTCCAGAGCATCCCGCTTATCGGGCACATAGAACCGAACCTCTTCAAACTCGCTGCGGGTAGAAGCATAAACCTTCTCCTCCTGCGCAAGCGCGATATTGTCGGCCATATCCTTTTCAATCGGTCCAGGCATGCGCGCCGGAGCCATACCGTAGGAAAGCTGCCAGAACTTCTTATCCGGGGCCATCCAGTAGGTGGTTTGTCCCAGCTTCACGATAGCGTTAGGCCCGATCAGTCCGCAGCCCGATGCAATGCGAGTAAAGAAATAGGTTTGACCCGGAGCCCCTACGAATTGCTGCAGGTAAACCCCGTCATTGGTCCAGACATAAATGGCTTGGCCCAGCTCCATTGCACGGACAATTTTGCCCGTATTGTCAAGAATGAACTCGCCCGCATTATCAGCCGTGCCTGTCGTCCAGTCTGTTATGGTCTCGAAATCACACCAGCGAATAGCGCGCGGGTTATAATTCCCGCTCACTTCCTCATTGCATCCATAAGCAATGATGTGGCGATCCGTTACCAGAATAGAGTCAACCTGTTCAGGTGCCCCGCTAATCGGCTGGGCATTGATTGTGATGTCATTTTGCCACTGGTAGATGCCCCAGCCGCGAGGGTTGGCAATCAGGTTCTGACCATATTGACCGAACGAATAAGTATGGACGCCACGAATAGAAGCGTCAGCCGTGCCATATGGCCCCTCACCATAACCACCGGACCCATAACCAGCGCCGCCATAGCCGTCCTCGAATCCGTTCGGGCTTTCCGTTACAAGCGGGGTATCATCTTCTGCCAGCAATTCTTGCCCATCTTCTAGCAGCAATCCCTCGCCGCCCGGTGTGATGTCATACAAACCACCGCCAACCTCGACATAGACCCCCGTATGAGTGCCCACAGCGACGTTCTGCAAGTTTGCGTTATCAACCCATGCAAAGAGCCCCCGGCAAATGCCCTCGAAGGTGTCTGTCGTGTAGGACTCATAGCCTCGCACAGTCTGCATGCCCTTGCGATGAGGGCGGACGCCATCAACCTCCACAAAGCCCGCATTCGCGACCTTAAATCCGGTTTCATCCTCGATCAGGCCCGGTGTGAACTTCGCGTCAAAGGCTTCAAGCTCTCTCAATCTCTCATCCTTTTTCCAGGGCCTACCCAGCCAACCCACCAAAACCAGCCGCCTGTCATGAGCCACGCAAAGCCAAGGCTCGCGTAAAGCACCGCAAAGGGCTGGTAAGGCGTATTCTTCGCGTGCCGCTTGATCAGGCGATAGGACCACATGAAGTCAGCTATCGCTTTCTTGTCAGCGCGCCGCTCATTCCACCAATCCAAATCATGCTGATTGCAGATGTCCGTATGCTTCACGCCGCCAAATTGCTTCGGCCCAAACGTGCAACCATCCATATATTCTTTAGGCGGGGCGCTCATTGCTCTGTATTCTTGCAATTTCAGCGTCTGCCGCTGCGCTATCGAGGCCATAGACGCCGCAAGCCTTGGCCGCGTCGAAAAAGGCAGACATGCCAGCACTTAACAGATCCAAACTTTCGCCCAGAGCCTTCATATGCTCGTAAGCCATTCTGATGACCCGCAGATAAGCAACGGGGTAGCCGTTCGTGCTCATCAAGGTTTGGTCTGTGCTGGTCAGCTCAGCATGTGACAGGCCGAGCGCTTCAGAATGAGCGGCGTCGAGTGCCACTTGCTGGGCGACTGTGTGCAGCTCTGCAATAAAGCGATATTGCCTAATCCAAAGCTCTGTGGGTGCCTCAGGAACGGATGGGACTACTCTAACAGTCATTGCGGTATAACCCCTATTGCGAAAATGGTAGCGGTGTAGTCCCAGCTCCCAATCGTCATTGGGTCTGGGAAGGCAGCATTTGCGCGAGTAGCGCTGCGCGCGCCAACAATTCGGTTGGCATTTGCCGCCCAATTAGTCCCTGTGAACAAATCCATGTTTATTCCGTTCGATATCGCCATTGCAACTTGCAAGGGCCACTCGCCATCAGCGTTGGCCCCCCCATCTGCCTTTCCAATGTTGAGCACACTCGAATTGAACATCAAATAATATTGGGTACTCGGGGACAGTGTAACTGGCGTAGTCGAAACAGCATGGAGCCCAATCGTTGTGTCGGAATCAACCGCGCAATCAGTCAGAACATTGCCCGACGCATCGCATATTCCAACATATACATTGCCAGCAGTCGTCGCATGACGAAGCCAAAAAACCTCATCAATTGTGACTTCTGCCCTGACCTGCAGAGGAATAAAATAATCCTTGCCAGCAGAGTGCGCTGATGTGTTCCAATTGCTTGGGAATTGCGCAAAAATGGGAATATTCGAGGTATAGTCAACAGCCCCCCCGACCGAGGGAAAAAGTGTGCTCAATGCTGTCATTTCTCAATTCTCCAAACACCCGCAAAAGGCACCAGCTTGATAGAAGCCCGCGCCTGATCAATCTCAATTGTTGTCTGTCCCGCAATCGTCTCCGCCAGGTTCGGGTCAATCGTGATATTGTTGGTTACGCTTGAGCCGTCATCATCCGTGATCCGAATTGGCAAGCTCCCAGCGGTCGCGGCAGGCAAATCAACCTCAACAGCGCCTGTCGAACAATCAACAAAGATTTCCTCGCCAAATGACGCCGCATAGGGGCTGTCAGTATTATCAATATGCGCTGCGTTCGGCGTGGTCAGCTCACTGCGTCCGCGTGCCGTAGTCGTCAGCGCCGCAATCGCCGTCAGATCGCTATCAAGCGGCTGGTATGCGGCATCTGTCTCCGTCTTCGTGTAAGCGTCCGTAATGCCATAGCCCGCAATCGTCGTAGGCTTGCCCGTCACATCTGCCCATGCGAACGAAACGCTCACAGAGCCCAAAGCAACGCTTTGCACATAGGCTTTATCAACTAGAGAGCGGTCAGTGTAGCTGCCGGATAGGTCTGAGCCGTAATTCAGGAGCCCTGTAGGCGTCCCACCGGCTAGCGGTATCATCAGGTCAGCATAAGCCTTGGTTGCCGCATGAAGGTCCACCGTGGGCGCACCAGAGAGCGTCAAAGCGCCCGTCAGCGCGCCACCCGCGAGCTTCAAGAATGTGGCGTCTACATATTCCTTATCCGCGCCATCTTCGCCAACATCCACATTATCTGAGGCATCGACACTAATCCACTTGCGCCGCCCCGCCTCGACTGCGCCGGTTGTCCCGCCCGCATCGAAGGTCAGCGTCTGGAGCGTATCATTGATAATCCAATACAGCTTTTCATTGCTCGGCAGCGTGATCGTCACACCGCCCGTCAATGCCGTGCCCGTATCCGTAAACTTGAGGCCACGATTTCGGGCCTGATCGCTTACATAGTTGGTTGCTGTCAGAGAATAAGCGCCCGTAATGTTGACCGTCTCGACACCATCGAGGCTCTCATCAATCAGGTCAAAAACCTCTGTATTGAGCTTATTGCCCCACGTCTGCCGGTTCGAGCCCGTCGATTGATTATTGAGGCGATTGCGTGTGGTCGGCGTGCTGATCATCAGATTACCACCCAAGTGCTGCCGTCAGAGTAGATCAGACCGGGATTACCCAGCCCATCCGCATCTTCGGCCAATGCAATGCAGTTTTGATTGTCAGCCGCACCAGGCGCGCTCGCGATGTCTGCGCATACGAACACACGCTGCGGGGCCTCGCCGCCCGTCACTGAGCGCAGGACGCGCCGTAACTGGCCTACAAATTGCGCCATCCAGGGCGCTGACCCTGCCGGAGCCTGTAAACTCTCAATGCTCATGCAACACCTCCATTCGGCATCATGACAAGCCGTTCGCCGTGTTTATCCATGTGATTTTGTTTGATGAGCTGGCCAATCGAGTTGGCGAACATGCTCGAATAATTCTGCAAAGCCCCGTCATCATGATCATAGATCGCGGCCTGCTTCAGCACTGCGAACAAATAGACATCCGGGTCAGATGTCAGAAGCCAATTGGTGTCCGCATCGTCTGCGCTATCCAGTGCTGTCACCCCCCGATGATAGAACACCCGAAATGTCACACCATCCTCAGGAGCGGGCGCGAGGTAGATCGTGCCGCCAACCTCTGCGGCAAGGTAAGGGTCACCCGTCTGCGTAATGTCGCTTAAATAACGCTCGATCACTTCAATATCCGTAATCTCTATCGCGTACTTTTTCGAAACCGTCTGACGAATAGACCTGATGCGCTTCCAGTCTGACGGACACGTCAAAACACCGCTCGCAGCCGTCAGCGTTGTCACGGCCGTTTGCTCATCTGTGCGCAAAATCCGGTTTATCTCATTCTCTGCGCGCTGAACAAAGCCAGCCCATCGGGACGTAAGATCTGTGCGCCCGTTGCCATACATGGCCCCGGCCTCGCTTATCAGAGAGCCGTAATTGGTAATAGCGGTCATGTCTTTCCGGGCCTCAAGCGCAAAAAGCGCCAATCTGGGTCATTCAGCTTGCGCTGAACCTGGGGCCAGGCATTCTTGTCGAACACATCAAGGCCCTCCTCGTTATACCATTTCAGCAAAATGATGTCAGGGATATGAGCTTCTGCCCAATAGTCCTGTTTCTGATAGCGCTGCATTTCATTCTGCACGCGCTTATTGCCCTCAAGGGCGGGGGCTACGTCTTGCTGTGACACAATTTCGCCGCCGCCCTGGCCATCATCGCGCCAGTAGTGGACCACATCGCCCTCAAAGTCAGGGCCAATCAATGGGGTGAGCTTACCGGCCATTATTCTACTTCAACATAGCCTTTGCGCTCATTAGAAAGCGCTGCGGCCTCGTTCATCTCGACCACTTCACCCTTGGCGTAGAACTCAGGGCTTCCGTTGACTATGTTTCCCGTCTGAACGCGCCCTTCACCCTTTTTAGTGATGCGAACCTCAACAACCTTATTCGGGTCGCCAGGCTTGTCGTCTGATTGAGTTTCTTGCAGCGTTTTGGCTCGCTCAACGCTTCTGCGCGCCTCACGCGCTGCCGCAGCTTCAGCCTCTTTGCGCTCATTCTCAACCTCAATATGAGACTTAGCCCGCGCAACAGTGCGAGCAGGTGCCTGCTCTTCCGCGTCCGGCTCTACCGGCGTGGCTGATGCGTAAAACTCAACGCCCGCCTCCGTCAGCATCTCCTCGAGCTTGGCAACGCCTGTGCGGCTGTGCGGCTCTAACCCGCTATCCTTCGCAAGCGCATAAAGCTCTGCGCGTCGTGCTTCTGTTTCGTCAGTCAATGGTCTCTCCTTTAGAAATGGCCCGCCCACAAATGCAGGCGGGCCAAATGGGTTAAGTCAGATCAGCAACGACTGCGTGGCTCTTCTCGTTCGAGCACTTGAGTGTTGCTTCTGCGGTCATCAGGAATTGATCACCATCAGAGTTCTTGCCGATTTCCTTGGTCTTGTAGCCATCAAGGAACAGAACCTGGAAGTGCTCAGGATCATACAAGAGCAGGTCACGGGTCAGGCCGTATTGGTGCGCCTTGATCTGCACATCACCGAACGGGCCTTTATAGACATCTGCACCGGCCATGATCTGCGCCTGACGGCCAGAAGGCGTCACGCGAATCTCAGCGATACCGGCAAAGCCATCAAAGATCTGCTTATGCGTCGAAGACATCATGGCGCAATTAGGCTCGCCGCCCTCATCAAAGGCAGACGCATGCGCCACCTTGAACAGAGCCTCCGTCAACGTCCGCTGCGTGCCGTTTGTGGCTGCACCGACAACACCAGACGAAAAGCCGCCATCAGAGCCACCGGTGCCGCGAGACGTATTTGTCTCAAGCCACGCAAGCGCACCGGCAGACCGCCGCGGCGTAGAGCCTGACTCGTCATTACTGGCATAATTGCCAATGAAACGGGCCTCCATGTCGCGGCGCATCTCAATGCCCTTGAGCAAGCGCTGACGCTTTTTCTCAGACTGACGCCCGGCCTTGTCCACGATTTCAGACGTACGAGAAACGCCGCCCTTCTCTTCGAAGATCTGGTTAAAGTTACCCACCCGCGCAGTGCGGTTAGGGGCATTCGGGTTGCCGTAATCGTTACCCTCAAGCGCCGCGTTTGTGGCGTCTGGAGCCCGCAAGCCCTCTGTTTGCCAATCAGTGTAACGGGCGTTTGATTTGCCTCGACCAATCGACGTTACAAAAGGAGTCTTTTCAGGTGCTACCCGGTGGATAACGTTCTGCAAGTCCTCTCGTTGACCAACCATGTTCGTGGTGGTCTCCATATTTGTTGGAGCAGCCATAGCTGTATACCTTTTTAGAAGTCAGGCATTGCGTCCAAGGCGTTCCTCATCGAGGGGTTTTTCGCAAAGTTTTTCTTTGCGGTCGCCTTTTTACGTTGCCTGGATGTTGAAGTCTGACCCGCAGAGGCTTTGATGCCCTTTGGTGCGGGTTTGCTCGGTTTCGACTTCGAAGCATTCGCTTTGGCTGAAGCATTCATTTCATCATACAGCATGGCTTTGTAAGCAATATCCTGATCGGCCGCTGACCCCGAACGCACCTGATCAGGCGTGTAACCGTAAGTCTGGCTGAGATACTGGGATAGCTTGGCGCGGGCCTCTAAAACTTCCGGCTTGTGCTGCTTTAAGAGGTTTGCCTGTTCTTCGGCAAATGACTCCTGCTGCGCCAAATCGGCGTTTTGTTTGACCTGCATGGCCTCAGTCCGCTGCTGATTAAGCATGTCGGAATAAGCCTTGTGCTGGCTGTATAAGTCAGGGTTTTCCGCACTCAGTCGATACCAGTCCTGCGCGGTCCATTGGTCATAGCCGCTTTGCTGGATGTTGGATTCGATCTGCTGCAAGACCTGATCTGCGCGCTGTGCAAATGTGCCTAGCGCCTTGGTCGCTTCAACCGCTTTTTTTCGCTCCTGCCCACTCTCGGAGAGTATGCGCTGCGTGGCTTTGTCTCTCTCTTCCTCCCGACTGGCAACGTATTGCTGAAGCTCGGGTGGCATCTGAATAAACTTGGCCTTGGCTTCGTCGTCTCCCCAGCTCTTCGGAATCTCAACAGCTACGGTGACCTGATCTTCATCAGGGCCGTCTTCGCCATCATCTTCCTCGTCAGCTTCTTCTTCATCGGAAGCGGTGACCTCATCGAGGGCCTCTTCCTCCTCATCCGCCGTGGGGTCGGCGTCTTGGATCTCGTCTTGCTCGTCAACGTCAAGCTCAGTCTCGGCTTCCGGCTCCCGCTCTTCAACGATAACCTCATCCCCGGACCAGTCGGCCTGCATGGCCTGATCAATGCTTAAACCTTCAACGCTCATGTTTTTCTTCCTCTTCAGCAATGCGACCGTCACCGATCAGCTTTTGCAAATCCCAAATCACTTCTTTCAAGGCAGCATGCTTGTGCCAGAGCAGCTCGCGATCTTCTGCGGTCTGAGCCCTTGCCCAATCGTCCTTGTATTTCTCTTCAGCGCGGGCGACATACTCACCAAACTCCTCAAGCAGCTTGCGAGCCTTATTCGCCTCACGAATACGCTCAGCGCGTGTCATTTCCTCAGCCAGTTTGGCCTCCAAATCTTACGTCTTGAACATTGGCCTTGGTCGCGGCTTCCATCTGCATGCCCTCACGCTTCAACAGCGCTTCGATCTGCATCTGCATCTGTTTGAGCTGAGCTTCTGTGTTGATCTTGTACTCGTCGGCCTGGGCCTTCTGGTTGATCTTCTGAATCTCAAGACCCTGCTTGCCCTGAGCTTCCTGCAATTGCTGCTGAAGCTGCTGGATAACCTGCTGCATCTGCATCATGCGCGGATCAGGCTGCTCGGCATCCTCTGGAATCTCTGAAAAGAACATCTCCGGCGAGCTGTAACCAAGGTCACGCGCCAAGCCCTCATAATAGTTCTGCATGTTCTGAGCCGTCACCACCTGAACACCCATCTGCTGCTGGTATTCAATCGCTGAGCCCATCGCATCGCCCAGCGTCTTGCGGTTATCAATCTTCTCTGAACGTCCGCCCGATCCAATGCCAATCGCAATCGACATATCCTGGCGGTCTGCCCACTCACTTGGCTGCAAAGCAACAAACTTGCCCTTCTTGCGCAGCTTGAAATCATGAGACGAGTGCAGGCGCATAATCTTGTGCAGCCCTAGCGCCAGATCCTTGACGCCAGATTCAGCAATCAAGCGCGCCATCATCTGAATACGCTTCATCATCAACGCAAACTGATCAGCCGCACCGCCGCGCGTATCGTGCAGAGCGTCCGACTTCATGCCCTGACCAAACCGCATTATGCCCGTGCGCTTCTCACCAGCCACGTCAGCCGTCTCCAGCGCACTCAACACATCAAAGTTCAAGGCCCCGCCCCTAATCGGCGTCACAGCACCAGACGAGCGCACACGCACCGGAGCACCGGGCACATTATTGAGCAGATCGCTGATCGTATAATCGCCCATCTTGTCCTCGGCCACCTCAGAGCGCTGATTCAGGGCAAACAAACCGCTATCGAGCAACATGCGAAACAGGTTTGTCTTGATCTTCATAATCTCGATCATCTTGTCTGCGACCGACAACCCGAAGAGGCGATGCGGGACCAGATACGGCGTTAATGCCGCATAAGGCATGTATTCAATCTCTTCAGCGTGCACAAAGACGCTCTCGCCGTCGCCAGTGATGACGCTATAGCGCCTCATATCGTTTTCAGGCACCTTGAGCAGCTTAATGACGTGGTAAATAACCTCGACTTGCTGCAAGTCGCCTATGCCCTCGGCATCGCTGTCCTGCTCGTCTGCCATGTCCCGCTGGTCGCGGATTTCTTCAGTGTCAGAAGCATCATAGGGCGGCAAAGACCTAACCTTGTCCGGGTCAAAGCCCTCAACAATCAAGTCCTGCATGCGAAGACGAGCCCGATGAGCCGCATAGGTCGCGTCCGCAAGCTGCACAGTGTCACGAGACACAGCAAAGTCTTCTGACGGAACAGGCTCATAACCCGGCATGCCAGGGTGCTTGAGAAACTTGACCTCAACTTCATACATCTCGCCAGACTCATCGACGGGCTGGGCTGAAACAATCTCACCGCCACCCTCCTGAAGCGCCTGAAGTTCAACCGGGTTTACCGTGCGCGTTTGTGTGTCAAACTCCGGCTCTCGCCAGAACATGCGAAAAACACCAGTGCGGGTCAGCAGCGCATCCTTGATGACGTGGCTGAAGTTCATGAAGCCCTTGTTTTCTTCTGTCAGGATCTGCTGAATGGCATCTGTTTCCTGCGATGCCTTTTCTATGTCCTCATCGCCCTGGGGCCTGAATGAAACAATGTCATCACCCCCAAAAAACACATTCATCAGGTCGGGAAACACAATCTCGATTGCATCCGCAACATCCGTGCTGACAACCTGACTTCTGTTCTGAAGCTGGGGCAGATCGTACACATCACCCCGGAAATAACGCAAAGCCTTCTCGCGCGCTGCGAAAAGCTCCTCACCGTCATTATCCATGCCCACACTGTCCCGGCGCTCGGCCGCAACGTACTTGAGCAGTTCTTCATTCGTGAAAGGAAGCTGTTTGGCTTCGTCAGTTTGCATTAAGCGGCTCCGTAGTCCGGTATTACGAGCTTATTGCCCGTTGGTTTTGTCTTTGCGTATCTGATCATCATCATCGCGTAGCGAGAGGCGCAGATCACATCATCGCGCTCTTTGACAATCAGCCCATCCTCGCGGTGGTACAGCCGGAATTCACCTAGCCATTTCCCGCAATTTTTGAACACTTTCCAGCGCCCGGTTTGCATGCGGTCCAGCATCTCCATAACGCCAGCCTCTAGCCCGTGCGTGCCATCATCAAACGTCGCACGCTCTGGGAGCATGTTGACGCCATTCTTTCGGTAACTCTCTGCGAGCTGATCACCTGACTGCTTATCGTGCTGCAAGCCATCGTGCGGCCAGCTAACCGGAATCCACTTGCCCCATGCATTGATAGCTGCCGAGTGAATAACCGGCGTTGCCTCGCGCTGTGCGTATTCGTTCACTACATAAATGCAGTCTGCGTCACGATCCCATGCAATCTTAACTGCCGCCGTGGGGTGATCCCAACCAAAATCTATGCCCGTGATAACTGGCCAATGCGGCGGCACAGTAATTGGGTCAATGACAATGCTGTCTTCTGTTATCGGGAAGACTCGGCCCGACCCCATCGACGGGATACCCTTAACACGAGCCTCACGCTCATGCGCCGGGTAACTGTCAATGATGACCTGGCGCTCTTCCTCTGTGTAGTGCTCCGCGTCGTCTATCGTCATGCGGACAACGGAACGACTCATTGACTATGCACCATCTCGCCTAAGAACATCGCAACCACATCAGACATGCCAAGCAATGGCGTGAACGTGATGCGGGTTATTCCTTTAGTCGCGTTTGTTCGGGTCAGGCCTTCCATGTAAATATCCATCGGCGGCTCCTCATCGAACCAGACACCATCAAGCGTCTCGCCCTGCCACTTCTGACGCCCTTGGTCATAAGACTTGAAACCCAGAGTGCTCGTCCCGCCAGAGGCATGCTTGACCGTAATACTGTCCAAAGCATCAGCAACGCCCATGCGACGCTTTGTTGTGAGCAAGCAGTGCTTAGGAACCATGCCTGTCCCCCAACAGCTTTCATCTTTCGGCTCGCCAACCA
>Ga0098061_1000526_pt1 | contig 18433 bp, 15 predicted proteins | sample 22_taG_FD_92579 | JGI IMG/M metagenome (GOLD analysis project Ga0098061, IMG submission 92579) | Marine viral communities from the Subarctic Pacific Ocean - 22_ETSP_OMZ_AT15343 metaG | ecosystem: Environmental > Aquatic > Marine > Oceanic | place: Subarctic Pacific Ocean | collected 2015-01-20
ATTATCTATTAAAAATTCATTCTCTCTCTCAGCTCCTTTACTTTCTATACCACAATCGCCCGGACCTTGATAAAGAGGTGGATATTGGGAAGTTGAACCTACATCTAAAGTACTTCTTCCAAAGTAAGATGCCGTTGTAGCTGTTTTTGTCCATCTATAATTATTAACCCATAAAGTCATATGTTTAGGCCATATACTATCATCTTTTGTCCCTGAAGCTAAATAATATTCTCCCCAACAATCTTCATGTGCTATACCTGCATTTAACGAAGAAGTGCAAAGGAAAGGTATATTAATAAATGGAACATCAGACATTTCATTATCGGAAGGTTCATCAAAATTCCATCCTACTCTATATCTCTCTCCCATCTGAGCATATAATCTTAACGGTCCTGTAGCTGAACCTGAAGATAAATCAAACTGTCCTGCACTTCCTTGAGCTCCTACATCTCCACTAGCCCACGAAGTATCTACAACTGCATAGGGGTCAAATACAAATTTTAAATTACCCCATGTATCTTTAGGAACAGACATCCAATTATTATTAATAGTACCTGAATAATTAGTACCGCCGCTAGTAGCCAAAGATACTCCAGTCTTAGCTACATTAGGTCGTACAACTACCATAGGGTAGGAATATTGACATCCGCCTGATGCTGCTTTCTCTAAACTACCACTTGAGCTGTCGTAATCGTTCCATTTTAAATTATCAGCGTTACTAATACCCAAACAACCCATTTGAGCTCCTCTACTAAAATATTGTGTAGATAGACCATCGGTTAGTGCTCCTGCTCCGGGATAAGTATCCCATTCCGCATGCATAGTTCCAATAGGATGAACTGGTATTGGAAAAGCATATACTCTATCAGGTTCCATAATAGGATAATCTGTAGTCCCTGAGCCCGGTTTAAAACCAAGAGCTCTAGATTGAGAAGTGGGGACTGGAGTACCAGTAGAACCAGTTCCATCCCATGTATTAAAATCTGCGAAGGACATAAAATAAACTCCTCCTACATTTATTTTTTGACCACTTATATAGAAATTCCTCATAGCATTATGTAGAAATTCACTTAGATGTTCTTCAGTAGGTTTATAACTACTAAATGTAATAGCTACACAACGTTGAAAAGTATATAAGGCTTGACTACTATCATATCCATAATCGGCATGTGTACTTCCACTACCAATACCTGCTCTTCCAAAATATCGAGAACCTCTAGGACTAAAACTTCCACTAGTATTAGTCATTGGACCTATATCTTTATTACCTGAATAATATATTTCCATATCACCCCAGATGTCATAACCTGAAGTAACGCTCCTATATGCTATAGGTAAAGCAGGGCCTAACTTCTTAAAATTAACTCTCATATCAACCTCAGGTAAAGATATTCTAGAATCATTATGTCCCACATAATCTCCACCTTTCGACATTGGTGTACCTCCAGTCATAGTATTATCATCTTTCATTTGTCCATATGAAGTATTGTAATTACCCATATCTATAATAGAAGGTTTAGGTATATTATATATAGAAGCTTTAAAAACTTGAGGTCTCCTACTAAGCGCAGGGTTCCACTTATTTTCTACTTTCCTAGCTAAATAACCTTCCCATCCTAAATTAGGGGCATTCGACCATAAGTGATATACTCTTAAGGCTGTACCATCAGTACCACCCACTGAAGAATCTAAAGTAGCTTCTGAAAAAATTAAAGGTACATCACTAGGAACTGACCAAGGATTACTTTGATTAGAAGTCATTACCATATTATTGAATATAGTATTATTCTCATTAACTTCTATATCTTCATCTTTAACGGCTTGAGATACTCCTTTATTAACTCCTTCTGGTGGAGAAAATTGTAAAATACCTCTTATATCTCTCCACCTCCAATAAGGCATATAAACTGACCATTTTTGTTTCTTACCTCTATGGTCATTACGAGGTACCCAAAAACCTTTTATCTTTTTACTATTTAGAGGTTTAACATAACATCTTGTTCCTTTCTTTTTATGACAAAAGTATTGAGCTATATTTTCCTTTACGCTGTTACTTCCCATTCCTAAAAAGCCGCCGCCGCCAAACCATTTCTTATCTGCCCCATCTGAAGGTGAAACCCAAGCATCGTCTAATGATTGCTCAGACTCTGAACCTATTGTCTGAAAAGAAGAACTTAATCTTTTATCTGCTCCATCAAAATTTTCCTCCATCACATTATTATCAGGGTCTATATAGGAAGTAAGTATTGTAGTATTATCGCCATTTTTAGCTAAAGTGCCGGAAGCTTCTGTAATTGGTATTTCAGAATCTACACGATATAACTCTAATTTTGGTAAAGATGAATCTCCTCCCATAGCTACACTAGATGCTAGTGTGCGCATACGACCTCCTACTAATTGCCCATCACCATATGTTAAAGATGGTGGTAAAGAACCTGATAACACATAAAGTGTTCCACCTAATCCTGATTTTAAACTAACTGTAGTATCTGTCTTACCGCTAGGCATATCCTTAAACTGAGGATATAAATTAATTGCTTTAGATATTGGTTTACGTCTATAAAAACTATTCTTTTCTATCTTTGTCATTTATTTCTCCTATGCAAATACATCAACTCCTATTTTGGTATTTTTAGAGTTAGTATTATTTGATTCTATTCTGTCTACATATATCACCGAAGCTTGTTGAGTTCCCATTTGAGTAGAGCCCATGCTTTGATTATATAACTTATTAGTGCGGGCAGTATTTAAGTCTTTGTTCGGTATGACCTGTCCTGAGTCCCGTGGCATAAATAATTCAGGACCTTGTTCACCAACCATATAAGCTCCTCCTCCTTCTGAATAAGCTGAACCTCCATATTGTCTACCATATACATTAGCCTTACCTGTAGCTATAAAGGGAATAAACGGAACATTATAACCTCCGTTTGCGTTGGTCCAGAATTCCCATGCACCTTTTGCTGAATCTATAAAGCCTACAACCTTTTCGGCAGCTATATCTATATAATAAGCTATCATTAAAAATATATGCTTCACAAACAATCCAAACTTCATAAATACACTAGTACCATTCATAGCCCAATCTGCTAATGCTACGCCAGCATCAATCCATACTTGAACATACCACGCTACCATATTGATAATATGTTGAAAGAATATCTTGAATTGTGTAAGAAGGTCAAATTGCTCATTGAGTTTGATAGCTAATACAACAAAGAATGCAACCAAAATAATTATACCTCCAGTTGCTGCAATCCAGAATAGGGACCATCCAACAGCGCCTAAGGCAGTTAAACCTATTTGTTGCCACATTGCTTTATTTATTAATTTCTTCCAAATCCACGTCAGCTTTGACATTATAATTTCCCTTCTTTTCATTGCTAAATTTCTACCTAATAAAAAGTTACTAAAGGCAGCTAACTTATTCCATATAAATACTAATCCAATCTTTCGGGCCAACCACTTTACTCCTGTAGCTTCTAATAGCATTTCTACTGTCTTTAGCTTATTTTTCCACATAGTAGCAAAAATGGTCCTCCACTCTACAGCTAAATTAGCACTTCTCCATTTCATACCCTTTACCATTCCAACTGTGCGAGCTTGGTCAATAACATACTCTTTTATCTTTACAGCTATTGAAGCAAAAGTAGCCTTTATGTTCCACAATTTGTACAAAATACCTTTTTTCTCCTCTGCATTGTAAAGTTTTTTCCACATCCACTGTCCCTGTTCTACTGCTGCTGCTCGTGCGCCCAGCACTGCTTTTTTTATTTGGAGAGGGATATACATAAGTATAGCACCTATATTTTCCCAAGTTAGTTTCTGAGTCACCTCTAACCAGAAAGCCTCTTTAATAGTTACACGTACGTTATTCTCTTTTACTAAAGTCTCAGCACCCTTTGCTCCAGCGTACATCATGGTAGCTACTGTAGATGCAGCCATTAACAGGGTATATATAGGCAATACCATATTTACTAAACGGAAAGTCATATATAATTTAATAAACTCGGGACCTAAAAAGTTAACAACTTTAAGTAATGATTGAAGAGGTACCATTAATATTCTAATCATCTCTACACTACCTAATCCTTCTTTGGTAAAATCTTTTGTAATTCTTACAGCATCCTCCAATAAATCTACCATAGCTCGTACCCCTTCTACAGCTATGTCTTGTAAACCTTGACCAAATTCTGTTAATACATATACTCCATTCTGTGTAGTCACAAGGAGTTCTTGTAATGATTCTATACCCCTTACAACTTCTTCATGAAATGCATTCATATATTCGGTTCCTTCGTAAGTAGCATCTCTTAAGAAAAATATAGCTTGAACGTTATTAGATAATATTTGAATTTGAGCCATTAAAGACTCATTCTGTATCCTAACCATCTCATCTAATTCCCCACCTGCATTCTCTAAATCAGAAACAGCTTCTGTGAATTCATCAGATGCTTGAACTAAGTGAACAAAGGCTGTTGCACCACGCACATTCAAATCTTGAATAAGAGTGGTTAATAATTCTGTGTCGTTAATTACTCCCTCTTCCAGAACGGCATGAAAATTAGCAGCTATCTCCGTCAGCTGCAGCATATTACCTTGTGAGTCAACTACTTCAACCCCCATTTGTTTAAAGTTAGCAGAAGCGTCACCTAAACTCTCAGCAAGTTCTGCTACACCCTGTCTTAGACCACGACCTGCAATACCAGCCTCCAAAGCTCTATTAGTCAAGACTTGTAGAGAACCTAACAGTTGCTCTATAGTTTGCCCTGTAGAGGTAAAGAAAGGTAGAGCAAACTTAACAGCGCTTGCTAAATCTTCATATTCAATTAAAGATTTCTGGATAGCGTGCGCAAACATATCTGTAACTTCTCCTGCTTGCTCCATAGACATCTCAAATCCGAACAAAGTTTGAGCAGTAAGCTTAGATATAGTATTATGGTCTCCTTGAACAGCCATAGATAGTTTCAAAGTCTCAGGAAGTATTGCTAGAGCTTCTTCTGCTGTTACACCAGCCGAAGCTAACTGATAAAGACCTTCTGCACCATTCTGCATAGCTAAACCGAACTCCTGACCAAATTGAGTAACAGTGTCTCCTACATTAAACAGTTCGCTATTGGTTAATGCAAAAACAGAGTTTGCATTTTTGAGCTCTCTTTCGAAAGCTATTAATTCTTGAGTATTCTGGTTCAGTTTATAATAGAACGCGGTTAATTGAGCTATAGATTCTTTTAATGATGTGATAAATCCAGTTTGGATTGTAAATACAGTCTTATTAATAGCGACTCCTAACTGATGTTGTAATTTTATTGTTTCTTCTTTTACATCATTTGCATGGTCTGAGGCTTTCATTACATCTTTTTCGGCCTTTTCAACAGCCTTAATAGCAGGTACAAGATTTCCCTTTTTAAAAGCGGCATGCTCTTTCATAGTGTCTAAATAATTTTCAGCGTCTTTTATTAGGTCATTAAACTCTATTTCTTCATCTATAGCTAACCCTCCCGGCTCCAAAGAAGCTTCTTGTTTAGCTAACTTCAGTGATTCTACACGATGACCTAACCATTCAATTAAAGCATCATCAGCACCATCTGTGGCCTGCATGAAGCCTTCCATCATCTGTGCGTATTGTTCTGCACCACTTAAATCTTCATTTATATTAGCAAATAATGGTTCCATCTTGCCTGCTAATTGACCCGGAGCGGATTTAGCCGCGTCTATAAAAGATTTAAACCCTTCAGTAGTTTCTAATCTAGGAGTTTTACTATAGGCACTGCTAATAGCTTTAATACTATCTTGAGCAACAGCGGATATTCTCGCTTTATTTTGTTGTTGTATTCGACTTAAATTTTCTTGAGCCTTTTTTAATTGATTTTTAGAATTTTGAAGGGAAACCTCTGCATTAGCTTGTTGGCTAGCCCTTAATCTACCGTAAAGTTTATTTGCGAAACCGGCTATCATGCCTCCTGATGATTCTAACTGACTAGGAGTAGGAAGGGCTAAACCTACGGCTACCCTAGCAGCGAATACTTGTCCTGCGAATCCCATTACCTATATTATCCTAAACCAAAATCTCTAAAAGATTTCTTAGGCTTTTCTTGTTCTTCCAAGCCTGCTGCTTGTCTAAATTTTTTCTGACGTTCCTGATAAGTATACCACTGACTACGAAGTTCAGGTTTATTTTTAGACATCTCACCAATATCCTTTTCAGTATATCCATCCATTGAATGGAGTATCTGATGTTCCTGATAAGCTCCTAGAATTCCTTGTAATTCCCAGTTAGGCGTATTCTTAATTTCTTTCCACGACATTCCCAAATCTTTCATTAAGGGAATCCATATTAATACCGGCTCAGCCGTTTCCGTCATCAGAGAGTAAAATTTGCGGCCACTTCCTCTTTGACTCCCATAACTTGATTAGATATAGAGTATCGTAGAGTAGTGGGTAATAACTCCCATGTTTCCTTTGATATACACGGACCTTCTGGATTCTTTTCGTTAGCTTTTTCTAACATTGTTAAAATCCTTTCGCTACCGATTTTAGTATAGTATTCCATTTTTTGTTCTTCAGAAGCTCCAGCTTCTAAGGCTCCAAAACTAGGTTCTTCAGCTGCGGTTAATTCACAATACTGATAAGCTAGGTTCTTTTCTTTAAAAAGAACTGCATCTTGCTGTACTTCGTCGGTCATAGAAGTTAATTCTTCCAATGTCCAGTTTTCTGTTGTTTCTTCTTTTTCTTTCATTTGTATCTCCAAATATTTTTACATGTCGCTAAGGGAGGTTGCTCCACTAGCGGCGCTTCCTGAAACCACAGGTTCTACATAAGAGTAAAATTCCATAGTCTCATCTGTCGTTCCATCTGCATTCAATGACTCTCCGTGGCCTGCTATACAAGCATTCCTTATAGTCATAACTTCTCTTCCTGCACTTCCACTAAGGTCTAAAACTAATCTATATCCATGATATATATCAGGTTCGCTTAGTCCATCATTTCTTGTTGTTCCACTTATACCCCATCTATAACCACTATTAAATATGGCATCCCACGACATATCTTGTTTCTTGCGGGTAAGGGTTATATTGGTTTCTTTTTTCACTTCCACTTTTTGAACGGTTCTTTTACCCATGTAGGTAATATCTTCGTCCATAGCTCCAATACTTAAATCTATACCAAGAACATTAGCAACACTAGCTGCTCCTGAACCAGCATATAATCTTCCTGTAGCAAAATTAGCATCAGTTGTTGTTCTTACAGTAGTAGAACCACTACCTGTAATAGTGTCTGTAGTTTCATATCCACTTCCACCATTAACTAAGTTAACTACAGCGGTTGTTCCAGCTGTTTCCGTTGGAGCTGCCACTGTTATAGTATTAGCTAACGCATCTATTGCTGCTGTAACTGTAGATGCAACTGATTGGTCTGTTGTCACTGTCACATCTGGTACAACTCCAGCTGAATCATATCCGCTGCCCGGATTAGTTATTATAACTTCATCCAAAGCACCTCCAACCAGCGTACCCGATACTGTTGCTGTAATTCCCGAACTGGGGTCATCAACTACTGCAGACCATGTAGTTCCATCAGAAGAACCAGCCGTAAAGCTAGCTACTGATATACCTGAAACTCCTATACCACTAAGGGCTGGAAATCCAGTGTACCCACTACCTGATGTAGTTATTTGTACATCAGTAGGAGCTACTGCTCCAGTTGCTGAAAAACTGGCGCCGGTGACGATACCAACATCATAGATGGAAACTCCACCTGTGCTGATATCGACTTCGACTCCATTCGCACCATCTTCCGTTGTGATATTAACTGTTACGTCTCTGCCAAGAAAGTAAGCCACTAGGCTACCTCCTTACATTCCAGTAGCAGGACAGGTTAATGTTGTATCGAAAACGTTTGCACCAGACGCAAATGTTGGTGGGACGTTGGACATAAATTCCATTGTCTCTTCCATTGTTCCATCAGCATTCAAGCTAACAGTGTGTCCAGTTATCATAGAGTTCCTGACAGTGTAAACCTCGCCAGCAGCGCTATTCTTTAATCTTACGTGAAGTCTGTAACCGAATAATGATAATCCAGATGCTCCATCTCCACCACTGACAGGTTGACCACCTGTGGTAGATTCAAAACGTGGGTTATAATTTCCGTCGCCAATCGGGAACGGTAACGTACCAGATACACAACCCCATCGGGGTCCTGTATTAGCTGCATCGACTGCAGTGCCTTCAAAGCTACCTGTAGCACAAGGTCCATTAAATAAGAAATCCCATGATTGGTCGTTCTTTTTCCTTGTTAAAGTTACAGATTGCTCTTTGCGTATTTCAATCTTATGAGTTGTTCTTTGACCAAAGTAAGGTCCCTCTTCCTCATCAGTTGAACTTATTGACAGGTCAATTCCTGTCACGTCAGCTACTCTTCCTCCAGAAACTGCGGCTGCATCAGCTAAATTCATAGCCATTACAATACCTACACCGGTCTCAGCTTGTGCGATTGCCTTTGTAGCACCTGTACAGGTTAATACTTCTGTGCCCATCGCAATGTTGGTACCAGCGGTTTCTGTTGTTAAGAATACCTCAACATCTCTTCCTAGAAAATATGCCATATTTTATATCTCCGTTATTTTTTTTATAGTCTCGACTAACATTTCAGTCCACTCGTTATATAGGTAGTAATTAAAAGGCATATATAAAGCTTTTGCTACTCTACCTTCTTTTCTTCTTATTATTCTTCTCTTCTTCCATTGATTGTTCCCATAATTCCCAGTTTAGAGATTCATCATATTCTTCTCGAGTCATACCACTAGTTGGGTCAACATTAGGTCTCCATGATGCGTGTTTTTTCCATTGTTCTTTATAAAACTTTTGAGTTGGCATACCGGAGGCCATTCCAGCCCAAGTTCTTCCCTGCGATTTTCTCATTGCTTTCCACTCAGCTGCTATGATGGCACTACCTTTATCATCCATAGTAAGCCCTCTATATCGCTCTCCTGCTTCTATATCTGTAGCGCCCCATTCTCCTATCTTTTTATTAGGGTTTTTATAGAACTCTCTTAATATTGTATCTCTACCTTTACCGTCTTCGTCTTCTCCAAAGCGCATCATAGTTTCAAAAGAAATGTCCATACCTCTAGCTTTTATAACTTCCTGTCCTAAGGGTCCCTTTTCTCTTAATGTTCTATCTGATTGAGCAATATCATAGTATGCTCCTTGCCATCTTTTACTACCCGGCTTTATACCCATCATACCAGCAAAATCATCAGTTACTGGAAGTTCTTCGGGACTTCCTGTTAAATTTATAATGAAAGGAGCTGATATACCTGAAGTTTCACTTGTTTGGCCGAAATTTCCTCTATTCCATATACCTATGCGGCGCTCTACACTATTAGCATCTAAATAAGCTGTGTTAGCTCCAACTTCTAAAGGATTACCAGCGCTAACTTCTCTCCATAAATTAGTAAGGTGGTGTGAATCTTGAATCATATTATCATACAATTTTGCTATAGCTGGTTCTGTTATATTAGCAAAATCTTCTACCTGCTCCATTATACTTTTAGCTATATCTCCTTTAGTCATTAATCTTTTTAAACCTACAAAAGGTTGAATATGTCCCATATATTTTAATGCAGCATCATCTAAAATTTGTCCCAATACTATACCTCTTCCAGCCTGAAAATTAATAAAAGCTGCAACATCTTCATGCATTAAATCTAACCACTCACTTAAAATGGTATCGTTAATTATTCCCTCTGACATTGCCATATTAACTCCAAATTGATATAAAGTACCAACATGCTCGTTGCCCATAGGAATTATACCTGTTCGAGTTTGTAAGCCATCTATATAAGCCCCCTTATTACCCTTTGCGTATGTAGGTTCGATACGAACTATTGCCATACCTCCACTTGGTACATTTGGTTTTTGTGAGCCATATTTTATTGGGAATACATAAAGCCAATATCCTTTGATAGGAATATTATTATGCATTCTAGTTCTTGCTATTTCAACTATTCTATCAACTATCTCAGCACCAAATTTACCAAATCTTACCCCTTTACTACCTTGACTTTTAGAAATTCCAGCTTTACTTTCTTTATTTAAATAGAAAGATTCAAGGTCCACTTTAGATAAATCCTGCACTTTCCCTATAGCCTTTATTTGTTTTGTGAAATTTTCATTAAAGTCCTTAACTATTTCCTCTAATGCTTTAAGTGCTTCAGGTTCCCCCATATCCTTACTATCTAATTTTTTAAATACTTTTTGGAAATATTTACCTACAACTAAATTAGTTTCTTCAGTTCCATGGAAAAACTCAGGACCTAAAAGTTTATCTGTATCTTTTCCGAACACTTCAGTCTTACGTAATAAATATAGTTCAGCCATTAAAGCTTTTACATCCTGCTCTGTATACATCCCCATATCTATACTTTGACCACCGGGCCCCTTAATTAACTCTTGGATTACTGAGGGAGCATTAGTTTGATAAAAATCTGAATAATCAGGGTCACTCATCATTTCGTTATGAAGGTTTCCATATATGAATTCTGTTACTAACTCTCCCCAATAAGAAGCATTAAAAGGTTTATATTGAGGGGCATCATGAAATTGTTCCTTAACTTCTTTAGCTCGTTTAGATGCTCTGGATTGTGCTTCACCACGATTAAATCCAACCCCCTCCATTAAATTATTAACAGTGACATCTGGAACAGGTATATCAGGATATGCTAGTCCCGGTGCATTTTGAATACCTGCAAGTGTTTGTTGTTGCCATGATGTATAATTATCTAATCTTCGTTTCCAATCTGTTTCCTTTCCCTTAATATTCTGAGCTCCTAATTGTAAAGAAGTACCTTGACCTACTGCTCCTAATTTACCTGAATCTTCTAAAATTGCCATTCTATACTGCATGGAAGCGGGTACGAACTCATGATAGCCTATATCTAAATATCTAAGCCCTTTTCCTCCTATAGCTTGTTGTTGAAGTATTCCCGCAGGCTCGTGTGCTATCTGCGTTATATTAGTAGATACAGGACCTAAATCCTTAACCATGTTTACCTCGTATTCTTAAAGGTAATAATAAAGCCCGTTGAAGCTCCCCATACTTCTAACGTTTGCGAATAACCTACATCTCTAAACCCTGTAAAGATATGTTGCTCAACTTCGGTACCAACAGCATCATCACCAAAAGATGAATCCATAAAGACATTTGCTACATTGAGCATAATGTAATTTAATAACCTACGCTGTTTATATACATCGGTTTGTCCAGCAGGTGTCATAGAAGATTCTTTATCTACCATTAGAGAAACATCATAAGAAGCACCATAGAGTTCTCCATATGCATCTGATTTAGTACCACTCACTGTGACACTAACTGCTTGACCAAAAAATTTCTCTTCGAGTCCACTAGCTCTTTGAGATAAAATAATACAAGGATATTTTAAATCCTCTGGCTCAGGAAACTCTCCAAAAACAGAGACTGAACCTGAAGTCCATGCAGTACCTCCTTTATGTGTACCTGTACGTAGATTATCTATAAGTCTACGTTCTATATTATTAAGATGGTCAAAATTAGTCATATAACCTCCTAATAAGCTGTTCCATAGGACCTCCTCAAGGAATCTCGTTTACCTTTAGTTCTTACACAATTAAATATAATAAATCCATCATTATATTCTCTAACTGAACGTACGTGCCAGCTAATTGACTTGTAAAATTCTGCATTTCGTATATACACAGTGTCATCTGTATCTCCTGAAACATCAAATGATATTTTGTTCAAATTACCTTCGTAGCTAAAGGTAGAGCCCGATGACACGGCTACATTATGACGAGTCCCTGTCTGGAAGATGCTTGTTCCTACTGCTGATGTACCTGATTCAAATGGCATATCTATCGTTAGCCAGTTATTATCTAATAATACAAAATCTGGACTTGCATCCCAAAGAATATAATCGTCTGCAGATGCACCGCCGTTATAACTAGCTATGTATCTCAAGGAAACTGAACCACTAGCTTTAATTTGAAATCTTACCCTATCTGCTTCTAATGTATTAACTGGAGAAGAAGGAGTAAATGTAATCGCGTTAGCATAAAGACTAGTCATCGTCATTATTAAAGATTCTCCGTCTGACGAAAGAGTAGCACTCCCACCTTGAGTCCAACTACCAGTAGCTGTGGTAGGTATTCTATATATAGTTCTATCATTATCTATAAATCGGTCCCAACCTTCTATTTCATCGAAATTTACATTATCTTCTTGATTAAAATTAGGTATACCTTTAATAGTCCTTATATTAGGAGTATAAATCCTAGTAGCTCCTATTACATTAGCTCCTCCTTTAGATAAGGTATAATCTTTAGTTATTAAAGGTCTAACTAGAACGGGTAAGTCGGGAATTAACATTTCTGGAGTAGATATACCTGCTGCTCCACCTGAAACTACCCCATAACCATCTTTACCATAAATAGGAGGTCTATGGTACACCATCTTCCTAGCTTGATTAGTATGAGCACTTAGTTGGCGTATAACTCGACCCATATTAATATGACCCGGCTTAACGGCTTGATTAAGTGCCATTAGTACCCCGTGGCTTTGGATACATAACAAGTGTAGCTTCGTCGCCGCGTATATTTCTCTTCCACTTGACTGGACCAATGTTCGGGGATGCGTTGTAATTTGTAGTCTTAATGCTCAGACCTAGCTTCATCAAAAGCATTTGTTCTGCAAGCTCTTTAAAGTGAACATACGATGCAGTATCAAAATAGACTTGTAAATCTCCTACAGCTATTCGGTCTACACCTACACCATTCTGAGCTAAGCATGATAGATAACAGGCGTAATACATCACCGCATTATCATAACTATTATCGTTATTAAGAGTATAAGTAATAGCAGTATTTTCTTGGAACCATTCAGCTGCAATGTTAGCTAAAATATCGAGAGTAGCATCATCGAGCTCTTCTGATTCAATGCCTGCCAACAGGCGAACTCTATTACGAAAAGTTGTATTCCATGTTATGCTTACTGCCATTATATTACTCCCATCATCATAGCACCACTACCTGTTGCAGCTGTTATGACAATACCTATCCACCATCTCATTTGAGCTTTTATGTCATTTTCCCATTGCTCGTGATGAGCTAAGTGGTTGGTGAAAAGAGTTTCAAATCTTTCCATACGATTGAATACAGTTTTAATACGTTCATCCACTCGTACGAGAAGTTCGTCACGCTCTTGCACCTTCATATTTAAGATAGACCCCCACTACTATTTAAAGATTGTGCCATCATGGTCCACCTGAGACCATTAAGACTTTAGGGCTACCGGGACCTATTGCACCGTTTGTATAAAGTTGTCCTAGAACTGAAGGGTCTGAATCTGGTAAAGAAGCAGCTCTTATGTCTCCTCCCCCAAATGTTACAATAGAACCATCATCTGATATAGTTCCTACACCAATTAGTTTTCCTGTAGTACCATCATATACACACATCGCATTATCTGTGGCAGAACCGGGACCTACAACATCACCTGATGCAGTATTAGTTATAGTTAATGTTCTACTACTCTCACTTGTAGATATTCCTGTTCCTCCTTCAATTACGACTTGGTCTCCAGAACGTACTGAAGAATTTCCAGAATCGCCAGCTATAGTCCACATTGCATTTCCTAAAAAAGTATCTGATAATTTCTCTTGAATTTGAGTACCAGCTACCACTACTGGATTTGAAGAAGGTTTAACACCCTTAAAATATTTTCCCCATTTCGACATAGATAAAGCTCACGCTAATTATAAAGTGGAGGGATTAAGGCTCCCTCCGAGCCTCGATTTAAAAAGAAACTTAATAAATCTAACCGCTTGCACCGTTTATGAAGATACATCCAGTCTCAGGTCTTACAACCTTCAAACCGTACCTCATAGACATGTAAGAGCCAATAATTCCGAAACCGGGATTTGCCTCTTCTACAGTCAATGGGCGTCTCTGTACATAAACAGCCGGAGGTGTTGACAAGTCAAAGATACCAAACCTTGTGGAAGGTATCCATGCATTCATCACAACCGTCAATCCGTACAAACTACCGACAACTCCGTTAGAAGCTGCACTCTTGAAGGGACTTCCCTCCATCATAGTTGCTGTGGTAGGAGTTCCGCCAGTTCCAGAGGCTGTTCCGCCATAGAAAGCTGATGTGAAATCTCCCAAGTCTAGCAACGACTTGTAGTGTGTTGGGGATATGAACAGGTGTGAAGCAGTGTAGCCGTGTTCAGCTATCCTGTCTATTCCTGCAGTTACATCCGATAGAGCAATTCCACCAGCAGTATCCGAAGAAGCACGGACGTATCCGTTCCTCTGCAAAGTACCAGAAGCTACATTAGCGTACTGGTTCAATCGACCCTCATTCACTGCTGTACCAGTTCCGAAGAAACCTCCGTACAAGTTAGTAGCGAATGCTGTAATTGTCGATTCTGCTGTTGTTTCGTCAACCGCGACGGTCTCAAAAGTTGAGTCTGCTGCATTTGCACCGAAGACTACTTTCATAACATGTGATGTTATATGTCTGTCTACGGCTCTGCGAGCCTCATTGAGTGCCATCTCGACTTCGTTAAATCTCGAATCCTCTATCATTCTTCGGGTTACACCTACTGCAATACCCCATTCTCTTACACCAACGCGCTCTGAGCGTAAGTTAGTGTGTTGGTATTGAGGGGTGTTCCCTTCTTCAATCTGTTCAAGCATCATGCTTGGTCTTCCAAAAGTAATATCAATATTACCGCCAGTGTCAGTGTTCATCGCTTCGGTAAAGAAGGAAAGTGCTGGAAGGTCAGTGACCTTGTAATCCATAATAGCGTCCTTATAATCAATAAGTACTCTCTCTCCTACTCCGCCATCCGCTGCACCAGTATTAATACTAGTGAGCAAACCCCCGGCTGTGTCTTTAGTTAATTCTGCCATATTTTAATTCTCCTTATAGCGTAATACATTTGACGTAGCCTAGACCGGAGGCTAATGCCTCCATAGCTACAGCATATGCTGTATCCGTTCCCTGTTGTGAAACTAAGTCTCCATTGGCAGATATAGAAAGTAAATCTCCAAGCGCACATGCATTATCTGCTGCGTTGACTGATAAATTCAGTATTACTCCTTTACCTGTTATAACACTACAGTTTTGACCTGAAGTAGAATCTGTAAACATAAATCCTATTCCATTTGCCGCACCTGTAGCTGCTAAACCAATTTGTCCATTTGTCACATCATTGATTGCGACTAAACGACCACCGGACAGTGTACCTGCCCCACTCGCTGTGAATGGAAGGATACGTGCCGGAGCACCACCATCATTCACTAAAATTTCTGTTGCCATAATTAGTCACCTCGTTGTTTCTTGAGCATGTCCACATCTAAGCGGATGTGCCCCGTCTCGTCCTTTGTTACTGCAAATTCTCGCTCTGTTTCTGCTACAGCTTCACCTTCGGAGGCTTTACCCTTTCCGAAAGTTCGCTCAACTTCTACAGGCTCAGGCATTGCAGCCAAAGCTTCGCTGAACCCAGTCAGCCTATTTTCGTCCCATGCAGAGAGTTCTTCAACTCGCGTATCTTTGGAATCTTCTATAAGAGTTCCCAAGACCATCTCCTTGGAGATTATTGCGTCTACTGTTGCTGCTTTAAAAGCTTCAGCTTCTTTTGCGTTTCTCTCATCCTCAGCAAGTTTAAAAGCTTCAATTTCTTTTAAAGCTTCTTCGTACTGATTCTGGAGTTCGTCTTTAGAAGCGTTTGCTTCTTCTAGCTTACTGCGTAGACTAGCAAATTCGCGCTCGACAATATTCTCAGCTTCGGACTTTTCTTTAACTTCTTCAGTCATATTTTTAACCTCTGTCGTTGTCCCATCTGCTTCACAACATTCTTTACCTTCTTTACACGCATCACAACATTCTTTATGTTCTGATTCGTTAGGCTTAGAATGTATGCTACATTCCGTTTCTATTTTACATTCCTTGCAGACAGGGTCGGCAGTCGCATTGTCTATGAAACTTACCTCTGTGGGACGTATGTTGAAAGCATACGTATCACCCATAACGTCTACATCGTTTGATAACCAATCAATGCTGACATGAGTGACTGACCCGTCTTTCACTTTACTTAACACTTCTTTACCGCGTTCAGTTTCGTTAGAAACTTTAGCTTTCATTTTAATACCGTACTTTCCATTGTCCATCTCCTCCACCTTTGGTTCAGTAGCCATGCCGATTAAATCCTCGGGTGTCCTCTGATGGTTAAAGTAAATAGGAAGCTCTGTGAACTTCTCTATATTCTCTTTTAATATACTAGGTTCTATATAAACCTTTTGTTCTAAATCATCAACTTTATATTCATGGGGTCCTGAAGTAATAGCTATAACTGGAAATTCCACAGTTTCTATACCTTCATTTTCCATAAAAGAAAGACCATCCTGTCCTTCTATATCCATACCAAATGACCTTCTTACTTCTTTACTTGATATACTTCTTCCGAATGTTCTTTCAACTCCATTCTCATTTGCCCACATGCCACACATGCCAGCTGCTATATTATCGTGGTCTTCAAGACCACGCTCTTTGAGGGTCTTACCCACTTCAATTACACATTTTTCGTAGCTCATGTTCTATCTCCTGTTACATTAGCTGAAGGTCTATTATGCGCTCTCGCAGACTCTTCTTTCTTATCCTCATTCATACCGCCAGACACATTAGCATTCTTTGAACCTGCTTGTTTTACTACTACATCCTTTAACATATCAAGCTCTACTACACCTTCTGGGTCGAGACCTCTCTCTTCCCTTACTTCTCCGGGTGATAGAACTCCTTCTGAAAGGTATATCATATCAGTCTTAGCTTTAGTGAAGGAATCCTCTATATTAATTTGCCTGAACTTGAATCGAGCTTCACCAGATTCTATCTGAGGCATTAATTGAGAATTAAGAGCTCCTTCTACCATAGTCTGTAAATATCTAACGTAAGGTTCAAAAATAGGACGTGCCCTCTCAGGGTCTGTCCACATAGTCTTAGGGACTTTTAGAGCCATATGTATTTTATCAAGTATATCATCTGTATACTTACCATATTCAAAGGCTCTCTGTGTACCTTGTAGTTCCTTTATTTCTATATCATTGCCGTGAATTATATCTTCTCCCGGTTGAAGAGAGTTGAATGCGTCCACCACTTCGTTAATTTTGTCAGGACCATAAGGCATATCGGGAAGTCCACAAGATATATCAAAGCGAGAAGAAGCGTACTTGTTGAGAGCGGCTCCGATGTCTCGTTCTGCATAATCTTTGAGGTCAACCAAATAAAGAATGGGATGGATGTCAGAAAGGCCATAAGCGTAATCATCAAAGGTGTTATTTTTAAGTTCGATAATTTCTTCTTCTTCGAATCGTACATTTTCTCTATCTTCTCCTATATCTTGGTAATAATATTTAATTTGGCCGTGGTCGTTACGTTGAACATACATGTTCTGACTAGACCTTAAAACTAAATTATCACCTGTGTATTCTAAATAACCTGTACCAAAAATACGAGCATTCCTTAACCATCCATAAAGAATATGCTCAATATTTATATCCCTAAACATTTCTTCGACATTATCTCGCAATGCATCATTATCTGTAACAATATCAAAATTATCTTTAACTGCATATAAACAAGGTAAATCTACTAATGTTCTAATAATAGGGTCAGCAAGATATACATTCATATAAGTTCTATTATTACCTATATGTTCTTCGTATTGCTTACCTCCTCTAAATTGACTAGAAAGTCTTATACGTTTTATGACTCCTTCTCCAAAGTCTAATGGTTCATTTTCTTTGAATTCTGGGTCAGTACCTACAGTAGCAAATCTGCGCCTTATATTATCTATTAGGGACATGGCTATTAAATGTATATTTAAACTCACTATTTAAAGCTTTCTCTATAATCCTTGTATTTTATATTTATTAGCGTGAGGCTTTCGTTGTCTGGTCGTAAAAAGTGAACGATTAGTATAATTACCTAGATTACCTTTATTTCGATGCGTTGGAGAATTTTTATCTAGTTTTATAGAAGTAAACGCGCTACCTGCGGGTAACATTCCTAATGTAGCATGAAGACCTATAACTGAACTATCGCAATAATCGTCATGTTTAGTCTCCGGTGCTGCTATTTTTTCTGTTTTATTGGCTATATCCATAGTATATTGTAAATCTATATGTTCCCTTAACCATTTATTTATAAGTTTAGCTTGGTGAGGTGGTAATAATGCAGGATTAGCTACTTTAACTCGTCCTTGTTGAATAAAAGAAACATAATCTCTAAAGACTTGTGTTTTAGTTCCTCTAGGACCCCCTGTAAATACAAAAGGAAAAAAATGCATCCCACCATCTATACATCCCATACGTATATCTTGTTCAATAGCTCCTCCAAT
>Ga0098061_1000529_pt1 | contig 18352 bp, 6 predicted proteins | sample 22_taG_FD_92579 | JGI IMG/M metagenome (GOLD analysis project Ga0098061, IMG submission 92579) | Marine viral communities from the Subarctic Pacific Ocean - 22_ETSP_OMZ_AT15343 metaG | ecosystem: Environmental > Aquatic > Marine > Oceanic | place: Subarctic Pacific Ocean | collected 2015-01-20
ATCATCACAGCCAAAACCAAAAAAGAGAATTGTCAATGAAAAAACATTCTCAAAAAATTCAGTACTAAATGATATCCTACAGGAAACAGCTGAATCGGATGAATGGAAAACAATGGGTGGTGAAACTTATGATTCTGGTGATATGAATAAAGTAATATCATCTCAGTATGGTGATATGATGAATGGTAATAATGGCCAGGTAGAAAATAGTGATATAATTGTAGGTAATCAAGCACCTGAAGATATTAAAAATTTATTTAATAAAGATTATAGTGGAATACTTAAAAAAAGTATTGAAAAATCTAATGGGAGAAAAGGATAACAATGTCTACAATGAAAGATAAAATAACCGAAGCTTTCCTAAAATCATCAGGTAGGCCTGCGGCTACACCAGAAATGGAACAACTATCTGAAGGTTTAGCTAAAGCTGTTGAAGAGTTTGTATCTGAACAAGAATTTAGAGTTGTTAAGTTGGAAAGTGAGCTGGATGTAGAACATATAAAAACATCAGGTGATATTGATGTTGATGTTAAACCCGATACTTTATTTGGACCTTATGCTCCATTACTTAGTTCATTAAAAAAATTAGCTTCGTTAGTACCAGGAGCTGGTTCTATTATACAAAAAGTTGAGAGTGTGATTAGAGGAGCTACGAAAAAAGTATCTGCAGGAGGTTCTACACTACCAAAGATTGATTGGAAAAAATCATTCGGTCAGGGTGGAGCTCTCGATGTTAAGGGTATAGGAAAAATAGAACAAAAGAATTATAAAACAGCAGATAAATCAGAAGGACTGACACAGAAATCTGTCGTAAAATTATTTCCAGGTGAAATAAAAAATGGGAGTAAAAAATAATGGCAATTACAATAAAAAATCCCAAGAGGGGGTCGGATAAGTCTGAATCTACATTTCTTGGATTGAAATTACCTTTAATGAAATCTAATTCGGTTAATGGATATTTTGAATCTACTTCTTTAACATTAGATGCTGTAAAAGAAAATATAAGAAGTTTATTACTTACAAGAAAAGGTGAGAGATTATTTAATCCGGGTATCGGTATTGGTTTGGAAGAATTATTATTTGAACAAGTAACTGAAGATACCTCGACTATCATTGATGATACAATATCTCAAGCTCTCACAAGATGGTTACCTTTTGTAAGTATTTATTCAATTGATGTGTTTTTTGATGATGGTTCAACTGGAGTGAGAAATGGTATTAAGGTCGAAATAGAATTTTTTATTAATAGTAGTCCTGAAATAAGAGATTCTGTATCAATTGAGGTTAAACAATAAATGGGGAAAATAAATGCCTAGGAATTATGATATAAATAAACCAACAATAAATTATTTAAATAAAGATTTTGTAGATTTAAAAGGTGAATTGATAAATTATGTAAAAACATATTTTCCAAATACATATCAAGATTTCAATGAGACATCACCTGGTATGATGATGATGGAACTCAATGCTTATGTCGGTGATATATTATCATTTTATATAGACCAACAGTTTAAGGAAATGTTTCTTACAACAGCTGAAGAGAAAGAAAATGTTGTAAATCTAGCTAGAACTCTTGGATATAAAATAAAACCAACAGTACCTTCTATAGTTAAATTAAAATTTGAGCATATTGTATCAGCTCAAGGTATAGGTCCAAATATGCAACCTAATATGGATGAGGCTTTAACTATTAATAAAGGAATGGTAGTACAATCTAATGTTAATGATTCTACATTTGAAACAATAGATATTGTAGATTTTAATTTAACATCATCAATACTTCCTCAAATATATGAAACACATCCATCTACTGGAGTACCAACCAAATATAAATTAACACAGAACGCGGTAGCTATTTCTGGAAAAACAAAAGAAATTGTATTTAATGCATCTACACCTAAACCATTTAGAAGATTTACAATACCAGATAAAAATGTATCTTCAATAATAAGTGTAAAGGATACTAATGGTAAAGATTGGTACGAAGTTGATTATTTAGCTCAAGATAAGATTTATTCGGAAACTCATTATTTAGATGACGCTCAAAGAAATTCCACATCAGGAGCCTATACAGATAATTCACAAGTAACACCCTCACAAGTATCAGTTCCTGTTCCATATAAATTAAATGATATGATATCAGTTAAGAAAAGATTTGTAGTTGAAACAAACGCTGATAATACAACATCATTAATTTTTGGTAATGGTATAAATAAAAATCATCAGGGTGCGGAGACTTATATACAGCAAGTTTTTGATGAGACTAATACTTTAAATGCATTAGTTAATGGTAATTTACCAACTTCTTTAAATCCTACCATAGGTATAGCTGAATATGGTTCTCTTGGAGAATCTCCCTCAAATACAAGTTTGACTGTTAAGTATCGAGTTGGTGGTGGTGTAAAATCAAATGTACCTGCGGGGTCATTGACAAGTATATTAAGTAAATCTCCAATAGGGAGTACGAATACAGCAGCAGAAGTATCAATGACTGTTATTAATAACGACCCAGCTGGTGGAGGTTCTAATTTCGAATCTATAAGAGAAATAAAAGAGAATACAAAGGCTCATTTCTCATCACAATATAGAGCAGTAACCAAAGAAGATTATGTATCACGAATAAAATCTATGCCATCTAGGTTTGGTAGTGTGGCAAAAGTACATGTAACACGAAGAGCCTTTAATGAATTTACTGGAAGCGGTCCTAATAATTTTTTCTCACCATTTGATTATTCTGGTTCTGACGGTGTCGTTGGTGGGTCAAATGATGCATTATACTTTAGTGCGTCGATGGCAAGGGCTTTATCCGGAAATGCTACAGCGGCGGATTTAACTAAGATGAGTGTCGTAGAAGGTTGGATAAATAATTTATCAACTGCTCCTGTATCTGCAGTATTACAATATAAAAATTTAGATGTTTATTTATTATCATATGACCATAATAATAATTTAATACAAACACCTTATATTATTAAAGATAATTTAAGAAATTATTTAAGACAATATCAGGTTATATCAGATGATATAGAAGTTAAAGATGGTATAGTAATTAATTTTGGAGTTAAATTTAGAGTAGAATCTAAATCTTTTTATAATAAATCCGAGATTAAAATAAAATGTATTAACGAAATAATAAATTATTTTGCAACCCCAAACATGGATTTTCAACAAACATTATTTATAGCTGACCTTGAAAATTTATTATATGGGGTAGATGGTGTTAAAGTTGTTAAAGAAGTTACTATAACTCAAGATGCTTCGACATTAGGTTTATCTAGTTATTTATATGCTGAGTATGGAATACCTACAAATAATGTAGGAGGACAGGCTTCGGATGAATATGGTTTTGCTTATGAAGGATTTCTTAACCCAGTTGATGGAAAAATTGTTCCACCACCTCACCTATCAACACCTGGTGTTTTTGAATTGAAGAATCCAAAAGACAATGTGAAGGGGCAAGTGGATTAAAATTTTAAGGAGAATATAAAATGGCCGATTTAGGACCTCTCGTAGTATCGAGTAATTATGATAAGTTACTTCAAGTTTCAAGTAGTACATATGTAGCTGGTGGAAGTGGGAGTGCTTCGCAGTTATCTTTAGACTTGACTAATAATAGAGTTGGAATAGGAACCTCCTCACCAAATGCATTGTTGGGTGTGGCAGGTGACATAAGTGCAAGTGGATTCGTTACAGCATCATCCGGACTCTATACTCCAAATGAAATTCGAGGGCAACAATTAACTATTACATCTTTAGGGATAAACACACAAACTGCGGCGGGGCACATAAGTGCAAGTGGAAACATAACTGCAAGTGGTAGAGCTTCTATAAAACAAAAACTTGAAATAGCCGGAGCGGATCCTGATGATGGTGCAATTGATGGAACTCTTGGTTCTATAGCAGTTGATGACGGTGATATGTATATCTACGCAAATAAAACCGGAAATTCAACAGACAATATTCATCTTCGAGGTCGCGACCTTAAATTACAAAGATGGAATAGTAGCACATTAGATTGGGATACATGGGTAAATTTTAATAGTAATACTGCTCACAGTGAAGTGGAGTTAGGTAAGATATCGGCATCTGGCGCAATATCTTCTAGTGATATATTTGCTATGACTCATATTGATACTCCTCTAATAAAAAATGATCAAGGTATAGAAATCCAAATCTCTGAGGGTATTGATGTGACAGGTAATATAACCGCAAGTGGAAACATAACTGCGAGTGGAATCATAGTATCATCATTAACTGCTGGTGGTAACTTAGATATTGGTTCTCACAACTTTAGAGCACAAGATATAACTGCAGATGGTGGAGATGTAATAATTGGTGATACAAGTGATGAAAGTATTTTACTTAGCAATTATGCGGTAGGTTTTTTATCTGTAGGTCAAGGTGATGATGTTGGTGAAAAATATTTAACGGTTGGAAATACTGGTGTAAACATACCTCAAAATGGGTTAGATATAACAGGAGATTTAGAAGTATCTTCACACATAACCGCAAGTGGTGACATAAGTTCAAGTGGAACTGTTTATGGAATGACAGGTTCATTTCAACATACTACAACAGAAACATCTACAATAACAACATCTACGGGTTCATTCTTTTCCGGTTCTGTCTTTATAAGTGGAAGTGCTTTTAGTACTATACCAGTAGAAGGATTAGCAGTATCTGGTTCAATAAGTGCAAGTGGATTTGTATCGGCTAGTTATGTGTCTGCTAGTAATCTTCAAGTGGTAGGCGCTAACTTGGGTGGAGGAAACATTTTAAATGTTGGTAAAGTTGGTACAACTGCTACTCAAGAATATATTGATTTTGGTACTTCTAATGAAATACAATTTAGAATTAATAATTCAGAAATGGTACGATTGAAGATTGATGGTATTAATATAACAGGAGATATAAGTGCAAGTACATCTGCTTATGGTGGAAACATAACTGCAAGTGGATACATTTATGGAAGGGGTTTGAATCTTCAAGGAACAAGTGTTGGTTCAGAAGGTGCTATAAGTGCTAGTAACGGTATGTATCTTACAAATCATCCAAATTCTGGTTCTTTATTCTTTGGTAGTACTGGTTCTTTAATTCATGGTTATGAAACTGGTGGTGAAATAGATTTAATCATAAGTGCAAGTGACAATGATGTTAAAATATATGCCGGTGATGATATATCATTTAATCCTAAAAATGCAGTTAAAGTTAATCCCGGGTCAGACTATATACTTAATGCTGCTGACGATGTATTTATTTACGCCGCTGATAAAATGTATATAACATCAAGTGGAGACGATATACAAATTAATTCTGAAAAGGATTTAAAATTATGGGCTGATGACGATATTATAATGTCTTCTTCAGGCGACCCAGGAACGGCAGATGATGATACAACAATTTCAATAACTAATAATGCTACAACTGGTAGTATTTATCTTGTCACGAATGGGGCGTATGGTGGAGGTGACTCGGGAAGTCATATATTTATAAGTTCATCGACAGCTGATATTAGAATAGATGCTAAAGATGATATAAGAATACAAGCTCAAGATAATATAGAGATAACTGCAAACGATGACATTGATATATCAACTGGAAATGGTAGTGGTGATGACCTTGTTTTGAAGTGGGGTAGACATTTAATACTAAGTGGTTCTATGGGGTCAAATAATATTCAACATAGTGACGGTACTATTTTATTGGATGTATCATCATTTCCAACTGGTAGTGTAGGTATACCTACTGGGTCTCTTTGGTTATCTGGAAGTACATCTGATAAAAATAAAGCTTTAATGGTATGGAATCCATAGGGAGAAAAATAAATGCATAAGTTTATCTATTCAAATAAAGATTCGTGGATATCTGATATATCTTCTTCACAAAATTATGGTGGTGATGAGATATTGGAGTTACACAAGGCTTATAACAATGATACATTAAATGGGGTCACTCGTGTTTTAGTTCAATTTAATTTAACCGAAATTTCAGAGTCAATTAATTTAGGAAACACCGGTACAGATTCTAAATATTTTTTAAGAATGTATTCAACAGAAGCTTCAGAGTTACCTGCTAATTATGAAGTATCAGCGTTTCCATTATCTCAATCTTGGGAGGAAGGTACGGGTAAGTTAGATACTAATCCAATATTACAAGATGGAGTAACTTGGGAAAATTATGACCATAGAACTTCAGGTTATTTATGGAAATTACCTGATGGTGGAGAAGGAGCATCAGGAAGTTCTTCTGACAGGCTTCTTGTGGCTGGTGGTGGTGTTTGGTATACCGGTTCAAATTTTCAAGCATCTCAATCTTTTTCATATGAATCTCCTGATATCAATATGGATATAACAGACATTGTTCATAAGTGGATAACTGGTTCATATAGTGCTGGCAATACTTTCCCAGATGGTATTCCTAACAATGGAATACTTTTAAAATATAGTGGTAGTTATGAATCATCATCTGCTTATAGGGGTGATTTAAAATTTTTCTCTTCTAATACTCATACAATATATCCACCGAAGATTGAAGTTAAATGGAATGATGTCGGAGTATCAAGCACTGGTTCATTATCAGCTTTAGATTTAACTGGGACTGTTGATAATCATGTTTATGTTAAAGGTATTAAACCTTCATATAAAGAAGATGAATTAGTTAAGTTTAGAGTCGGTGCACGAAAAAAATATATTGGTAAAACTTTTAGTACTTCGGTTGCAACACATACGGGGTCATATATTACAACAGGAAGTGCATTTTATTCTATTGTTGATTTACATACCGGTGAAACGATGGTACCATTTGGGTCTTATACTAGTATGAGTATAGATAGTAATAGTAATTATTTTAAACAAGACTTGAATACATTTCAACCAAATAGACTTTATAAGATTTTAGTTAAGGTTAAATATGACGATGGACAAGAAATAATTCATGATGATGATAACACATTTAAAGTAGTGAGGTAAGTATGCCGTTTTTAGATTTAAATAACAATCAATTAAATACTAGAGAAAAAGTAGCGGAAGTAATTTCAAGAAGAACATTAGGTACATCTGCTTTTACTGGCTCAATAGACCAACACCAACAAGTTATTAGTAATGGAATATTACAGCTTGGGGTGTCAGGGTCACAGCCTATAGTTATGTATCGAAGTGACTTCTTGGGTTTGGCGGGAGTAGATAAAGCAGATTTTAATTTATTATTACAGGATTCATCTTTTCAAAGTGTCGTAAGTAATTTAATAAATGAAGACCTTAATTATGAAATTAATTGGTTAACTGGTTCTGCTGGAGCTATGCAGGGTCCACCTAATGTAAGTCAGTTTATGACATTCATAACAGGCTCGATTGGAATTGACCCATCAAAATTAACAGAAGTTTTAGATACGACTATAACTGAATTATTACCTTATCAGCCTATAAGACAGGATGAAATAGATTCATTTTTTTCAACATATTTACGATTAGTACCACCAGACCCACCACCTTATTGTGGCATCAATGGTGGATATGCATTAGATACTACGGGTGAATGTAATGATGGATATACATATGAACAGTGGTTACAGGATAACAGTATATCATATTTACAAGATTTAGAAATGAGTGATGAGAATGCATTTATTACTAGATTAATACAAAATGAGAATATTAATAATTCAGGTCAAAGTTTAGAATGGTTATATCAAGACTTAGCTAGATATCTAAAGGATACAGAATTAGATGATGTGGTTATAGCTGATGAAAGACCTGATTATGAGCATACATCTAAAGGATATTTGAAGATAAGAAACCTAAATCAGGCTATTTTGATTAAAAAAGGTGAGTTGGGTGAGGTAGGTTTAGACCATACTGAAATATTGGGGGATGTAACCTCTGGTGGAGAATACTCTACTTGTGGTGCTGCAGCATCAGCTTGGTTACAATATTATGCTACTGATGATAATTTTCAATGTGGTATGGAGATTCCAAAATGGTTACTTGATGGATTTACAATAACCCAATGGGTAAAATTTAAAGATAAAGTAAATTCTGGAACATTATTTAATTTTGGTAATCCACTTAGATTAAATAATCCAATGGGATTCAGATTAGAATCTATTGTAGTGAGTCAAGATGATGTCATAAATCCTGATGAGGCAGTTTATTTTACAGACAATAATTATGAAAGATTTGTAAGATTGGTTGTTAGAGAAGCTGATGGTAGTTTAAGGGCATCAAATGTTGGTAGATATGAAGGAAGAGTAGATACTAAAGAATTGAATAATTTAGATGACATTTCATTTTCAGAATGGACAAGGGTACCTATTGATTTTGACGAGTGGTATTTTGTAGTAGCTTCATATCATCCAATAACTGATGAAGATTATACTCCTACCTATGTAGCTAGTTATGAATTTTCAACAGATTATTGGTTGGGGAATATTCTAGATAACTCACAAAATACTTATACTCATAAATCTGGATTAGGATTAAAATGTAAAGTAGAGATAATATCAAAATCAGATTTATTGCGAGCTCGCGGCTATAAACCAATTGAAACTTAAATAAAAGGGGATGTAGGTTATGCCGGCACCTTATAGAAGAAAATATTTTTGGAATACATGTCCTTTAATAGTATTTGACAAGGATACTAATACATGGACCACCATGTCTCAAGAAGAATGTGACCCTGATATATCTACTTATAGAAACAGATATGATTGTCATAAACTTCCTCACAATGAAAATGGTCCAAAAATTACTAGTGATATAAATATAAATCCTGATATTGTGATTACTCATCCCGGTGGTGATTGTGGTATAATGCAATCACAATCTCCACATTCAGAAGGCCTACATTATAATTCTAGTGCCGCTCTTCTTCCACCTAAAGATAATAATGTACATGGGAACATGTTACAGATTGGATGGCAACTTCCGAAACATCGCGATGACCCATTTGCAGAAGAAGATTATCAGATATCTAGTCGTCCCGATTATCTCAATTATTTTACTAATGGTGAACTTGATTTTCATGGTGGTGAATTTTGGGATACTTGGCCTTTCTGGTATGGTTATTATCCACATACTCTCCAAAACTGCATAAGGGCGACTAATAACAGCTACTGGAAAAGGATAGGGCATTGTAAATGTTGGGAAACAGATACGGTTAAGCGAATGTCCAATTGTTTGAGGGGAGGTATGTGTGATGATTATTGTACTTCTAGTTCTTGTGATTGTGAGGGTAATACTGAATCAACTTGTCCTCCGAGTGAATATAATGATGGTTATTGTGGAGCCGGTCAGAATGAATCTATAGGTGGCTATTCTACTAGTACTTATTGTAATGATACCACCATTCAGGGATGGACATACTTTGACGATGCATCAGAAGAATATAATGCTGTAAGGACTACTCTAAAAAAACATCCCGGTAGATGGTATGATACTTCTTTCTCTTCTCAGAAGTGGTCATTCGATACACCTTCAAGTTATTGGACACAGCCAAATTTAAGATATAGAGGTACTGACAATAATGGATGGGATATATCCCATTTTTCAGATGGATGTTTTGATTGTCCAAATGGTGCTATAACAGCTCAACAATTAATGGATTATATTGGTGGTGGTCCACTTCCATCATTTTTTTATACTCCATGGCCAGTATTAGGAGAAAATTATGATACATCAGTAACTTACATTCCTTGTGGTGGACTAATGAACTGGTACAGGTTTAATGATACAGATTCACAGTGTACGGGTCACACAAATCAAGAAGATGGAAACCAACAGCTGACCGGATATTTTAAAATTATAGAAGGTCCTGGAGCAGGTACCTATATTGATCGACCGGATGATGGTGGCGATAATTGGCCTGGTTCGATAGATGACTTACCTGATATGAATTGTTGTGCAGACCCAGAAGCTACAAATTATGATGAATCTTGTGATATGTGTTTTGACCCTAATGGAATTTGTGAGTATGGATGTGGTGCTACAACAGATGGATATACTTATCCAATTACAATGGAGTGTTGCACAGTTAGTGCAGGAGACCCGGAAAAATGTGACAATATAGTAACATTTAGAAACCCACTTACATCTGATTTGGGTGATGTTGGAACTTATACAGATTCAAATGGTGATGAGCAATATTGGATTGACTTACCGGTGGATGTACAATTTAGTACAGGTGAAGCTCATCATACCTCATTTAATAACCCCGGACAACCCTTTTCAATGTCAGATCCAGATGGTGATGGCGTCGGATCAGCTAATCCGTTAAAAGCATTTTGTGCATCTCATGGAATGATATATATGGGTTATGATTATATTACCGATTCAAGTTCATGTGCTGATGAGAGTTGTTTTTGGAATAAATATATGGAAAGTATTTGGGGAACAAGTGTTGCAACAAATGGAGATACTAACGGTGAATGTCCTGAGGGTGCTAATACTTCAGTTTACGGTTCATGTATAGTTAAGCCATATGTTATTGATGGTCAAATAGATAACCCAGAACAATGGCAATCTGCATCTTCTGGTTATCTACCTACCTATGAATTTTGGCTTTATTGTATAGACCCTTCAAGTTTTATTACTGGATGTATGGAAGCTGAAGGATGTCCTGAAGGAACATTATCATTATCTGAAACTTCCCCAGATCCTACACATTGGGATAAGCCCGGTTGCACGGATGATACTGCTTGTAACTACAATCCAGAAGCTACAATAAATACTAATTCATGTACATACCCAAAAGAAGTATATCAAGATACAGATGGGGATGGATTTCCTGATGCTGGTGTTATAGTATGTGATGAATTATGGTGTCCTGGTGGTCCAATGCCTGTCGGGTCATCCGGTGCACCGTGTATAGATATATCTGATGGTACTATATGGGATTTAGATCCGGAGTGTCCGGACGGTACTAGAGATGACTGTGGTGTATGTAATCCTTGTACTGATGGTACTTCTGAATGTTATGCTTGGAATCAAAATGATGAGGGATGTGGATGTTTTGTACCTGGTCCTTTAACATATTATCTTGATAATAATCTTGACTGTGTTGAAGGTGGTAATTGTGATGTAGTAGCTGACTCTGCAAGTATATATTGTACCGAACATGGAGCTGTAACTATGCCTAATGGAGGTTTCAATTCTGGGTCGAGTACAGATGGTTTTTCTCATATATATTCCCTACTCCCACAATATGAAACTAATAATTGGGTTTATTGTGGTGAAGACCCACAACAGAATTGTGTTCTTGTATGGGAAGAGGAGAATACGGGGGATGGTGTAATTATACCGGGATGTATGGACCTCAACTCACAAAATTATAATCCAGTTGCAACTATACCAGACCTAACTAATCCATGTATTTATAAATATTCTGATGAGTCAGATATAGAACCAGGCACAGTATTTTTTAGAGTTGATTTTGCAAATAATAGTACACCATACAATAATTCTTTATTTGGATTTTACGCACAGGAAACATCAGAATGGTTTGGGTGCACCGACCCTGGAGCTATAAATTTTGATCAAGATGTAGTACATAATGATGGTTCTTGTGAATATATTTCAGAACCTCAATCTCTAGAGTTTGCTTTCTTTGATACTCATCAAAAAGGTTATTTTGATTATTGGGATTTCTTTTGCGCACTAGTTTTTCAGATGGATAATCCTGATATCCCCCATGGTACATATTTATCAGACATTGATTTAGAAGCTGCAGGTGTAAATACTGGACAATTAATTACTCATTCTCATTTTTGTAGTCAAAATTCTGAAGATTTATTTGGTTATGATGATTGGTGGACTTGTGATATTAATGATGCCCCTTATAACTTCTTACCCCAAATGTGGTATAACCAAGGCATAACTGATCCATTCATGATGAAATTCTGGGACGCTACGGGGGTGCATTTTGAATCAAATGATTTTTATCAGGACCCATGGAATTCGTATAACTTCAATATAATAGGTGAGCCATACAAATTCCCATTTGGTCCTACACATCCATTTGGATCAGCACACGGTTTTGAAATGTTATTTCATTATATGTTAAGTGTGGATGGTGGTTATCATCAATGTCCTGTAAAACCATGGTACTATTGGCATGAAGATTCCATAAAATCTATGGAAACATCAATTAATATGTTAAATCCTGAAAACCCAATTTTTGTTGGACAAGGATTTCCTAATTATGGTGAATTGTATCATGATTTTGAAATGCCATATAATACTACATGGCCATATTCACAATCAATTGCATCTTTAATAAGTAATACCTCTTATTATAAACTTAGAGAATGGATTAAAACTGCAACATTTTTATTTTTAGATAGTTTTATAGATTATAATTTCTCAAATCATTGGGTTGATAGTTATGGTGAAAATGTATGTACTGATAATGGTGGAGAATGTATAGACGGTCAATGCACCGAATCAATTCCAGGAGTTATACCTGGTAGTGGTGGTAACAATTGTGGAAATTTTCCTCATACATATTCTCCTGATTTAGAATATAGAGGATGGTTTTCTGAATATAACTGGTTTGGTGGTCAGGCTTACACAATATCGGGACTAGACACAGCCTTCCAGGACACTGACCCAATTACATGGTCACCGCTACCTGAAAATGTCGATAACCGTTGGTTTACTGGAATTAGTTATCCAAATTTATGGGAAAATGAATGGAATTGGACAGCTTCCTTGTGCAACACTAACTGTGGAGCTGGTCATCCGTATGTAGCTACTGCAAACGCCGATTATCAAGCCAGTCAGAACCTTGTGGAGATGCTCCAATCTAATACTTTTATTCCAGCTCCTAAATTTGTACTTGATTTTCAGAATGATAATTGGTCTGACGATTTATTTGGATGTTCTGTTGAAGGTTCACTTAATTTTGACCCATATGCTTTTAGTTTTCCAAGTGGTTTAAGTACTTTCCCATGTACATCACCTGACCCTCTTTCAATAACTCTTAGACTTAACATTGTTAGTATAAATGATGTTAATTTAGAATCTCCATATGCCATAGATTTACAAGTCGGAAATACAGATTTGAGTTGTGATGAAGACTGGGGATGTAATTATGATTACGGATATTATCATACAGCTGTTGTCAAAGATAGTGAGTGGAATGGATTAATTAAACCAGGTGATTTCATTCAATATTATATGTATATGGATTTTTCTGACCCATATTATAGTGAATATAGACCTGAATTTTATTATGTAAATGAACAAATTACTGATTATAGATTGAGAAGTTTATATATTGAAACTGATAAACCAACATTTATGCCATTAGAGAAAGAAGATATAGAATCTTGGTTTAATTATTCTGATTTTGCATTTGAAGGAGAAGCGACGGAGGTAATAAATAGAAATGATTTTTATGAATCAAAATTACCAATAGTTAGTATTGATATTCTGTATCATGTTGAATCTGTACCAACCTATGTTCCTATTAGCACTACAATATCTAGGCCAGATGATATAAATAAGATTGATGATAGTGACTGGAATACGATGAATAGGAATATAAAATTAAATCTTATATCTAACGAAACAAATTTTGATTGTAATTGGGAAGCTGGCAATACGGCTTTCCCAGCCGTATATACTGATTGTTGGTTGACTAATCATCATTTAAATAGAGGAGTTGGTAATCAATTCGTAAAAGAAAGTTATGAAATTTATGATTCATCGTCATTTAATTGGTTGGGTATGATTAGTGATACCTTTTATCTTGATGCTATGTATATGGATAAATCTTTAGTAAAAACAAAATTAACACATGATATATGGAAAGAAATGGGTAACTATGCTCCAGAAACAAAATTTGTACAATTATTTATAAATGATGAATACCGCGGCGTTTATTTAATTAGGAAAAAACCTACAATAAATGATTTGGGAATAATAACATCAGATTCAATAAATAATAACTTAGTGATAAATGAATTTTTATCAGATAATGAAACCACCAATGATCCAGACTTTGGTTCTTCTACAGATTGGTTAGAACTATATAATCCAACGATGGAAGAAATAAATCTATCGGATGGATGGTATTTTTCAAATGATTTAGAACAAATTAGTAAATATCCATTCCCATCACCAGTATGCCTTGATGTTGACTCAGATTTCGTTGGGGGATTAACATTTACTGAAGTCATGCATAAAGACGGAACCATTGATTCAAAGGACTGGGTAGAAATTATAAATTCATATACAAGTCCAATAGATATGAGTGGATATAAAATTATGGAAGGTACTGATGAATATACTATAGTAGATGGAATTGTCATTGACCCAGTTCAACATTTAGTTCTTGCTAAATCACCTGCTGATTTTACTTCCGTTTATGGTATTCCTGAATGTGATGTTGCAAATCAAATTGTACAAAATTGTGTTCATTATTGGGGTGCTTTTGGATTGGGCGCAAATGAAATATTAATGTTAATGGATTCTGAAGATAATCAAGTTGATTCTTTTAAAGTTAATACATCTTGTGATTGGTTTAGTCAAACTGATAATACTAATAAGACTATACAATTAAAAAATCCCATGTGCGATAATTCAGGAGCAACAGATGTATGTGATAATTGGACTTATTCATCATCTGATGGTGGAGATCCGATGGAGTTCAATGTAGCTTATGATGGAAGTGCATGTGTAGAAGGAGAGCTACCAAGTAAGCAGTGTTCGGGTGGAACTAATAAAGGTGGTGAATGTACAATTGACGAAGATTGTCATTACAAAATTGGTCCTACTGGATTTTTATTAACATGGTGGGATGAGAAAAATGAAGAATGTGTTGACCAAGATGGTAATTGGATATGTATGGGTATTCATGTCGATAATAAAATATCTAAATCCGGTGATACATTAGTATTAACATCTGATGGTGAATTAATTGATTCAATTCGGTTTGGTAGTGATGACCCCACCGGAACTCATCCAGGACAAATTGAAGATGTTTCATATGGTAGAACCCCTGATGGATATGACAATTGGAAATTACAAGAGACTTCAGGAGGAACTCCTGGTTATGGTACTGGTGACATAGTTAATTTTGATGGATTTATGTCTAAATTAAATATGGGTGATGATGATAGGACCGGTACGGCAAATCATAAATTTTATTTTCCGGAAAATTGCACTGGTCAAGAATGTTTTGATATTGGGTGGTCTGAAGTTAATAGTTATATGGATAGGCTAATACCATCTTCAATAACATATACTGATTTATTAGATAATTATGATAACATATCATTGATAGACAGATTCATAATCCAGGAATTGACATTAAATCCAGCTGGATATTTTGATTCTTTTGTATTTAGTCCTGATAGTACTATTGTAAATAAATTTGCTATTGATGGGGAATTTAATGAGGCATATAATAATTCATTAAATTATTCTCAAGGTCCACCTCTACAAAGTACCCAGGGCACCAACACTCCCCGTAATAAAAGTAAGTCTTTATATTGGTTACCTTCTTATGAACACCAATCAAATTCTGAAGCAATATGTTCTGGTGAAATATTTCATGATAATTTACTGGATAAAGGTATTAGAAATAGACAACCTTATACTCCTAACATCGATGTAGACCCAGTTGGTAATGACTTGTGGAGTAAAGGTATTCCAAAACTATCAATTGATGAACTACCTCAAGATTATATGCTAGGTAACAGTGTATATGGTTGGAGTATAGACCAAACTGATCAAATTTCTATTGGCCAACCAATTTGGGTAGAGGATGTAGGTGATACTATTCAAGATAATGAGGTTATTGAAGAGGGTGGTCTTATGACTGGTGCTACTAATAACATACCGATAAATGATTGGGATAGAAATTTTATATATAACTCTCATTATTCTTGGTATTTTAAAATGCTATATACAGATTCTGAATATATGGACGGTCATAGTAATATGTGGTCAGGTATAAATATGCCAGGTTGGGAATGTGGTGATGATGTGCAAACCTGTAGTAATAATATATATCAAAATCATTTTCTTCAAGATTTAGTTGTGAGATGGAATCAATTGAGAGCCCCCGGTGCTGCTTTAGATACTGATAAGGTATTAAATAAAATAGATTATTATTATTATCAGTTAAGAGATGAAGCTTTTAAAAATAATCAGAGATGGAATTTTAATGGAGTAGCGAATGATGGATTTTTTGATATAATATGGCCAAAAGGTATATCTAATAATTTATATGAAGATTATCAAGAAATAATAGATAGATTAAAAGATTGGATTAATAGAAGGTTATTATGGATTGACCATAATATTAGAAGAATTAAGTTTTTATATTATCCTTCATTTCCTTATTCATTCAATGTTAATGAGGGATTACCTACAGCTGAGTTTTGGAATGATTGTTATAATCCAGATACAGACCCAGACCCATTAAATCCTACTGGTATTAGCGGTAATATAAGTTTTTGTAATGATGTTGATGCTATTAATTATAATCCATATTCTAATTTTAATGATGGAGCTTGTCAGTATACTGATAGAATGAATTATATTTTTGAAGTAGATACATCAAATGTATCTTGGCCTCCTATTGAAAAAATGGAAATTGAATTTACTCGTAAAACAAATGTTCCAGCTCTTGATCTTGATGGATATCAAAATATGGATTATTGGGAAGGTAGCGGCCTAGGTGGTGTTCATGCCACCGATATGACTAAAGGTATATTGAGAAATAATCGGCATGCAGATAAATGGGAATTTGGTGATATATCTGAAAAATATGAAATGGAATTAGTTCGTGAGGATATATGGTCTATTAAATTTAATAATCTTACGCCTGGAGAAATTATTGAATATAGATATATTAAATATGTTCCTGATGTATACACAGTTCAGACAGGTACAATAGAATATGATAGAAAAAAACAAATCAAGGTAGGTGATGACCATAGCGTATATATTACAGATTTATTTAACGATTTTGTAGATACATTAGATGATACTAATCTACCAATTATATTAATAGATACAGAAAATTATTTTGATTGTCCGGAATGTATTGGTAAATGGTATTGTCCTGGTCAATTGTGGAATAATCCACAAACTGGTATTACAGAGCCAAAATATTTTACTGAAGATGACCCTCAATGTAACTCATTAAAAGATTGGATAGATGAACCATATTCTGTAGATTTTGCATATTATGATAATAAAGAAACATGTGATCAAGATTGTACCATTTCTTGTATTGATGGAATTAATATTCCAGATGAACCTAAAGTAACTGGTAATATTAAATTAATTTATAATGGCGAGCAAGCAATTTCTACACGAAATGACATTCCTCAATTAGACCAACGGGTTGGAATTGAAGTAAGAGGATTTTCTCATAGAGGATTTCCAAAAAAACAATATGCTATAGAATTGCAAGCAAATAATGACCACAGGCCTCAATGTGATGATAACGCTGTAAATTATAGTTTATTATGTAATGGATTTACACCAGACCCAGAAATATCATATAATGTAGATGAATGTATATTTTCAACCGAAAATGATTTTGTATTATTAGGTCCATATAGAGATAGAACATATATTAAAAATGCTATGGCATATGATATATGGAGAGAGATGGGTAATTTAGAAGGTTCAGAATCTAAACATGTAGAATTGATTATTAATGGCACATATCAAGGCTTATTTGTTATGTTGGAAAAACCTAAAATTAATATGAATAGAATGAATGTCGGTGAGGAAGTTTCATGTAGAAATATAACAGATTTCCCAGCCGGATGCGATGCATCTGGATTACAAGAAATAGCAGGACCTACTGAAACTAGTTGTTGTGGTGGTGGATATGTTATAAAAATAGAATCAGGTGGAGAGCAAGAATATTTTATTTTAGATGATGGAAGGTCTAAAATAGAATACTACGACCCTCAAACTGAAACTTTATCTGAAAATGAGAAACTTTATATTAGAAATCAAGTATATAATGCTGTATCTGATTATACAAATAAACTTGATTATGAAAGTTTTGCAGATTATTGGATTTTAGAAGAATTTGCAAGAAATAATGAAGGGTTTACAAGAAGTCAATATTGGTATACAAACGGTGATGGTAATTTTAAAATGGGTCCTGTTTGGGATTTTAACCATTCCTTTGGTGGTGTACTCCCTGATATAAAAGAATGGTCTTCTATGGTATTTTTTGCTGTTAGTGATGTATGGTATAATTTAATTGCAGACCCTGATTTTCAACTTATAATTAGTAATAAGTGGGCAGAATTTCGCCAGGGAATATTTAACCATGAAGATATAATTGATAGAATCGAGGAAGTTTCAAATAGATTTAGAGG
>Ga0098061_1000531_pt1 | contig 18315 bp, 25 predicted proteins | sample 22_taG_FD_92579 | JGI IMG/M metagenome (GOLD analysis project Ga0098061, IMG submission 92579) | Marine viral communities from the Subarctic Pacific Ocean - 22_ETSP_OMZ_AT15343 metaG | ecosystem: Environmental > Aquatic > Marine > Oceanic | place: Subarctic Pacific Ocean | collected 2015-01-20
GATTTGCCCATTAAAAACTCAACAGCGGGCGCAAAAAGATATAGGCTGCTCCCCATGGGATCGAGTGAACCAATTGAACTCGATGAAAAACATCTAATGAAACCAAACAGAAAAGGAAAAACTTCATGAGAAGAAATTATTGTATAAAATATGCTTGCGAGTTGGAAGATATTCCAGAGAGCACCGCCGATTTGCTTTCTGCCGCAGCCATTAAGGTATCAGACGTTGACGCCCTTTTTCGCGCTGCGGCCACCCATGCCAGAAATTATGCAATTGGGGATTCTTTGACAACTATTGATGCAGCTCGCAAAGCGCTCCTAAAGGCTGATCAACGCCTAGAAGACTGTTATGCTGTTTTGGCTGGGTATTCTAAAGCAACAGTCGAGGCTCGACTGGGGCTTGAAGATGCACAAGTTAATGCAGGAACACAAGAAGTTGTGCCTGAAGATATTTTGGACGCAACAGGAGAAGACAATGACAATACTGAAACCGAAGAAACAGATGCTTAAATTGGTAGAAGTTCTTTTACCTACAAATAACCGCGATGGGTCATCAGCCTATCTGCGAGAAACATTTATAAACTCCGACCATATTATTTCAATTACGCAAGATGTGAACGCTGCCGCGTTACATGCCGAAGGGCGGATGCCGCCCGGCTTACATGATGCCCAGCAATTTTCTAAACTTTCGCTTTCAAATGGTCAAGAAATGGTTGTAGTAGGAAATCCTAGTCTAATTCAATCCAAGGCAAAAAAAGTTATTCATGGTTGATTCCAAAGGTGCCGAGTCATGACCGGCTAGTGGGGGTGGTTCCTCCATGATTGAACTGAGGTCATTCTCAGAAACAAAGCCCCGGACCTCGGAGAGGTCGGTTCGGGAGATCGTAAGAGGGTAGCGGTGGAGACGCAAGTCTGTGAGACCGCCCCTTGTCCTTTCATTCGCTGCTACTGGAGCGGTGCTGTAGCTAGCGCCACCTGTCCTGTTGGAGACTGTATGCCAACGCAAACGTAGCTTGGGGTGCCTTATGATATATAAAGCACCCTTTTTTATTTGTTTTTAGATATGTTTATCAACTATTTACTGTAGGATGACAAGCGGCAGTAGTGACCCTAAACTTTACGTGAGGGTTGCTTGTTCTGTGTGTCTTGGAGGAAAAAGGGGAGTCTTTATGAATTGCCCCTATTGTAGTGCAGACAGAATGACTCATATCGAAGCGTCCTTTAAGAGCATAGCAGAACGATTGCAGCGCAACTTAACTGACAAAGAAAAGGCTGAACTAATTATTTGTTTACAGGATAAAAAATAATGAAACTATTAATGGAAAACTGGCGGAAGTATATCAAAGAATCTGGCTTTGGCGAGGGAACTCCACCAAAGGGAGAACTTTATAAAAAACAAATAAAGTATTTGGAGGAAGAAGGTCAGGATAACCCCAAAGTTATATTTATGGCTGGCGCACCTGGTTCAGGAAAATCTTCAGTTATTGAAGCTCTTGGGATAGAAGGTATGGAAATTGTAAATCCTGATGTATTTTATGAACCTGCTTTAGAAAAAGCGGGTCTCGGCCTAAACCTAGAAAAAATAAAAAATGATTATTTAGAAGTCCGAGATGAATTAAAGGAACTTTTAAAAACTATATTAGGGCTAGAAGAGCCCGAGGAGGCTTGGCCGCACGATGAGATGATGGGCATGTATCAAAATGCTGTTGAGCGCGCCCAGGTAGTAAATGATCCGGTGCTTAATGATGATGTAAAAGAGACAAAAGAAAAATATGATTATCATCGCGAAAGAGTTGTAACAAACGGTAAACTATTTGCACAAGCTCAAAAGGATGCCAAAGGTTATCAAGCAACTCTTACTGAAGAAGGCAGAAGTTTTATAATTGATGGAACAGGTGGCGTTTTTGGGCGCATTAGAAATCAAAAGAAGCAGTTGGAATTTTTAGGTTATGAGGTCGCAATGATTTTTGTTGACACTCCCCTACAGATTGCGATTGATCGTCAAGATGAACGCGGGGCAGCAAATGGAAGAAGTTTAGGTAGTAAATCTATAGAAAAATCTTGGAATGCAGTAAACAAAAACAAGATCCCTTATGAATCTTTATTTAACAATTTCTTTCTCGTTAAAGGAACTGAAGAGGAAATGCCCGAAAGTGTAGCATCGACGCGAACAGCACTTTCTAAATTTCTTTCGGGTCAACAACTTAATGAAGCTGATTGGCAGAAGTGGGTGAGAGCCAATTATAATAAACAAGTCGGCTCATATACTCGCGGCGGCAATAATAAAACTAGACCATCAGGTTGGAAAGATGCTCCTATTAGTTACAGGGGTGCCCCTCCTGGCGCAACAGGGGGATGAAATGGTTACAAAAGATAAAGATGAGCAAGTTGAATCGCTCAAACCAAGTCCACCACCATCCCTAGCACCGCGAGGAATTAGGGCATTTACAGTTTATCGCGATGATGATGAAAGCGGTGTTTCCGGAACAGGCGTTGTGATTGAGGGCGTTAAGCTTGCAACAGGTCAAGCAGTCATTCACTGGCTTTATCCACCACCACGCGGAGGTATCGCAATCTTTGATTCAATGGACGACTTTATTAAGGTTCATATCCTTCCACACCCAACAAACAAAACAATCATAACTTATGAAGACGGAGAACAGGAAACATTTTAATGAAACACATAATGGAAAGCTTTAGAAAGTTTATTAAAGAAGTTGAGATCGATTGGGACGAGTTCGGCTTCAGTGATGAAGAGAGGGGTGAAGTCCAGCCAAGTTCGCAAGCGTATGAAGAACTTGTTTCTTTAGATCGTGGAGACACATTCACTATCGGCAACCGCAAACCTGTTTATCGTGTTATTGGAGCACCCACAGAAAGTGGGATTGTAGGATCACAAATAAAAACAGTTGTTATAGATGGTAGCGCCGAAAGAAAATCTTATATAGTGAGGGGGGTGACTGAAGATTTTGAAGTCGCTGCGTTTGAAGTCATTGGAAGCGGTCCCAAAACGGCGACGGAACCAAGAGGAAGCCCAGGTATGGTAAGCAACATTGTTAAAGGAGAACAAGAGTGAAACACCTTAAAGAAAACAACGAAACTTATTTAAGTCATTTAATGTTTGCTGCTCAAATGAGCACACACCTATATGTGAGGTCTATTTTCTTTATGATTCATGCAATTTTTCCATTCATTGATGTTCCCGAAGCCTTTAACTTAAAGAACACTTGCAAACTAATTAATGAGTGGAACGATTACGCGGAGAAACGAAAAAGTAAATGAAACTCCTACTTGAAAATTGGCGCAGGTTCTTAAATGAGCGCATGGAATTCGGTGAAGGTTTTGAAAAATGGCTCCATGGCGAAAACCCATCGGGCGAAGATGTTGATAGTCCAAAGTTTCGCTTGGGCCACACCCACTGTGGACCGGCGGATATTGACCGAACCTGTTTGTCTGCATATGGCTTTCATAAAATTGGAGAAGGCGCTTATCGACAGGTGTGGAAATTACCAGACAATTCAGACTATGTGTTAAAAACTGCAACCGGATTAGCCGCCAAATCAGCTGATACAGCGGGAGCGCGCCGCATGAACCAGGCTGAAGCAGATGCAATCATTCAAACAGGTTATCCCGAATTACTTCCAAAATTTTATGATAGCGCAAAAGATTATAGTTGGATTGTGATTGAGGCAGTTAAACCTTATCCCGAGGATGACGTGCGTTTATGGATTGAGGAGTTTTTTCCTATCTTTTCCAAATTTTTGGCTGCTAACAAAGAGAATGAAGAGTTTAAATGGGATGGTGATACACCGGAAGAATTTTTCCAACATTATACTCATGCTCGCATAGACGAAATAAGAAGAAAGGATGATGAACCCATTGTCCTTACTTATGCTTTGGGAGGCCCACGCAAACGAAAAGAGTTCGAAGAAAATCTTCCCCCTCTTTATCACAGATTGCTAGAAATGATTGAACACTATAATCTTGCATGGTGGGATATTCGTAGTGGTAATGTTGGAAAAGCAAGTGATGGAAGATTTGTTGTATTAGACTTGGGATGGGGCATGAATGATTGATGAAACTCTTAATTGAAAACTGGCGCGGTTATGTTAAAGAAGATGTGGAACTCAACATTGGTTCCTCCACTCATCCACACCAAAACCTCAATGAAAAACTATGGGACGAAAATGATCAATTAAAACCAGAGGTTAAAGAAAGATTGCTAGAGATTGCCCAACAGTTTATTAGCAAAACTCAAGGTTCCGAGGCAAACATAAAAGATATTATTCTTACTGGTTCGCTCGCCAATTATAATTATTCCATACTGTCTGACATTGACCTACATCTTCTGCTTGATTTCGCAGAACTTAATAGTGATGAAGATCTTGTAAAAGATTATTTTGATGCTGTTAAAGCTTTGTGGAATTACTTGCACGATATAAAAATTAAAGGTCATGAAGTTGAAATATATGTGCAAAATGAGCGCGAGCCACATGTATCCACAGGCATTTATTCTTTATTAAATGATGATTGGGTTAAGAAACCGGAAGTTTCAGTAATTGAAGATTCACCAGCAGATAACGCAACAATAGAAAAGAAAGTAAATTCCTTAATGGATCAAATTGACCGAGCCCTTTCGCTAATGGATAAACAAAAGTATGATGAGGCTCACGCCCGAGCAAACAAAATTAGCGAGAAGATAAAGAAATTTAGGAGGGCAGGTTTGGAAGGCATAGGAGAATATTCAGTCGAGAACCTTGCATTCAAAAAGTTGAGAAATAATGGATACTTAGGGAAGTTATCTGATCTTAAGCGCGAATCCTATGATTCGATGATGTCTTTAAAGGAGAACAAATGAAATTAACCAAATTCAAACTAAAGCAAATTATTAAAGAGGAGTTACGAAAAGAATTGTCGGATGAGTCGCCCCCCCATACCGATCTGGAGTCGAGGTCGGAGGGTCACGAGACAGCGATTCGTTTTCTTAATAATACCGGCTTTTCTGGAGGCTTCCGAAAACAACTAGATATTATTAACCAAATTGTAAACAACGCCGCTGATATTAGAGGAACCGGGATCAAAAACCTTCAGACTGCTTGGGGATCCGCCCTTGCCGCTGCGAGCACGGATGCTGATCGAATGGTTGTAGCTGCAATGAAACGTATCTGGGCTGGGAAGGACACAGCTACCCGTTGAAATTGGAAATCACTATCATGATTATAAAGGAGAACAAATGAAACTATTTGTTGAAAATTGGCGCAAACATTTGCACGAACAGGAAATTAATAATCTGCGCAGAGAAATGCTTACTGAAATCTCTCAAAATGATTATGAATACATTAAAGATTGGATGCGTAACGCACCAGATGAAGCCTATTCATTTAATAATCTTTTTGGTGATAAGAAACGTGTTGCAATTCCAGTGGAGTCAGGCACCCCCGAGGGACCAATTGGAGAAATTGTAAACTTTTTTCAAAATAATGGGTGGAAAATAGATTTTAAAGATTCAACCGTTTCCAGAGAGATGACCACAGTTATTCCAAGAGGTCCAAAAGCAGGAGAAAAAGTAACAAAAGTTAGAAAAGAACGCATTGGAAAAGCGTTAAGAAGGGCTGGCGACCTTTTTGATAAATATTCTAAATTAACGTCGAGCCCCCACCATCTTGCGCACTTAGCTGTGGGAGATCCTGATCCCAATGAAGAAAAAATAAAGGCGCTTGAACTTAAAATGAAGGCAGAATTTCCACACACCGAGTCAAAAGAAATACCATTTTCTACAGCAGAAGACATCAATAAGAAACTTATTCCATTTTGGGATAAAAAATCAGAATTCTATCGTCAGAATCCATCAGCAGCATTTCAAGAAAAATCTCCTTATGTTACAATTCTTTCGCGCCATCCGGTTGATGTGGTAAGAATGTCTGATATGAATAATATTAAATCATGTCATTCTCGGGGAAATGGATATTTTCAATGTGCTGTTGCTGAAAGTCGGGGGCATGGACCAATCGCTTATCTTGTCCCAGTTGAAGAGTTTGAACGATATTTTAACGTTGATTTGGATGAAGTCGATCCATCAGAGATTGATTTGGATGGATACGATGAAGAAGTCTTTGCAGACCCCGACCGAGGCATCCGAGGCATGGATCCCGCCGGTCGCGTTCGTTTGCGTAAATTTGTGCATGATGACGACGGACGAGCCTTGGCAGTTCCTGAACGCAGAACCTATGGCGCTTATAAAAGACCAACACCCCCCAATTTTCTTAAAGGAGTTACAGATTGGGCATTGGAAAACCAAAAAGATGTTATTGGAGATGTCAAAAAGTTTGTGGAAGAAGCCGGTGAGGATCAATGGACAAGATATGGTGGTTCATACGAAGATAATCCAGATGGTGAAATTATGGCCGCTATGTTGGAGCCGATTGCAAACGTAGAACAAACTGAAGAACTAGAATCGTTAGAAAATTTTTCTACAGAGCCTGAAGATGAAGATGAAATTGAATCTGAACTTGAAGGCGGAAGCGTCGAAGCTCAAGCAGAAGAAGTTCAAGATTACGCGGATCAAAATTTAGAACACTTTAGTGTTTATCATGAGATTATGGAAGAAGAAAACCTTGTGTATTTCAACGCCAACACAGGTATGGATTTAGATGCAGAATTTAATCAACCCATTGAAGGAGATTGGGACGATCATGAAGAGGCTGTAAATGAAATAATAATGGATGTCTTAGATGATCACTATATATATGCCCGCGACGGCGATCCAGAGATATATAACGATGATTGGCGAATCAATATTCCAGCAGGTTATGATGACCAACCCAATCCTGAAGGTTTCAGGTCTTTTGTGGATGAGTTGATGGAGGGCGACCGCAAGTGGGACTCTATTATTGAAGATGCTAAAGAAAAACTTATTGAAGCAAAAATTATAGAATCTGAACTTACACAAGCCGTTCGACACTTTAAAACTTATGATAATTTACTTGTTAATGCTGACCCCGATGCCAAACGAATAGTGGTTAACCTAAGAGAAACTGTAAATTTAAATCCCGATTATCGTTTAATTAAACAATTTCCGGTCAAGGTTCAAGATAAAATAAAGGAAGAATTCCTGTATGAGTTTGGCAAGATTGTTCGTGATGATATATTAAAACCCCTTGCTGAAAAAACTGATGTTCCTGAAGGTCTTATTAATTTTTATGGACATGACCAAGGATATACTGTAGACCTTGATGGCATTAATTTAGTTTTTAATTTGATATTTACATATAAGCATGACACTGACATTGACGCCATTAAGCGCATGTTAAATCTACTTAACGTCGCCCAAGATGGACCAGTGTTGCATGATATAGGTTACAAAGCCATCACCATTTTTGATAAGATTATCCAGTTTGTTGCCGGTGGTGATTGGCGCAAGCCCGTGGACACAGCTCAACCACCACCCGCACAGGGACCAACAAAAGAAAACTTGAAAAAAACTAAGATTTCTGATAAAATGTTGTTTGAATCTTGGAGGAGATATTTAGATAAATAAGGATATACATTATGAATGATTATTTAAACCACAAATGGAGAAACTTTCTAACTGAAGTTCATAAACCTGAACGCAAACGTTTGCATGAAGATAAATCGTCTCCAAAGGCGCAGCCGGTCGAGGCGACAGAGGAAACAAAAACAATTGCTTATCCAAAATTTAGGATTACTGACGAGTTTGGAGAACCAGGGACTAAAGGTCGAGAAGATGCAGAAATGTTTTTTAGGCAAGTGACGCGCAGCGCAGGCTCAAAGAGCACCATGAAATCAAAAATTATGGCAATTAACCAATTTTTAAATCCAAATATTAGTGACGAAGCCATCGCAAAGATGCCAATTGAGAGAGTTTTAGGAACCTTAGTAACATTGGATATATTTTCTGCTATTGTTCATAAATTTGATCCGTCTGGTGGTGGCTTCCTTTTTGAAGGTTTTATGGCAGCATTGTTTGGACACAAAGGTAAACAAATTAAATGTCACGAGCCTGGTTGTGGTATTGAAGATATCTGGGACTTTGCGGGAGAAAGGGTCAGTTTAAAATTGCTCGTCGGAGGCAGCTTAGATGGGTCTATTGAAGATTTGCGAAGCACCATTAAAGACAACAAGGGAAAGCCTATAAAATACATTTTTGCAAAAAAAGTTTCTGCGGGAGGGAAGAAGCGACGACAACGAGGCGATAAGAAAGAATTCTCCAGCATCGAATTTTATCAATTTACTGTAGGAACCGATGGTCGCGAATGGAATTGGCAAACAAATAAAGACAAATCGACCAATACATACAGTTGGCTTCCAAAGATGAGGCCAACCCCAAAGGCAGATATTATTGCTGATTTAAGAGCAGCCCCCAAAAGTCCTCCAAGGGGTTGGGAAACAGAGGAAGGCCCAGGAGGAGAGGATTATCAACATGTCGGAACTCGCTGGAGCAAGGAGAAAAGAGCTTATGTTGGACAAACTGATTTATCTCAGAAAAACTTGCAAGTTATTAGAGAGCCGGTCACTGATCGCGGAACGTATTGGCTCAATAAAACAAAGAACGTTGACCCAAAGCGTCCTGGGACCTGGATTAAGAGAAAATTGCGCGGGGATGAGCGAACTAAAGTTAAGGCAAATCTTTCATGGGCTGGTAGTTCCCCACCTCGATTTGAAATTCCTTCAAGTGATATTGTAAAAAAAGCCAACGTGGGTTCTCCATACTTCATCGGCGCAATTAAATTTGGCAGCGATGAATTTTTAAAGGGAGTGGCTCAAAAGTATGCAAGCCGCTTGGAAGGCGGCATTTCAGAAATTTATAATAGTTTGGAAGTTTTAACTGACAGCATTAATCATTATTTAATGGCTGGAAAGGATGCAATGAGCGCTGAAAAAGCAGTTAATGCATCCAAAGACTTGGTAACTAATACCAATTGTGTGGTGGTCGAGCGAGAGTGTGAATTCAAAAAAACTGAAAGATAGTAATAGTTTATAAAATGAAGCAACTCTTTAAAAACTGGCGCAGGCTCATAAAAGAAAATGCTTACGCAATGGGAACAATGGGGGTGAATGTTGCATCGGGTCACATTTCAAGCCCTTGTCCTCAAGGCGAAGAACAAAATGGTGTTCATGCTGATGGAAGCCCCTTTTGCAGACCAAAACCCGAGCTAGAACAAAAAGGTCAAATAATTGTGCCCACAAGGCACGAAATGGTTAATATTATTAAAAACAATTCGCCACAAAAAATACATATTGATGAGCCCAAAGGTTCGATAAAAAAGTTTGGTGGAGAAATTCCTGTTAAATTACCATTTGATTATGGTGAGTGGCCCGACTTTATTAATCCAGCGGACAATATGGGATGGGATTTAATTATTGTTCCTAGCGCAACATTAGATGATGAAAATCTTATTCCGGTCGGCTATGTTGCATACAACGAAAAGAAGCCTTTGGCAATGTTTAACGATAAAATCATAATTGCCCCCGATGGAAATTATAATTCAAAAGACAGAGAAATAATCAAAGATGTTTTTATTCAGATGGATTATTTTGACAATCCAGTTTGGTATTAATGAAACTACTTATTGTAAGGAGATTTATCAATGAAAATAACAAAATCAATTTTACAGAAAATTATCAAAGAATCAATTGAAGATGAAATTGATGCAGATCGCGCCTCTCAAGGCCTTCCACCGTATGAAGAAGATGAGGCGCAACAAGGCATCGAGCGTCGAGCGGATGAAATTGTTGATGATGTTATGAAGAAGGTGTCGAGCGCCCTTTGGTCTGCTCTGGACACTGGTCACAACCCTGAACAATTTGAACGCATCAAACATTATATTGAGCTAGAATTAGAAGAACCGTTACTTGATATGGCTTTGGTGGTTGCCAAACACGAACTCGACGAACCCCTTGAAGAAGCAAATGTTGAACAACTTGAAGAGTCTTGACCAAATGAAGAATACTAGCCCGTGAGGCTTTATGCAAATGAAATTATTAATTGAAAATTTTAGAAAATTTATCAACGAAGAGGAAGAACTTACACCACGAGTTGTTACTGTAGATTTTGACGATACCATCAAAATGACCGAGGATGGAAACCCTAACCCCGTTGTCATTTCCAAGATTAAACAATTCAAAGATGACGGAGCTAAGGTCTATGTTGTAACTTCCAGACTTGATCGAAAAGATAACAGATTAGAAATTAATGATTTTGTTGACGAAAATAATATTACCCATGACGGAATTCACTTGACAGATGGTAAGGATAAGTGGTATACTGTTAGTAAACTTGGGAGTGACATGCATTTTGATGATGATGATGAGGAACACAAAGCAATTCAATATCATATTGACGAATTCCCCGAAGACAAGCGAAATATTAAATTAATGAAAGTGGATTGGGAAACTGGTAAGGTTAAAGAATGGAAAGGCGAGTTGGATGAATCTGCTGAACCAAACCCTTGGGCAATTTGCACCAAGTCAGTGGGAAGAGAAGATAAAAAAAAGTATGAAGCTTGTGTTCTTAAAATCAAAAGACAGACTGGAAAAGAATAGATAATGGAAAAGTACCAAATATTTTGTGATATGGATGGAGTTTTAGTGGATTTAGTGAGAGGTGTTGGTGATGCCATTTACTCTGAACCACCCGAAAATTCATCAGAAAACTACAAAAAAGCACAACAGAAAGCGCGTGAAGCCTTGGATGGCAAACCACTTCGCGGCGGAAATTTAGATAAGAATTCCTCGATATATAAGAAAGAAACTAAAAATTTTTTGATGCGAGTAATGAATAATGACAGAAGATTTTGGATAAACTTAAAGTGGATGCCGGGTGGCAAAAAGTTGTGGGACTATATTAAGAAATATGATCCAGTTATTCTTTCAAGACCAACCGATCTGCAAGCAGTTATTGGAAAAAAGAAATGGGCCAAGGATAATTTGGGCCTGACCAAAGAGCGTGTGCAGATAAGATATGATAAAAGTCCTTATGCAAATCATCAGGGAAAAATTGGTATTTTAATTGATGATTTTGAAAAGAATACAAATAAATTTGATAAAGCTGGTGGCCAAGCAATTCTTTACAAAAATCCAGATCAAGCAATTGACGAGTTAAAGTCGCTCGGCTTCTAAAAAAATAAAAAAGCCTTTTAATTTTTTGCCACATAGATACTTATATGAGGGCAAAAGGATGCCTGTTAAAAACATTTTTAATTGTAATCGCATTGGCGAATTTCTTATCAGGTTGCGAAGACGATAGCGGTCTAGCCAAAATCTGCCCTCAACCAATCCCTTGTGCTGAAGATTCAAGCGGCAAACTCTTAACATCAAACCTCGAAAGTTATCGAATCGGTGAATGTACTTTAGGATCGATTGCTTGCGATTCTGAGGGCACAGAATACTGTAAAGATTATGTTGGCCCAACAACAGAAATCTGTGATTTTAAAGACAATGACTGTGATGGCATAGAAGATAATGGTTTTGATAATGATGATGACGGTTACGCAGAATGCAATGATTGTAATGATTACAATGAATTTATAAACCCAGGTGAAACTGAAAAATGCAACAATAGGGACGATAATTGCAACAATGAAATAGATGAAAATATTTATCGAACTTGTTGGAGCGGCCCACCCGCCGCATCATTTATTGAGCCGTCCATTTGTAAGAAGGGTCAAGAACAATGTGTCAAAGGTGTGTGGCAATCGTGTCAAGGAGAAGTTTTGCCTGCTCTAGAATTTTGCGATGGCTTGGACAATAATTGTAACAATCAAGTAGATGAGCGCCAGATGGATGCATGTGGACCCTTGATTGAATCTGGTGTGTGCGAGCGTGGTGACTTAGTTTGCAGCGGAAACGAGCAATTATGCATGGATGCCGTTTATCCTGGTGGCGAGCTTTGTGATGGAGCTGACAATGATTGTGATGGTATTGTGGATAATGATCTTTATCGCCCATGTTCGACTGCTTGCGGCGTAGGATATGAAACTTGTTCATCTGGTGCGTGGGTCAGTTGTAACGCCCCGCCCCCACAAACAGAACTTTGTGACTTTCTTGATAACGACTGTGATGGAGAAGTAGACGAGGGTTGTCCTTGTTCTCTTAATCAAGTATCTATATGCAGAACTAACATTGTAGATGCATCAGGGAATCCTATAAATTGTGGGTTTGGCATCTCTATTTGTGATATTGATGGAAACTGGGGCGCGTGCCGTTTTTTTGGAACAGAGCCTGAATTGTGCAATAACTGGGATGATGACTGTGATGGTCAAATTGATGGAATGAGCAAAAGTTGCGGAGATCCCACTCTTGCAGGAATAGGCGAGTGTCGCTTAGGAACTCAAGAATGTCTCATGGGTCAATGGAATGTTTGCCAAGGAGATGTTGCGGCACAAACAGAGATATGTGACCAACTAGACAATGATTGTGATGGTTTGGTTGATGAGGATCTTAATCCACATAACAAAGTGGATATGATATTTGCAATAGATATTTCAGGATCCATGGGTTCAAGCATCCGAGCCCTTGTGCAAGGCATTCATGATTATATTATAGATTTTGTAGGAACTGAGCACAAATTCGCGGTGGTTACTTTTCCTGGCGAAGTAACGCCAACTACTAGTTTTCCACTAACAATTAGAACTTCGCCTCCTTTGGTGTCTGCTGCTATTTTTCAAGGAGTTTTGGGTAATGTTACTTCTAATGGTGGAGGTTGGGAACCGAGCTATGATGTGGCATTAAGTTTATCTGATCCAATGGACCCATGGCATCTTGGTTGGCGATCTGATGCTTATCCTTATATAATTCTTATTACTGACGAACCTGGACAGACCTGGAATAATGTAACGGAGCAAATGATAGCCGCAAATACAAACAATTGTCAGATTGGTGAATGCGTTCCGGGAGACAAAATAGAAATTTATATTATTAGTTCTCAACAATATCAAAGCATGTGGGATGAGGTAGTATATTTTGAACCAAGTCGTTATATTAATATTTTTCCGGTCGATTCAGCAAGATATACTAATTTTTTTAGGAATATCTTCCAAAACATTTGTATTTAATACTTGACAACTGTTATGTCCTATGGCATAATGGGGTTACGTTCTACAAGGAGAAAAAAATGGACAATTATTTAGCAAATAAAATTATTGAGGATTTGACAATTCGAAAGATGACGACAACTGAGGCATGGCGCAACTTAAAAGAAGTGCGAGATGTTATTTCTGATGAAAAACATGACGAAATTACCGCTTTGATTACTGAACAGCTCATTGATGCTGAAGTGGTTGGAGAGGTAGAAAATTTTGAATTAGAAGATATTTTTGCAGAAGATGACATGTATCAAATGGAATTAGATTGGGGAGATACTTTTGCAGAACCCTGCAATGACCCCTGGAGTGATCACCCCGATGGTTACGACGACTAGCGCTTGGGGCACAAATGAATCATTTTATAGTTTTGCAGGTCGCCCTGGCAGTATTTACTGCTGACCCCTATAATTTACACAAACCAACAAATTTTAAACAAGTAAAGAATATTGTGGATTACGCCGATACTCATCGTCTTGATCCTTATGAGCTATTGGCAATCGCAATCACGGAATCTCGACTAAACCCCAAAGCGGTTTCATCTGCTGGTGCAGTCGGCATAATGCAAGTTATGTGCAAATTCTGGTATAAATCAGAAGGATATAAATCTATCCAACAATGCGATAAAGCTCTCTTAAATCCAAAAATCAATATTGCTGCTGGCGCTCGGATTCTAACAACCTATCGCTCCAAGTATAAACAATGCGCGGGCGATTTAGCCTACAGATGTTATTTTGCTGGTCAAGGATGGAAAAGGCACAAGGGAAGAGTGGCAAAACAAATCATTAGATATGAAAACAAAGTTAAACAAATAAGAAAGATGCTGCCCCTTCATTATAGTGATCTAATTGAAGAGACAAGAATACATCTTCTCAGGAGGGGATAATGAAAAATAAAGTAATAGACCTACAGGAATATAAAAAACAACAAGAACTAAAGAACCAGTTAGATAAACTAGACCGACTGGCAGAAGAACAATATCCAAACTTATCGCCAGAAGAACAAAAGGGCTTCCGCAACCTAATGCGGCTCCTAGAAGGTCTTGATGCGAAGTTCAGCCCGAACCGGGGGGACTAAGGGTTTCACTGTCCCGCAAGGGGAAGCCCCATGAGGGCAAGCACAGAAAAGTTAATCTTAAGGGTTTTTTATTGTTGACTTCTTAAGGTATTCGTGAGACAATAGCATTATGAATTTGGCAGTGAGCGAAAGCTTGAGGGAGAATAATAATGGCTAGAAGATGTGGATATTGCAGTGATCGTGGTCACAACCGCCGAACATGCCCCAGTATTAAATCAAGGGTCGCGGCTGACCCCGATGGCTATTTGGCCCGACAGGAGAAACGACGGGAGGAAAACCGAGCCGAGCGCGGCCCCCGTGTTTGCGGCTGGTGTAAGGAGACTGGGCACAATAAGCGCACGTGTCCTGCGTTGCGTCGGGCACGCGCTAAAAAGCGTCTGGAAATTAAAGATTGGCGTGATCGCTTTTGTGCGGCTGCCGAGCAATATGGTTTTGGTCTGGGATCATTAATGAAAATAAAAGATCCTGATCAAATTGAGGATTCTTGGATGCGCAATCACGTGGAAGATCAAGTTGGGCGCGGCCTGACTTATGGTTTTGTTTCTGGATTAAACGGAAAAAAGTTATCTCCGAAATTAAAAACTCGTTCTCAATCATGTGTGCAGATTACCTTTCCAAATGGAAATACCGTGTGGACGAGTTTGCCGGAAAAGTTTTCGGAATTACTCTCATCTACAGCGAGCCGCTCGAAATGTAATTATGATATTGCTGGCAAAGTTGATGCATCTTCAATTCGATGGTGTTTTGACCCAAGTTGGCGAAACGGCACCGATGTGGTTAACACATTATTAGGGTTGGAAGATTAAGGGTTTTAACAGAAAAGTTAACTTTAAGGGTTTTTTATTGTTGACTTTTCATAGTTAATATGAGACAATAGGTTTAGAAAAGGTTGAAGGAAGAATAATGGCTACTCAAGGAATTTCATTCGCACAATTTAATCGGCTCGCCCCGAGGATCATACGATCCAAAAAGCCTATCATGGGCCACGGAAGGCACGGAATTGGTAAATCTGAAGTGGTTTATCAATTGGCCCCAAAGGTGGCTGGAATTCTTGGAAAAGAATTTCAAAAGAAATGGGGCAAAAACTATGAGTTTCCTGTCATTGAGCGCCGAGCCTCACAAATGGCGGACACTGGAGACGTGATTGGCGTTCCCGAACCGGACGATAGCGATTGGGGCCGGATTACCAATTTTGCTCCAATGGGTTGGTTTGCTCAAGCTTGCCACGTTCCATGTATATTGTTTGTTGATGAGCTTGATCGCGGAAATAACGATGTTCGTCAGGCATTTATGGAGCTGACGGATAGTCGCAAGATCGCTGGTCATACGTTACACCCTGACACAATCATTATCGCGATGGTTAATGGCGGGGCTCATGACGAAAACAATACCTATCAGGTTTCTGAGTTTGATCCGGCTGAGTATGATCGCTGGTGGCATCAGACGCTGGAGCCCACTATTGAGGATTGGCTTTCTTGGGCTAAAGATCGTTGTTCTCCGGTTTTGGTTGACTTTATTCGCCAGAACGAGCATCACCTTGAGCACAAGGGAAACATCGAACCACACAAGGTTTATCCTTCCCGGCGCTCTTGGGCGCATTTTGATAAATGCATCACTCAACCTGGCGAGAAGCTTTTGGAAACGGATGACGAGGGTAATGTCTCGATGGATCTTTATTTCATCGGTGAAGGTTTCGTAGGTCAAGAGGCTTCAATTGCTTTTCGCGATTTTGTGGAAAAGTATGATAAGCAGGTGACGGTTGAGGATATTTTAAATGCTCGCCGTAAGCGGATTGTGGATGGTTTCGGCATTAATGATGCAAACGCCATGATTGATAAGATCGCGGACTCTAAGGAGTTTAAGGGCACTTTGAGTGAAGATCACTTGAAAAACCTCGCCTTCTTTATCGCGGGTGTTTCGCCTGAATTGGCTATGAAAGCTTGGGAATTGTTAACACGCGCTAATGGTGACGCCGTTTCAGAAATGTGGCCCATCGAAGTGGGTGAGGGTAAAACCTTTGGCAATTACGTGGCTGAAATTGTAGGGAATCCCCAGGAAGATAAATAATAGGGTTTCCCAGGCTTGACAAATGGTTAAGAATGTGAGATAATGGATGCAATGATTAAGAAAGAATACAAAATCGACCAAGATGTTTATCATCTGCTCAGGGATGAGCCATTCTTTGCACTTTTGTCGAGACAGCTTGATAAACGAGCAACAACGTCTACTTCAACAGCAGGGATCAGATACAATCCTGATCGTGTTTGTTATGAGATCGTGTATAATCCCGATTTTATAAAATCTCACACGAGGGACCAAAAAAAGTGGATTTTGATGCATGAACTATATCATGCGTCTTTGGGTCATTGTCAGTATCGCACGATGGATCACCTTGATCGTCAAATGGCAAACATTGCCATGGATCTTGCTATTAATTCGATGGCGAACATGAGGGATAATGCGCTCGATATAGCTTGTATGCCTGGTCGAGAGCCATTTGAGTATATTGATCGAATGGGCCAGTCGGCCGAATGGTATGCTAATAAGCTTAAAAAGAAGAAGGCAGAGGATCCTGGTGGTTTTGGTAAAGGTAAAGGTCAAGGTCAACCTGGACAAGGCGCTGGCCAATTCGATGACCATTCTGATTTTGGGCAAGGCGGCCTGACCGAGGACGAAGCCATCGGGAAGCAAATTGCTGACCAAAAGCTTGATGAGGCGATTGGGAAGGCCCAACGAGGATGTGACGTTGGTGACGGAAAAGGTGGACAAAGAAAGGGTTGGGGAACTGTTTCCCAAGAGACGCAAAAACTGATTCGTGATGCGGTCGGCCGCAAATTCAAACTGGACCCGAAAAAGGTCTTGGCGTCTTTTATCAAGGCAAGCGTTGCTGCGGACAAAAAGACAAGTGTCACAAAACGCAATCGAAGATTGCCTGGAAAGAAGTTTGGTCGTCGTACCGAACATAGGGCTCGAATCGCGATTAGCATTGATCAATCTGGATCTGTGAGTGATGAGCTTTTGTATCGTGTTTTTGAATGGCTGAACGATTTTGCTAAATTTGCGAGTTTCACGGTTGTTCCGTTTGATCACAAGGTTTTCGAGGAGAAGGTCTATGTGTGGAGCAAGGGAGAAAAAAGAAAGAAAGAAAGAGTTTTATGTGGAGGAACGGATTTTAGTGCGCCGACGGAATTTGTCAATAAGCGCAACTTTGATGGACACATAATTGTTACGGATATGTTGGCTGGTCAGCCGGTTCGTTCCAATTGTCAACGATTATGGCTTACGGATACCCATGGTGGCCGATGTCCATGTTTCAGACCAATAGGTGAAAGGTTGTTAATCCTTGACTGATAAAGATATATTAGCGCTAATTTGGGCGTCAACTATTATGCTTGAGAGACATCAGGATATAAAAAGTTCTGTGGAATTGATGGAGTGTGCAAACAGGTTGTCTGGTCCAAAAAAGATGGCCGAATTGATGTTGGAATTAAATGGAGCCCATTCGGGCTCGCGTAAGGAAATTAAAGAATGCCGAGCAGGAATAGTGTTGTCGGCAATGACCCCACAACAATCTATAAGAGAGGAAAATTAAAATGAAAAAGAATGGAAAAAAGAAGACTATGAGTAAGAAAGCAACAAAGCGCCCCGTGCGCCGTCGTGCGCGAGCATCGCAAGCGGATGAAATATCAACCAAAATCAAAAAGGGTGAGGAGGAAACGCCAAAGAAGCGCGGTCGCCCTGCTAAGGTCGCAAACGAGATCTTTGTCGAGATGTGGAACAACGCTCTTGAGAATGGTTCTTTGCAAGAAGTTGCAGGATCATTGGGAATCAGCCCTGCGAGTTGTTCTGTCAAGGCAAGCAACATGCGCAAGCAAGGTTTCGATTTGCCACAATTTAAGCGAGGTCGCCCAAAGAAGGCGGAATAGTTTAATCGAACTCTCGGACTTCAGCCCGGTGTTCAATTGTGAGCATCGGGCTTTTGTGTTTGAAGAAGGAAAAGAAAATGTATGAAGTCGTGAATAATAACAAGTTTCCAATTAAGATGTGGACGAAGGGTGTTTATGTTGAGGAAGATGCAAAGGCTCAGCTTTCAAAATTGGCAGGTCTACCATTTATTCATAAGCATCTTGCTGTTATGC
>Ga0098061_1000532_pt1 | contig 18287 bp, 14 predicted proteins | sample 22_taG_FD_92579 | JGI IMG/M metagenome (GOLD analysis project Ga0098061, IMG submission 92579) | Marine viral communities from the Subarctic Pacific Ocean - 22_ETSP_OMZ_AT15343 metaG | ecosystem: Environmental > Aquatic > Marine > Oceanic | place: Subarctic Pacific Ocean | collected 2015-01-20
GAACAGGAACATCAAGGCAGCACTGCCTGAAGTGGCGGCGGTGTTGTGATCCACTGGGCAAAAAAGGGAGATTGACAAGACGTGAAGATGAAACTATTGACCAAGCTGGGCCGGAAGGCTCTGGAGATCGGCGGCGTCGTCGGCACGGTGCGGGAAGCCGAGGCGACCCCGATCACGCACCGCAAAAAACGCGCCTCGCTCACCGTCATCGTCGTCGGCCTACTGGTAGACCTTGGGCTGGATGTCGGCATCGCTGAGGCTTTGGTGGACCTCCTCGTCGCCATAGCGGCGACCCAGGGCGTGCCTTAATGGCACGATATCTGATGTGAAGTTCAAATGGGTCAAGTCCAGTATCATCGAAGGACCGATCATGGCGAAGGTGGTGCAGGAACTACAAGCTAGAGTCGAAGCATTGGAAGCAGCATGAAACTCAAGACAGATCTCACTGACGCAGGAATTACTTGGAGCGAGGAAGCATGACAAACGAAGATATCCAAAAAGAGATCAATCGCATTGACGTGGCAATGCAACAGCGGCAGGCATTTTTGACTACGAGTGATCCTCAGATCCAGAGATTGTTTGGCCAATCTGAGGTCTACAAAACCTTTCTCGCAAAGGAAGAGGCAGTAGATGAACTTCAGCAAGCTGATTAAGATCGGGTTTGGCAAGGTCGAGGCCATTAAGACAGCCAAGAGCGCGGGCTTGGCTGGCACGGGCGGGATTCTCTTTGCTCTAATCGGAGATATCCTGCCTGCCCCATTGAGCGATCCTGTGGTGGGCATTCCCATCCTCACCTGGGCAATCAATACAGTCCGCAAGCTGGTGACGAGTAACGAGTAGGTATGCAAGGAAATCCTCGATTGGCTTTGGAACGTGGGGCTGAGATATGAATATCCGATCCTGTATGAGTTCCTCCACCTAGAGCCTATAGACATCTTCATCATGGCTATGATATCAGCCTTCTTTGTATGGATAGGACGGCGGAAATGACCACGTTTGAGCAGATGGTAACAGACGAATTGAAGTATCTGCGTAAGCGCATGGATGAGCTACATAGCGTCGTTCAAGGCAACAAAGTAAAACTGGGTATCATAGGCACCGTCGCGGGGATGGTAGGCGCAGGTATCTTGACGATGATCCTGAAATGAATTTGCAGGTTACAGACCACTTCAAGCTGAGTGAGTTGTGGAGTCCCGATAACTATGAGATCCTCTTGGACCCCTTGTTCTGGGCGCACATGGAACTGCTTGAGGAACTACGCCAAATGTTTGGCGGTGCCCTTAGGGTTAATTCTGGCCATCGGTCTGTGGCTCATAATACGAAGGTGGGTGGGGCCGAACACTCGATGCACCTCAGGATCGCAACCGACCTCGCCCCTCTCGGATACGAAGATCGGGTGGGCGTAGGCATAGACAAGCTGTATGAATACGCCAAGGACTTGGGATTCGCAGGCGTGGGCAGATATAACACCTTCCTGCATGTTGACCGCAGGGACTTGATTGGTAGGAGTCCCGCAGAATGGGATAGTCGTTAATGGCCTTCACGGCTACGCAAAGAGAGCAGTTACGTGCCGTAGGCTTTGTCCCTGGTGAAGTAGACAGGCTTGAGCAGGCCTTCGTAACGGGCGGATACGATGCCTTCTTTGCGATAACGGATACCCTGGGGCCCATAGCTGAGGCCAGAGTAAGGGCAGTAAGCACCGCCATGGCCGAGGGTGGCCTAGCAGCCGCCACGGCAGTAGCTGAGAGTTACGACCCAGTAACTGGGGAGAAGATCGTTGAGCCAGCGTCACCGCCGGAAGATACGACGACGTCTGAGGTTACGGCAGAGCCTGAACTCACGTCAACCTCAGGCCCGAAGGCAGCTGTACCGCAGAAGAAGCCGTTTGAGGAGGTGTATGGCGAGGATGTTCTTAGCCAGTTTACCTCCACTCAGCGGGATGCACTGAGGAACGCCTACAGAGGGGCGGGAGATGACATAGCTGCCTCCTTGGATGCAGTAAGGGCCATGGTGGCTGATACGGGCTTCATAGCCCTAGGGCCACAAAGGGTAGTAGCTGAAGAAGAGGTAGTTGAGGATGACAGAGAACAGGTAATAGGCGCTAGTCGGTATCTAGATTACAGCGGTGACGATTCACCAATAAGCGTCGAGCAAGGCGTTGCGGATAAGCGGCTCGACAGATTAGACAACGGTAACACCTGGGTATATAGAACATCAGACAGAAGGGTTGTTGCTGAATACCCCAAGAGGATGACCAAGAGGCAGACGCTAGAAGCCTCAGGCATCTCTGAAGAACTGATTGCACAGATAGAAGCCAGGGATGAGGCGAGTAGGAATCCTGCCCCTCAGCAGATCGCAGTTCCGAAGGGCGGGTTTGGTCCACCAGAAGGCGAAGTGGCTGCTAGTGCCTTCACGCCCACAGTAACGGGTGATGAGGCTGCGTCACAGACGGCCCCGATTGGGGACAGCGTTGCCTCAAAGGACAAGATTGGGGACAGCATTGCCTCAAAGGACAAGCTGACGCAGATCCTCCAGACCCAGCAGGGCGGTGGCGGGGTAGTAACACGGCAGAGCCCCGAAAGTCCTGTTGATCCAGAGCATCAGCTTACTCTCCCTGAGCCGATTGCACCGACGCCGACTAGCGTAGTTGAAGCAGAACAGACTTCTAATCCATTTCATGGATTGACACTGCCAGAGGCACCGAACCTTGATTTTATACCGTCTGATAGCACTCCAACAACAGGCGTAACAAGCGAGATATCTGACGTGATCCAGACAAAGGCTCCACGGGTAGCACAAGACTTAGGAATAAACCTCCCACCACAACCACAACAGCGTCCTCGCCCCGCCTACGGGATCGGCCCAGCGCTACCTTACAGGGATGGAGATCCAGTAATTCCACCTATGGTAGGACCGAACCTCCCACCACAATCACGACAGCGTCTTCGCCCCGTAGTTGATGATCTCAGCTCCCAGCTGGATCTGGCCAACCCCGTACGTAGTGGACCGCCTCCCTGGCTCAGGCCCGTACCTGGGGACGGCCCAGTCCGCGATGGAGATCAATTAGTTTTTGGCCGCCCAAGCCCTGGAACAAGTGGCTACGGCCCAGGGGGGGTTACTCTTGTAGATGACCTTCAGCGACTTGGGGCCGGGACCGGCCCAGGGGGTGCCATGCTCACAAATCCCCAGCCAAAAGAAACAGCCGAGGCGATCAGGCAGCGCCAGCTACGTGGAGGGACCCTTACTACTGCTGATCTGGAGGGGCTTACCCTTCCTGGCCAACAGGAGCTACAGCATGGCCAGACTGCGGTAGCAGCACAGCTTCCTGGCGCCGAGGGGACCAATGCCCTCAGGGGGGATGTCCCTTCTCAGTTGATCCAGCCATTTGCTGAGTCTGGCAGGCAGGTATTTGGGCAGACTGATCCTACCAGCACCTTCGGCAGGCCCCAACGGTCAGGTCTAGAGAGTTTGATCTCTGATGCTACTGGCCAGCTTGCTTTTGATAATGCAGCACAGACAACGGCTGAAGAAGCCAGGATTAATGCTGAGTTCGATAAGCGCAGAGTTGAGCTTGCGCGGATGCTTCAGGTATCTGATAACAACGGACAGGACATTGGCACCTCGGGTGCTAATCAGCGACAGTTTGAGCAGCTTGCTACAGGCAGGGCGAATGCCTTGCTCGATGCTGAGATCCGACGAGGCCAGCGCCAGCGTGACGAGCAGAGACAGAACATCCAGACCTTCCAGGGCGCACAGGAGTCCAGGGAGGCGGCAGCCCTACAGGCGCAGCAGGCGGCTCTAGCGTCCCGTCAGCAGAACATCGGGTTCTTGAGCCAGCAGGACCAGACAGCCCTTGCACAGCAGCAACAGGCGCTTCAGGAGGAGGCCACGAGGCGGGGTCTTCAGCTACAGGGCGCTGAGTTGTTTGGCGGGTCTGCTGGGATGAACTTCGCTGATGCTGGGATCGACGTGACTGACACCAGCCAGGGGCCAGATGTCCAACTGGGCCAGTTTGCCAACGCTTTCCAGCAGTCTATGGGCAGAATACCTACCCAGGATGAGATCAATAGGGCATTCGCAGGCGAGCGCGTAGGTGGGCAGCAGACTGCTCAATCCTCCCAATTTGGCCAGCAGTTTGCTCAGCAGCAGATTGGTGAGAACCGTCAGTTTACTCTTCAGGAGACTGAGGCTAACAGGCGCTTCCAGCAGGACGAGTTGCTACGTCAACAGGGTGAGTTGGAGCAGAATCGCCAATTCGGCGCTCAGCAGCTTGCGGCTGATAGACAGAATGCTGCACAGCAGGCCGACCAGTTCGGCTTCGGTGGTGGGGTTACTGCCCAGGAGTTAGGCGTCAGGACCAATGAAGATGGCACTCTGAACAACACGGATATAGGCGTGTTTGCAGAGGGGTTTGAGCGTAGGTTTGGCAGACCCCCAACAAACCAAGAGACATTGGCGGCGTTTAATGGCCAGCGAGTGGGCAGTCTACAGACCCTTGAAGCAGCCCAGTTCGACAGAGGTCAGACGCAGCTTGAAACTGAACAGGATAGGCAGTACGCCCAACAGGAATTGGAGCAGAATAGGCAGTTTAAGCAACAGAAACTAGAACAGGATAGGCAGTTTGGTTTCCAGGGATCTGAGGCAGACAGGCAGAACGAACTCCAGCGCAGGGCACAGCAGGCTTCTGAGGATCAATTATTTGGGTCTACTGTGGGGATGTCTATTGCTGATGTGGGCGTTACTTTGGCGCATGGGACAGATGGCCTCAACATCTTTGCCAATGCCTTCAGCGATAGGTTTGGCAGATTCCCCTCCCAGCAGGAAGTCAACGAGGCCTACGCAGGCAATGTGGTGGGCGGTCGTCAGACCCTTGGTTCTCAGCAGCTTACTTCCGAGGCCTCCCTGGAGCAGCAGAGGATTAACCAGCAGCAGCTTGAGGCCGACAGGGCCAATGAGCTTCAGCGTCTCCAGCAGGCCAATGCGACTACGGCCCTGTTTGGTGAAACTGAAGGCATGACTATGGCCGACTTTGGCCTCTCTCTTGATGATGGGATAGACGGGCTCAATATGTTCGCCGCCCAGTTCAAGGATCGCTTTGGTCGGGAGCCGACTCAGGTCGAGGTCAATGACGCTTATGCCGGTAGGAAAGTAGGCGGCAGAACCACGCTGGAATCCCAGCAGTTGAAGGAGCAGCAGAATCAGTTTGCTATCCAGGCTGAGCAGCAGCAACAGCAGATCGACAACGCCCAGCAGAACGCAGTCAGGGAGTTGGGCCAGCGGGAAGCCACTCTCTACGGCTCACAGCAGGGGGTATCTGCCAATTCACTGGGTGTGCCCAATCCGCAAGCAAGCCCTGGTCTGGTCGTGGAGTCGTTCCAAGATCAGTTCGGGCGCAAGCCTTCAGCAGAGGAGCTTACTGGTCTGATGAATGGCGAGTCTGTGGGCGGTCGGTCTACTCTCCAGAGCCGTCAGCAGACGTTTATCCAGGATATAGCTAGGGCCCAGGAGTTGGGGTTCATGCGTGATCCAGTTACTGGCGTGAAGCACCAGACCCTTGCTGGGGTGGCTACTACCCTGAACAACAGGGAGTTCACTGAATCTGTGCGTCAGTTCAACAAGGCCTTCCTTGAAGGTCAGGACATTCAGGACGAGGAGTTCCAAGAGAGGTACCGTCAGTTCAATGCCCAGATGGCACAGGCATCAGAGCGTCAGTCGGCTGACATCGCTCAGCAGTGGGCCAACATCACTGGCACAACTGAGGTGGGCGACATGAAGGCTGATGATTTGGGTGTGGATACCAGCGTCTTTGGAAGCGTGCCTCCCCATCTCTGGGATCAGACTTCTGAATATCAGCGGATGCAAGAGAACTTCTTCACTAATACGGGTGAGAATGTCACTCCTGAGCAGATGGATGCCCTGATTAGGGGTGAGGCGATCCAGGCTGGCACCATGACGGCTCAGTCAAGGCAGTTCTCGGCCACGATTATGCAGCAGCAGCTAGAGCGGGGCCTAGCTTACAAGCAGTTGTCGGATGCTACTGGGCTGTCTAACCGTCAGCTTCAGGGCCTGGAAGATGAGAATGACAGACGCTGGCAGCAGGTTACGCTGGATGTGGCTAGTCAGGTGGGCCTTGATGAGGATAACTGGCAGTCTGCTTTAATGCAGTATGAACACCTCAGGGTTGATGATCCAAATAAGTCTGAGGCAGAACTCCGCGCTGATGCAATGAAGCATTTTGGTGACAACGTAGACCCTCAGGCTTTCAATCGAGGCATGGATATCTATCAGCGTGACTACGGCAATGCCAAGGTTCAGCAGGCGGCAGCCATGGGTATGCAAAAGGAGCAGTTTGATCGCACCGTAGATGCTATGACTCGCCAGGAGTCGAGGGAGAACTCTACTTGGAATGGCATTCTTGGTTCGACGCCATTGGATCTTACCTTAGACAGCCTGATTGGTAGGGCGAATGATAGGCAGAAGGGCAATTTTTCTAACGCCTTAAACACAACCATCACTCAAGTATTGCCAAGCCTAGACAATGCCAGGATTCTAGACGTAGCTGCCCTTGAGGCGAATCCCACCGAAGAAGGGGTGAGGGGGTTGGAGGTTCAGCTAAGTGGCGGGGTGGGGACTGCCCACGCCTATAATTACACTAGCACCATTGGCGACTTGATGGACAACCACCCAGATGGCAACTGGGCTGATGTGATTGAGAGGGGCCTCGGGATGGACGTGATGGCCAGTGATAGATTTGACAGCATGAATGACACAGAAAAGGAGAACTGGCTGCGTCAGAATGTTGACAATGTGCATAATATGACCCTGGATGCCGGTCAGATTACACAGCTTGTCAGCGGGCAGAATATTACTATTCAGCCTGCCCCAAGAAACTTCTTGGACAGGTTCGAGGACGCAGAACAGTTAAACGCCATCATGGGCTGGGTGGCTGGAGTATCGCCCTTCACGCAGGAGATGGGGGTGTGGGAAGCCGTAGGCCAGTTCGCTGGTGCGGCAACAGTAGCAGGGGCCTCAGCCTTTCTCGGGCGTCCTCCGGCTCCGACAACGACACCATAGGCTAATACAATGGGACTCGGCGGAAAACTAGCTAAGGGATTCTTCAGCGGGGCAACTGCGGCCATACCTGGGGCTGTTGATAGTCTCAATCAGGCCAGGAATCGCAATCAACAACAGTCTCAGTTTCTGGCTTCACAGGCCCAACAGAAAAGCCAGTTTGAAACGACTGAGGAGCGGCTAAGCACAGAGGCTGAGAATCGTCTTACTGCTCAAAATGAGGCTAATCGCATTGCCCAGGATGAGCTAGCTCTACGGCAGCAGACAGCAGACCGGCAGAGGCTTGACGGCGTGCTGGGCAGAATACAGGCAATGACTTCAAAGGACGAGGTAGACGCCTTCCAGATGCCCACTTTTGTCAACCCAGAAGATCAGGGGCGAGTAGCCTCATTTGTGCAGCAGGCGCTAGGCAGGATTGCGAATGATGAGACTGTCCGCTTGCGTGACATTGACGCCCAGCGCGCCCTTCTCGATGAGTCGGCCTCCAGGGAGGTTCGGGTGGCCAGCGAGCGGGCTATTGCTGAGTCGGTTCAGCAGATGATTGTTTCCATGCAACAAATGTCTCCAGAGTTGGCACACCGATTTTCTGAAATGCGAAGCGACGGAGTGGGCACTATTAGCAGTGACCACACGGCTATGTTAGGCATGTTGTCTGACCTGGGTCTGAGCGCATCTGATTTTCCGCCAATGCCTACAGAAGCGAGGGTGGCTGAGTGGGCACATGAACTTTGGCTAGAGGCCTCTGACACTAGTGAGCCTCTCTCAAAGTCTGAGGCTCTCGCAAAGGCACAAAAAGATCTCATGCCCCAATTCGCGGCAGCGCGGAAACATGCCGTCACGTTGAAAATGTCCAAGGCGATTCCAGACGGGTCGGACGAGGCGGCGGCAAGGGCATTTTTATCTGGCAGTCAGTATGGGATGGTGCCTCACTTTCATGATGAGGCTATCAGAATGTATCTTGACCCAAGCTCTATACACAACAAGATCAAGGCCAAGGGAGCAGAAGGGATCATCGCGCCGCTTCTTGAGCAATTCAGGGAACTGGAATTTGAACAAGGCCCCCTTGTCAGGGGCCCGCTGGGTGAGTATCTGGGCTTACGCATGAGCCCTGGATCGCGAATGATTTCAGATTCTGTTATTGAGAGCCAACAGTTGCCATTCTTAGATCAGGCAGGGGCCGTTCTGAAAACAATTCCAGGCGCTGTGCAGACCGACTTTGAAAACATTAAGAATATCCCAGGGGTTCTTCAGCAAAGCCCTGGCGTAAACAGTTTCCTTGAGTCTATACTGGGACAAGAGAGTAGTGGCAATGGCTGAAATCAATCAAGGCGGCTTAGGATTCAGCGGGGCAGGCCTAGGACTTCCCTTCCTGCCCAATAATGACCAACTGAACACCCCTAATCCAGGCTTCACGTCAGCCCCTATAGGGCCCCGTCAGCAGGCTTCGGCTCAAGGTGCGGCTACTGAGGTCAGGAACCTAGAGGCGGGCCTTGGAGCGGCTGGTATCCCTATTCCTGAGGATCGGGAACAGGCTGAGGCTTTGGTTCACCTGCCGTTTCAAGGTGGGTCAGTCGGGACAGACGGCACCTTCCTTGAGGGAGCCTTCGATCTGCTCAGTATCGGGGTGCATACTCCTGCTGCATTCTTCCAAGAGCTAGGCAGAACAGGCAAGGTAGACGAAGCATTCTGGCAGGCTGGGACAGAGTTCATCAACGCCCTCCCTGGGATTGAGCTAGAGGCTGCTCGTAGGCCTACGTGGTCTGATGTCCTTCAAGAGCAGGAAGTGTTTGGTAAGGCAGAGAACAACCGCTGGCTGAATCCCATGGTGGGATTCCTGATGGACGTCTTCCTTGACCCCCTTACCTACACTGGGTTTGGTCTGGCCAAGGCAGGCGGTAAGTTGAGGATGTCTGACACCGTCTTCAATGCTGCCAATGCCATCAACAACGCAGGGTTCAAGACCGCTGGTAATCTGGGGTCTGCCTTCCTGCCCCACTTCAGGCTCAGGCAGTTCGCCGCCAACGCTGAGGATATCACCAAGGCACCTGGGTTTGGCCAGTTGGATGAGTCTCTACAGGAGGCCTTGAAGTCTGGCAAGATGGGCGTAGAGCAGTCCCTTCAGTTGCGGAAGAAGATGATTGCCGCCCGTTCGCGGGGGATGGTGGAGATCTCCGACGTGGTCAAGGCTGCTAGAGCTAGCATGTCTGCTGATGAGGCTCGTATCCTCACCGTCCTGTTGGATGATGTGAAGACCACAACCAGCCAGATTGGTGACGGGGCTACGCGACTAGTGGCAGACCCCACGAAGGGGGCTAACGATCCCTTCCTGGCTGCTGTTCAGTCTCACATGATGCAGCGGGGCATGACTGAGGGAGAAGGGCTGGAGAAGGGCAAGGAGCTACTAGAGAAGGCTGTGGAGTTCCGCAATATGTGGAATGTCTGGGGCGAGAGGAGCGTCAAGGAGGGCCTACTCTCCAAGTTGATGAGTGGCTACTTCCCTGCTCGTGCCCCACAGACCCAGCAGTCTGCTTTGATCTGGAGGGATTTCACTGAGGGTAGGCTGGGGTTTGCTAAGGAGACGCCGACCAATCCCCTGACGCCAGATGTTAGAGGTGCCCCTCTTGAGGGGACGCAGAGCTTCCAGAAGGCCAAGGTCTACAAGACCATGCAGCAGAGGCTGGCATCTGGTACGCCTACTGAGTTGGATATCGGTCTGTCTAGCGCAAGGCTGGGGATTGAGACAGTGCGGGCTACTGCCTCTAGGCACTTCATCAACTCCGTAATTGCTGATACTGGGCTGGTCAGGCAGATCGACCCCACAGATGGGGCCTCTCTGCTCAAGGACAAGGTCAGGATGAAGCAGTGGAGGGACATGGGGTATGAACCCGTCAACCTCGATGACCTTCAGTTTAAGCTGGATGATGTAACAAGGGATGCTACTGGCAGCAAGATTAGTGAGACTCTGGAGGAGGCAGAGAATCAGCTAGCTAGTGGCCCTCTCCATATGATGCCCATAGCGATGGCTGATCAGCTTCGTAAGGCCAACCGCTACTTCACTGGAGAAGATGAGGCCACGGCTTTCTTTGAGGGCTTCAGGAAGGCCCAGGGGCTGTGGAAGGGATATGCCCTGTTATCTACAGGCTACCTCTTAAGAAATCAATACTCCAATATCTTTAACAACTGGCTAGGTGGAGTAGTCAACCCCAAGCGGTATGCTCAGATGCTCACCATCCAAGCCGGTGGGACAGAGAACCTGCCCATCATAGCAAGGGAGGCTGCTGAAGCCCTGCTTGGTGGACGTAAGACCATGGCTGATGACCTGATCACCATGCCTGATGGTACTAAGTTTACTGGTCATCAGCTTAGAGATCAGATGCAGTCCCATGGGGTGGTCAACAATGGTCTGTTTGGCAGTGACCTTCTGGTAGATGCTGAAGGTCAGATCATGGGTGACATTGAGAAGAGTTTGAAAGCTGTTTCCCTGTCTGAACTATCAGGTGCATCTATCAAGTTTGGTCACATGCTAAAGGCAGCAAGGGATAACGGGCAGCTTAACATCAGTGATCCACAGATTGACTCTACTGTTAGACTGTTTGATGCAAGAGCTAAGACATGGTCCCACAGTACAGACAAGACTCCTGATGACTACCTGAGGGAGAAGATTCATGAGATTAACTCAGGTAGGACAATAGATGAAGTAACTGGTACAGAACAGTACTTCCAGAGGGGACCAAGAGGAGACGAGGCTTACTACACATCTCCTTCACCGCAGTCAGTTGACTATGACCACGGTGATATTGAGATGGAGATGTTTGCCCTCTACTCTAGGCATCCTAATCCCACTGCTGATCGGCTTCGTCGTATCCCAGGTGCCCCAACGGCGCAGGGCAGGGGGATTATTCGCAAGGCTGCCCTCAAAGCTGGCGACGAAGCCAGGGCTGATCTGTCTATCCCCATCGACCACAAGTGGCTGGTGGATACCATCAGGAAGTGGCGCAAGAAGACAGGCGGCAAGGAGCATTGGTATAAGCAGTTTGGTTCTGATCAAGCTGCCAAGCTGGGCGATAGTAATGTGCCCGAGTGGGCTTCTGTAAACTCCATCTTGTCAGCCCAGACTAACGTCGAGGACAACCTTGCTAATGCCTACTTCATCATGAGGAAAGCCAGGGAGGCTACGACAGATGGCGTCTTCAACGAGAGGACATTCAGGAACTCCATCCCGGCCAGGATCGGGGGTAGGGATGTAACTGGAATAGAGCAGGTTGCCATCAACAAGAGCAACAACGGCGTTGCCCACCAGGGGATGCAGATAAATGGAGATCAGGTAAACAAACTGGTCAGTCTTTATACCACTGGGTCCTTTAGTGGCAACCTGAAGACTACCACCTTCGCCCTGGATCTGGCCAACTCTTATAAGATGGACGGGTTCTTCCCGTTCACCGTGAACGACGTGCATATCGCGAGGGTATTTGGGTATGGTAAGAAGGGTTCTGATCCTAGATTTGGCGTGAATGGTGACCAGTATCGCTACGCCCAGTATATGATCGGTCGAGCGGCCAAGGATCTGAACATTGCTCCTGACGAAGCACAGGCTGCGCTGTGGTTCTACTCCAAGGAAAACCTCGCGCCACCTAAAGGTCTATACGACCACCTTGGTGGGGAGGTGTCATGGAATGACTTTAGCGGTGGATTGAAGCCTGGATCGGTAGACTCAGCTAACCTCTATGCTGATGCTGAATATAAGAAGCTGCTTGCTTCAGGGTTTGATCCTGATAACTCTCCCTTCCAGGCTCTGGCTAATGGGCGGATAGCTTTTGAGCGACACAACTTCGTCCTATCTCAGGACTGGGTTGATGGTGTAGACCGTGTCATCCAGACCTCCACCAAGGTCAACCAGACTATCGCCGGTAAGGCAGTGAGGCTGGAAGATGCCAAGGCATTCCATACTAGGTTCATGGAGAAGGCCCTGACCCCTGACGGGAAGAAGTTCAAGTTCCTCTCCAAGCTGGAGAAGGAACTGGGGTTTGATCACAGCGTCCACTATGACAACATAGGCACCTCTCAAGGCCTTGAGCCTAGCTTTTCCTTGCACATCAAGGGGCTAGACGATGAGGACGTAGTCCGCTCTATCAGCGCCCTCGTTGGTGACGGTATGACTAAGAGCGATGTGACATGGGGTCAGCCTCGTCGCTTCGCCACGGAAGCTGATGCAGCTAGGTTTGCAGAGAACAACCCCCACCTCACCGTATCTGAGGGGGTGCAGTTGAACAACGTAGACGGCAGGGTGTTCTCTGAGCGACAGGCCAACAAGATTGCTGTTGACCTGGGGCTTGAGATGCACCTGTTGCCGGGACGTAGAGAGATCCGTTTCATCAACCGCAACGGAGCCGAAGGTCACTTCGCCAAGCTGACGCCTGACTACATGAGGGCTAATGGCTTGACGGGCGGTCGCTTCGCACATGTAGGAGGCCACATTGGCAAAGAAGAATTTGCAGACGCAGCAAGACACATCCGAACTCCCTTGGCTGGGCGAGGACTCGACCCTACCGATCTGGCAAGAGGGGTATACCGTGACTTCCATGAACAATACATCAAGGCTTACCGAGAGACTCTTGAGCCGAAATACGGAGCCCTCGACCCCATCTACGAATCCAGAATCTCCTCCCAATCAAGCCGCGTAATCGCTGAGGGGCTGGAGTCTCCTCCTCGTGCGCCTGACGTGCTGTTCCAGACTGGTAGAGGAAGTAGGCTGCATCCTCTTGAAGAGCAGATCCGCAAGGCTTCTGGAGGGGCAGACGATAGGCCTGGGTTCATCCTGAGCGATGGGACTATCACAACCCTACCTAGCACCACCAATGCACAGGGGCAGAAGAGGTTTTTAACGCACAATCAGGTGGCCAAGGGGATAAATGTCAGCAGAGAAAAACTCCTTGCGGACACCCCGATCATGCGTATTGCCCACTCCCTCACTGATGAGGTCAACTTTGATATAGCTGGTAGTCCCACAGCAGAGCAGATCCGGTCTATGGCCACCTTGTCTAAAGGCAAGAGTGAGATAACTGTTGATCTTGCTGTGGGACAGGCGGATCACAGCTTTGAAAGATTTGGAACCATAGGTGAGATGCAGCGGTTCTTCTCCGACACCCTGTTCCAGACTGGTCCCAAGGCTAGTCCTGCTGAACAGATGAAGGCCTTGGAGGGCATTCATTCCAAGGGTGCTGCCCTGGGTGGCAAGATTGCCAACGACATGCTCGACTCAATGGACGACCTGGGGTTAGACTTTGAGTCTGCTATGGCCAGAGGCGGTGACAACTTGGCTGAGGCTATGTCCAAGGCTGATTTCGAGATCACAGAAGATGCCATGGAAGCAGCGGCAGGGTCGTTCGACTTGGCCTTTGATTTGGGTAGGATCTCCAGGGTAGCGGCTGAGGCGCCTGATGTAGTTGAAGATGTGGCCAAGGCTGCGACCAAGAAGACCAAGAAGAAGAGCAAGAAGAAAGCAGACGCTGCCGATCAGTTCATTGCTGACGCTGAGGCCGCGCCTAAGAAGCTGACCGGAGTACGTAAGGGTGAGCCCTTAACTCGCGTATCTCCCAGGCCTGGAGCAGCAGATAAGGTAAGGGCCCAGCTTGGGGTGGCTGAGACTGATGATGCCGTAGGGTTTGTCCTCCCTGATGGCACTAGGCTGAACAGGCCCGTGGTGTCAGGGGATGCCAACCAGCAAGCCCTTGAGGGCCTTGAAGCCGCCAACGCAGCGGGAAAAGCCGGTGCAATGTCAGTGGGGAGCGTATCAAACAGGCTGACCTTTCAGGTTGACGGACACTTCACTCCACAGCAACTACAGGAAGTGGCATCTCTGGCCGGTAAATCCAAGGGATCTTATACCATTCGTACTGCGAGGGGAATAGAAGATTTTGATTCCCTAGCTGAACTGCGTAAGTGGACCAGAGATCGCATGAAGCAGACTGGTCCCAATGGGGACATGAAGGGTGCCGTGTCCTTTGCCGCTGATGGTAAGGCTACGGTGGATCTGTTTGAAACCGGCGACTTCTCTACCATAGTCCACGAGCTAGCTCACATATGGCGACGTGACATAGCTATCGAAGACCTGGGCGTGGCTGAGAAGTGGGCCGGAGTCAAAAACGGTGTATGGACAACTGAGACTGAAGAGAAATTTGCCGATGCCTTTGAGAACTACCTAGCCACTGGTGAGGCCCCAACTGATGGCCTGCGCCAAGTGTTCGCTCAGGCAAAGGACTGGCTTACTACCATCTACTCGATGGTTACTGGTGGTGCAGTGAAGGCTGATATTGCCCCAGAGATCAAGGGGGTGTTCGACCGGATGTTGGGTAAGGACGTGCTGGATATTGGTCCTAATGCTGATCTGGTTACCAGGGCTGTCCTTGCTGAGCCTACAGCACGGAACGCTGCCGACCAAGTAGCTAAGGTGACCTCTACCCTGGGTAAATACTTCGGGCCTAACAATGCCCTGCTGAAGTGGCACCGTAAGCTGGGCACCAACATGGAGAACAACTCCCGTGGGGCCCACTACCTAGATAAGCTGGAGGCCACGGGTAAGATCGGGGATGATGCTACTGAGGCCACGAGGTTGGGCATTGGTGAGTCTGATGCCTACCACATGCGGGCACAGATGGGTGCCTCTCAGTCGGTGGATCAATACCTCTTCGATTACGAGGATGGGCTGACTGACTTTGAGCAGAAGTGGAGCCGTAGTCTGATCCCCTTCTACTCATGGATGCGATTCAACATGCCCCTCCAGTTCCAGTCCATGGTGACTGACCCTGGTAGGTATGCCAAGATCCCCAAGTTCCTCAATGCAGTAGAGGGGGTGACCCAGGAGTGGCATGACGTTCCTGAGCAGGACTACTTCAAGGATCTACACGCAGTCCGTATGCCCTTGATTATGAACAGCAAGCCAGTGTTCCTTAACCCCAACCTGCCGTTTCAGGATCTGAATAGGGCCAACAGCGACGACCTCCGCAGTAGCATGACCCCGTTTCTCAAGCTGCCGATAGAGTGGTTCCCCCAGCGGGGCTACTCGATGTTCCTTGATAGGCCCATCGAGTCGTTCCCCGGTGAGCCCAGTGAAACCTTGCCCTTCCTGACGAAGAAGCAGGAGAACGTGGTTGGCACTGCCCTGCCTACACTGGGTAAGATCAACCGCCTGATCGCAAAGGCAGACCAAGGTGAGTTCTCTGCCCAGGCAATCAGCGAGTTCCTTGGCGTGAAGTTGATGAACGTAGACCCCCAGCGGGTGCTACGATCACAAACCTACGCCCGTAGAGAGCTTCTAAGGGCCCTCAAGAAGCAGGCTGAGTCAGAGGGGATAGAGGTCACCCCGCCCCGCAGACGGCGCAAGAGACGCCGCCGCAGGGGGGGTGGAGGATTAGGGGGTAGTGGTGGGCTAGGGGGCAGTGGAGAGGGTGGACTATAGGGCTGTGATGATCTTGACTGCGATGAAGGCTAGGTACATCAGGAGGAGAAGAGTCCCCCAATAAGCGGTAGTGCGGGCTGCGTCTCTACGTTTCTGTCCTTTTCGTAGCACTTTTTGCATAGCCATTTTCCTGGCTCCCGGTAGAGGATATGGTAGATCTCATCACTCCAATTAGGGGTGACGTAACACTTCTTGCATACCTCCTCTAACTCTGTCACCGTATAGCTTGCACATTCACTCGGTCGTCGGTTATCACAACTCGGATCGTTGGGCTTTGTAATGTGATACTCCTTCCTTTTCCCCAGTCACTTTCGTGAACAGTCCATTGGCTTGGGGGTGGCACCTTCTCTGAGTGAGGCAATGACATATCGGTTTGCCAAGTTGTTCCCCTGATCAACAGGGCCACCTCAACATTTCTCGCTATCGCCGCTTTATCCGATGCCATGAGCCATCCTGTTCATCCATACTGGGGTGCCGGGACCATGCCAGCCATCAACGATGTTAAACTCAGCGAACTCAACAGCGTCGTCGTAGGCCATCCCGTCCCTCATCATGAGGACTTCAAGGATCTTGTCGTAATCGTAGATAGCCACATCAGGCTGTCCACACCTAGAGCCTACACCAACAAACGCATTCTCCAGTCCCTCAGCGAGGATGACCTCATCAGGAATCTTGTCTATCATCAACGACCTCCTCTGCCTCTACTGGAGGAGTTGCACACAGGGTTAGGGTTACTTGTTGATCGCACTGCATAATCTCAGCCTGCTCCACGGCTTGGGCAAACCCGATCATGATCTTAGAGAAGGCATCCTCCAGTGGAGGAGGGAGTAGCTTGAACCCCATCCACACGACGAAGAAGCCTACCTTCTCCTTCCAGGGGGGCTTGTAGTTTTCATTCAAGGTCCAGTTCTCCTATCTCGCCCATGGCTCGACGTGTAAGTAACATTTGATGGTCCTTTCTAAGGGCGTTTAGAAGCTCTCGACGATCCTGGTCTGTCATCTTTAGCAGTTGTCCCGCCATGTGCTTCAACTGCTCATACTTCTCCATCCCCAGCCTCTTGCGTATCCACTCGGTATGCTCAAGGGGATTGAGGTCCATCTTGCCGTGGCAACTACGGCACTTGGATGAGGCGTTGTCTGGATACCATCTTGTGTTACCCCTCGCCCTACCCACATGGTGGGAGCAATCCAGTAACCCAGGGTCGTGCCTGAAATTATTCCCGCAGACCTGACAGTTGTAGTCATCCCGCTCTCGTATAAGCTGCGAGAAGGCTCTGTCTAGATTGGCCTGACGGGGCCGCTTCTTCTTGGTCTTCTTTTTCTTAGCCATTAGCGGAGAAACTGGAGGTAGGCGGCGGCGAAGGCAGCGGCACTAATCATCATTCCGACAATGATGCCAGCACCTAGCTCCATCCAATTCCATTCACTGTCGATCTTAACGGGGACGAAGGCACCTGAGGGGTCCCACTTATCCAGAGGGGGCAGGGTCTTGCCTCCGTTAGCCTGAACCCACACACCCAACTCCTTCATGCTGTCCTTCTCAACCGGAGTAAGGAGGGGATGTTTGGCCTGGGAGATAACCCGCATCCTATCGGCGCTGACCCCAAGAAGACTGGCGACGTAGCCAGCAGATGCCTTGGTGTGTAGCATGAGGTCCCTGACGTAGGACCCTGAGGGCTTGTGCTTGCGCCGTGAGAAGCCAGTTCGCTGACGTGCCCCCTCTATGTGGTTGGAGGTAGACGTGACCATCTCAATAGGTGAGGCCTGTTCTACGTGGCTGAACGTCTCCTTGATCTCCTTCTGCTGTTCAGTCAGGCCGAAATAGCCAGTCATGCTCTCCGTCCTGGCCTTGCTGAGTGCGGGGTCAGGCATCTTGTTTCTGTGGGTCCAATCCCTCATGCGGTGCGACAGTCGCCTGACCTTGTAGGGGTCCTTGGCTGCATCCCTTAGCTCCTGGGGAGTGAGGTGTAAGGCCTCGGCCAACTCATCACGGGTGAGGGCGAAGATGCGCTGAGTATGGGTCAGTCTCTGCTTGAAGTTCATGTTCTTCTTCGTGCCATTCTTCTTGTTCTGTTCCATCTCTCTTACTCCTCTGGTAAGGTAATTGGGTAGGGTTACTGCCTTGCCCTGGCTCTCAAGGTACTCAATGCGTCGAGCCGGGACGTTCAATCGTTCAGCCAGGGCGTTAGTTGTCATCCCCTTGGCCGTGCGAATCACAGATAAGTCTGTCCCTGTCATTCCTCATCTCCTTCCTCATTAGATGAATATTAGAGAAGTTAGGGTTCTTATCCTTCCAGTTTGTCGGCCCACTGCTGTAAGTGATACCAGCCCATTGCGTCATAGGTATCCCCCATCTCCTTCACCACTTCCTCGACTCGTTCGATGAGGGCGAGGACCATCCTGTCATAAGGAGTTTGCATAGGGTGCGAATTGTCGTGCGTCATTGCCTTCAGTTCAGCCAGCGATGAAGACTTGTCCTGAGCAGTAAGGGGATCGGAAACGTCTTCGACCTTAGAGATCGTGCCATCCGAGTTGGCCTGTAGCACTGCGCCGGGGAGGCGTGGAGCGGCCTCTGGCGAAGCGGCGAGGGCATCAGCCTCGATCTCCCGCAGCGTATCTTCCAGTTCGCGGGTGCGGTCAGCCGCTCGTTCCAGTTCGGCCCACAGTGGCTTTGTCTTCAATCGTTCGATCTCAGCCGTCTGCCGCTTGATGATGTCCAAATCTTTCTCCATGCGGTCGTTGGCGGCTCGGGCGTGGGCGA
>Ga0098061_1000534_pt1 | contig 18279 bp, 25 predicted proteins | sample 22_taG_FD_92579 | JGI IMG/M metagenome (GOLD analysis project Ga0098061, IMG submission 92579) | Marine viral communities from the Subarctic Pacific Ocean - 22_ETSP_OMZ_AT15343 metaG | ecosystem: Environmental > Aquatic > Marine > Oceanic | place: Subarctic Pacific Ocean | collected 2015-01-20
GACCAATAAAATCTCCATTGGGAGCACTAACTCCCTTCGGGGATGATAAGGGTACTTGGTGGGCAGAGGGACCCGGGAAACGTAGCTCCCATTGGGATATCGTTGAAGCTAGAGTAAATGATTGGAATAGGATTTTTAATATAAATTATTGGGATTTTAGAAAATCTTTACGTAAGATATCTCTTTACGAAATACAGGGGTCAAATCAATTTGAAGAAATCCTTCTCTGTCATAACCGGGGAAGCGCCGTTGCGCGCAAAGAGTGGTGGGATAATCAAGTAGGTAAGATATGCTACCCAAGAGACGACGATGATGTAACTCATATCAATGCCAGCATGATGGAGCTCTTGTTGAAAAGATTTCAAACAGAGGCCTTAGACATCATGAGATGCGGACATCAAGAGTTAAGGTACGCGAATAGTTTGGGAAAAGTTATTATAAATGATTGGGGCGATGAAAAATTTAAGGAGAGGATGCCTACATCTAGTTATTTTTTTTATGTTGATCGTAAAGATGTACATCCGCGCTTGACAGTACCCCTTTTTCAAGGAGGAGCAGCAAAAGTATATAACTCTGAAAAAAGCAGGGCAGGAGACATGGAGGGTTACGTATCCCTAGGCTTTCATAGTCCGGCCTCGATTACCACGCTAAAAAATCTCGACAGCGAGGAGGATTTAGAACACGCTGTGGAGGCTTGGAAAAATATAGAGACGCCCGTTTTTAAAGAAATGCGCCCCAGCTTTAGGAGAGGATTCTATGAGAGACTAGACTTAATTGAAAAACTTAAACTAAAATAATGCAAAAAATAGGAATCATAGGAAACGGTTACGTGGGGGGAGCGACAGCGTTACTTAAGAGCAGTAGGGTGTCAACAATACTATATGATATTGACTCAGAGAAATGCAGCCCGAGAGGAATAGGAATAGAAGATTTATTGGACTGTAATTTTATTTTTGTCTGTGTCCCTACCCCCATGAACAAGGTCGGAGGCTGCGCGACACACATGGTAGAGGGAGTGGTAGACGACTTGAGCAAGAAGGGTTATGATACAGAAAGGGTTATCGTAAAATCTACTGTCCCGGTGGGGACAAGCCGAAGACTTGGGGTTATGTTTATGCCTGAGTTTTTAACGGAACAAAACTGGGAAGACGATTTTCTCAATCAGCAAAATTGGATATTGGGAACTAACGGTAGAAACGATAAGGTTAGAGATGAAGTATACCAATTGTTCGAGTCTGCTTGGAACCACGGAGGACTTAACCACAGGCCTCACATGACCTTCTCTACCACAGAGGAGGCAGAATTAACTAAATATACACGGAACTGTTTCTTAGCGACTAAGGTATCTTTCTTTAATGAGGTAGAAGAATTTTGTAGGAAAAAAGATATAAATTATCGTAAGGTCAGAGAGCTAACGATTATGGATAAACGAATAGGCTCTAGTCACACAGCGGTTCCCGGTCCCGACGGCAAGAGAGGCTATGGGGGTACGTGTTTTCCGAAAGACATGGCATCATTTCATCATCAAATGCATGTAGAAAATGACCTTCCAAGCGCGGTGATAGGTGGAGCTCTTCGTAGGAATAAGCTTCATGACAGACCAGAAAGGGATTGGGAAGAAAAAAAAGGAAGGGCTGTAATTGAATAAAAAACATAGTAAACGACTTAAAGATTTTTATAAGCGTTTAGAAAGGGAAGAAAAAACGTTTGTCGGCTACCCCGTAAATACATCGTTTGATTATTCTGATTTGTTTAATTTTTTATCCATACCATTAAATAACGTGGGTGACCCCTTTTGCTCTAGCTATTACGGTTTAGATTCTAGAGAGTTTGAGAGAGAAGTATTAAATTGGTTTGCGGACTTACACAAAGCTCCCATGGATAATTATTGGGGGTACGTGACCAACGGAGGGACAGAAGGTAATTTATATGGACTTTATTTAGCTAGAGAATTATATCCCAAGGGGGTGGTTTATTATTCTCAAGACACTCATTATAGCGTGAGCAAAAATATACGCGTTCTTAATATGGAGCACGTAATGATAAAGTCTAGACGGAATGGAGAAATGGATTACGATGACTTGTCTAGCATGATGTCTACTTGGAGGAGCGCGCCGCCGATAATTTTTGCGAACATGGGAACGACGATGAGGGAGGGTTTCGATAATATCATAGAGATCAAAAGGGTTTTGAAAGAGCTAGCGATACCAGAGTATTATATTCATGTAGATGCCGCTCTTGGAGGAATGACCTTACCCTTCATTGACGACGCTCCAAATTTTAATTTTACCACGGGAGTTCAGAGTATTTCTATAAGCGGTCATAAGTTTATCGGATCTCCTATCCCTTGCGGCGTGGTCCTCGCTTTAAAAAGTAATGTGGGCAGAGTTTCCAGAGCGGTTGAATATGTTGGGTCGTTAGACAGCACGCTAAGCGGATCAAGAAATGGGTTTACTCCATTATTATTATGGTATGCTATTAAAAAATATGGATTTAACGGATTTAAAAAAGTAGTGAGGCACTGCATTAGGACGGCAGAGTATACAGTTAGAAAATTGAATTCTGTTGGCATAAAAGCTTGGAAAAACGATCACGCCATTACAGTAGTTTTCCCACGCCCCAAAGAATCTTTATCAAAAAAATGGAAGCTTGCGGTGCAAGATGATATAGCTCACATTATTTGTATGCCACAGGTAACAGAGGAATTAATTGATAAGATTGTTAGCGATTTAAAAAATAACTAAGGCCTTGATATCTTTAATCGGCAGCACTCCATACCAAGACACCGATCTATTGTCTCCAATGAGCCACGCGTGTCCTTTGGGGATAATTATTTCTCCTTCGTCAATATTTTTAATTGCTTTTTCATTTGTCCCCCAAAAATATAAATCATTATCATCATCAACGTATTGAATTGAAATTTTCCCATGCCCATAGGGATCTTTTAATTCTTGACCGTTTAAATAAATTAGTCCTTCTTTGACTTGAATTTTGTCCCCTTCCAAACCAATCACCCTTTTCGCTAATTTTTCTTTTTCTTTTTTGTCTAAAATTATAACGATCTCCCACCTAGAAGGAGTCCAGTCTTTTCCTAAGTTACTGGCATTTTGTATGACCATCATCTCTCCATCTTTGTGAGTAGGATCCATACTTTCGCCTATTGTATAGGCAAAGCCGTATTTGTAACCGAAAAAACAATACCACGAGAGAAGCATTAATATTAATAAGTATGAGGCGCTTCTAAGCTTACTTTTGGCTAAAAATTCTTTAATTTTTGACATATCTTCCATATAATATAGCACAGAAGAGGCCTAAGAGTGTATATAATATTAGACATATTATAGCCTCTCCGAGAGAGGCTTTTTGCGTTATGAAAAGAAAACGAAAATCTAAGAAGGCCCCCTTAAGTTTGTGGGGCAAAATTAAAGGTGGACTGAGCTCAGGATGGTCTTGGACGAAAGATCGCTTGAGCGGCACATGGGGATACCTTAACGATAATGAATTTATGGATGGTGTACTATTCGTACTTCTCGGTGGGGCATTGATTTTTGAATGTCTAAATCCGTGGGTGGCAATTGGATGGTTGGCCCTCCTTTGGGGGGGGAAACGCATCTATGATGTCGTTAGGTACTAATTTAGATAACACATATCTATAAAAAGTTAGCGGAGCTTGCGGGCTCCGTTTTTTTTAGTGTAAATATAAGTATGGATTACCAAATACTTGTTAATATTGCGGTCGGGGTGGTAACTCTTATGGGCGGTTGGGTCTTCAAAATGATGATGAGCGCCGTAAATGAGATTAAATCAGAACATCACGAGTTAATGGTCAAGCATCACGACGATATAGATAAACTAAGAGAAAAACACAATTCCTTAGCGCTTTCTCTTCCCAAAGAATATGTTAGTAAAGAAGACTTTAAAATGTTTTCTGAGCGAATGAATGATAGGTTTGATAGGCTCGAAGAAAAGATAGACAACCTAAAATCATAATGAGTGATAAAAACATATATATTTTCTATCATTTGTATTTACCTGTACATCCAGATGAATGTCGGAGTCACTGGAATTGGAAAGTGATCTTTGATCTTCAATTTAATTTAATTTTAAAGAGCGGCCTGTATGACGAATGCAAAGAAATAAATATTGGGGCCGTATTGGGGATGGGCAAGTCTAGAACCGCTAAAGATGAAGAGAGTCTCCGCGAGCTAAAGAGCGAGTATATTGATAAATATGATAAAGTTAAATTAATATCTTGCAGAGACTTCAAGCCCGGGGGCACTGGCCTTGGAGAGGGAGAGACCATTTTAAGAATGACAGAATTTGCAAAGACAAAAAATGATAAAGACATTTATTTATTTTTTCACTCGAAGGGGGTTACCGAGCCGCCCGATAAGAGTAGATCTCAATTTACATATTTTTATGATAGGGGAGCGGTGGGCAACGCGGATGAAGTCAGAGAGTTTATTTTGAGAGACATGAGCGAAGAACTCATATCAAAGTGGAAAGAAAAAGTTAATATTCTTACCGACAAACAATTTTATTATTATATTTGGAATTTTTTTTGGATCAAAGGATCCTTATTAAAGACATACGATTATAATAATTACAAAAAGTATGTTAGGTTTATCGCTAAGGCAAATGGATGCACTGGTAGACAATTTACCGCAGGTTTTCCATTAGGGTTATATGGGGCGATTAACCGTTTAGATTATAAAGAGTTGTATATGTTCGATGACTGGAGAGAATACCACGTTGCCGTCGCGAGAAAAAAACTTGACCCAACAAAAAGCCCTCCGGAGTCATATCGATGCTACCAAGCAAACACAAAATAATTAATAGAATAGCTACTAAATAAATGGATGATATAGAACCATTGTATACTGTCGTAGTTAATGGTTTATATACCGAGGTGTATGATGAAAATCCTGAAGAAGAGTTCTGGGACGATAAAAAAATTTATGTTTATGATAGCTTAAGTGATCTTTCCGAAGAGGAAGAGGCGGCTATCATAAATTATCTTTATACTGAAGGATTTGTAGATGATCGACGAACTCGATGCGAGGTTATTAGGGGAGAAGATTATCTTTAGTTTTTGTTAAAAAGTGTAGATACTGTTGATGATTATCCATCATAAGTCTGCAGCTGATTATTTTTCCAAAGGAAAAGTCTATATAAAACCCTTTCCCTTTGACGTTCCAGCAAATTTAGCCCTGTTTACCTCAAGAGATAGCGAGGGTTATCCTTCACTATTTGAGAAGCAAATGGCGTTTCATAATTGCAATGATTATAAAGAAATTTTTATTACCTTTTCTGAAAAAGAAAAAGCGATTTGTAACCTGCCACCCGTAGGGGGTTTAGGCATCAATACTCGGGGTCCCCAGTGGGTCGCTTCGTGTTTCCGCATAAGATATCACTTGGACTATATAAAAAGCAAAGAGTGCCTAGACAAAGAGTACGTACTTTTTGCTGACGCGAGTGATATTCTTTTCTTAAGAAGTCCGGCTTGGGTTTTAGATTCTTTCATAAATGAATATAATAAATATGATTTAATTTATAATGCAACGTCATGGAAAGGGGGACACTATGGATATGACCACGGGACTTCAGAAGAAAATCTTAAATCTGCTAAAGCGGAAGCCCTTTCGTCTCGTAATCAGAAGGGGAAGTATCTTAATGCCGGATTGTTAATCGGAAAAAAAGATTTACTTATAGACGTATATGAAAAAGCGTTAGAGTACGTAACGGATGATCTCGAAATTATTAGAGAGTTGATCCAGATTCGTAGCGCCGTCTCTAGCAAAGAACATTTAGCATATTGGGAAGGGCCGAAGTTTCCTTTAGGGTGCCTGTTTGACCAACCCCTTATTAGACATATACAATGGGATTTCCCTCGGTTGGGGGTAGACTTTGAAGAAAAAATATTTTGTCGATGTCATCCAAGAGACATGATGAACCTCGGCATGGTTAAAGTGGATGATGGTCTCTTATCGATTTAATTTGCCCTAATAAGTTTGGAGTATTTTCGCATCTGATATGCGGGACTTGGATTGTCATCGGGTAATTGTTTTCAGTATCAATTCTGACTCCTTCTATTCTCCATTCTGGTAGAATAATATCGTCTACGAAATCAAACCATCCTCTTTTCTTTAAGAAATGCCAGTAGGTATCAACCATTTCTTTTTCTGATTCAATAACTACGTCATAATTTAGTTCTTTTTGAGCGGTCATAGTGAGGTGACGAAAGTATAACCCTTCGGAGGGGGGATCAGAGCTTAAGTCAGCTGTAATAATCAAATTCATTATTTATATTTACACTAAAATCAATTAAAAATTTAACTTGCGCAAGTATCAAGTATATAATATATTAGAATAAAAGATATGAAAACTTTATTTACTTCACTTATTTTGGGTCTTTCCCTTGTCATGTCCTCGTCTGGGGCAAAGAAGAAACAATCGACGGCAGAACATCTTCAAAATGTATCTGTAACAATTCGATCAGAAGGCGCATTTAGCGCGGGCGAAGGCTCGGGGGTGATCTTCTGCAGGAAGGACTCTAAGGGGAATTTAGTAAATTTTATTTGGACTGCCGCGCACGTTGTAGATAATTTACGGACCGAAAGAAAAATTTTAGTCGATGGTTCTCCTAAAACCTTAGTGGAATTTAAAGACCCAGTAGTTGTCAAAGAGATTAGACAAAGCGGCCGAACAGTTGGGCGTCTTCAGATGGACGCGGAAGTATTAAAGTATTCAGAGAGCGAAGATGGGCATGATCTTGCGTTACTTCGTGTTCGTAAGCTTAATTTCGTGACTGATAGCGTGGTATTTTATTTAGGTAAAGATATCCCTCCATTAGGCACTGATCTTCTGCACGTTGGTTCTTTACTCGGGCAAATGGGCGCAAATAGTATGACTGACGGAATTTACTCTCAGCACGGTAGAATCCTTAAAAGAATAAATAAACGGATTTTTGACCAAACGACTTGTACAGCTTTTCCCGGTTCTAGCGGCGGTGGAGTATACCTAAAGTCAAACGCTCAATACGTGGGAATGCTTGTAAGAGGAGCGGGAGAAGGGTTTAACCTTATAGTGCCCGTCCGTAGAATGGTCGAGTATTGCGAGAAACATAATATTATGTGGGCCTTAGACGCCAATGTACCAATGCCCCCAGAAGATGACCTAGAGAAAATGCCTATCGAAAACACGCCCAAGGAAAAAGAAAAGGCTAAGGACGTGAAGAAGGAAGCGGCGAAGAAAATGTTCCCCTTTATGTTGCGAGTAACGTACCCGAAGGTCCTTATTTTAAAGGAAAAAGCGACAGATTAATCTTAAAAGGTATCCAAGGGGTGCTCAAAGGGTGGAGGGGCGCGGTGAGACTTAGGTTTCGCCGCGTTTTTTTTCTTTAATTTATGAAATAGGTGTATATAATATTAAGAGCCATGGATAATAACAAGATAGAAATAGACTTTACAGAGCAGATTAAAGCTATGCGAGAAGCAGAAGCCGGAGCGCTTGATCGAGTGACCAACTATATTTTTACCAATAAGGAGGCAGCGGCAGACAAAGCGGCGGAAATCGGGTTCGTTTCTGATCAAGGCAAGAGTTTGTTTCATGCGCTTCAATACAAAGACGTAGTGGTCTTTATGCCCGGTAAAAACTCTAAAGATTTTCACCAGTGGTACTGGGAAGCTCATTCTTCCGAAAAGTAAAATGCCACTCCCTTCTCCAGACGGTAAACAGGAGAAAAATAGCTTCCTCTCTGGTTGTATGAGCGATCCCACGATGAACAAAGAATTTCCCGACTCAGAACAAAGAGCGGCCGTTTGTTACAATAAATGGCGCAAAGCTGAAGGCGTAACAGAAATAGATTTTACGGAACAAATAGTTGAGTCTCGTAAAGAGAAAGAGTCTCTCGAAAAAGCTAAAGATAAAGCTCGAAAAAAATACGACAAAGAAAACCCAGAAAAAAGAAGGACTCAAAAAAGAGATTACAATAGAAGAGAAAGAAAGAAAGACCCGGATATCTGGAAGTAACTCGCATTTGTTCTTGCAGTTATACCGGTTTTAGTGTAGCATGTATACATGGGAGCGTACTGGATTCGATTTAGAACCTTACGCCAGATTGCAAGTAGAGGATGATGGTTGGCCTCTTAAAACATCTATCAAAAAAACATAAATGCCAACGATAATGTTGACATGGAGATGGCTCCTTCTGTAGCCGAGGCTGACGAGATTCTCGCCAAGTTCGGTTATGTTGAAGAGGAGGCTCTCCAACTGGCGGCATAGTCCCGTCACGTCCTACTCCGGATGCTCGTTAAGGAGATAGGGCGACGACAGCGAGCAAACAACTGGGTACGTGAAGAGGCTCAGGATAATCGAACTTTTCACGACTTGTATAGGCCGTTCGTCGGTAACATGCCAAAGCAAGTACACAATACCGACTAAACTTGTAGTACATTTGAGCCGATGGCTTTAAAGACGCGGGTTCGACTCCCGCCGCTTCCACCAATTTATTATAGAATGGGATTATTTTTTTTGACTTCCCCTTTTTTTGTGTTAAATTATCTGTGTGAGTAGATGTTTAGTTACTGGAGGCTGTGGTTTTATCGGGGGCCATATCGTCGATAAATTAGTGTCTCTTGGACATGAAGTAGTAGTTATTGACAACTATTCTGCAGAGTGTAACGATAATTTTCACCATAATCCTAAGGCTCAGTATAATAACTTAGATATCTGTGATTATAGTAAAATACTTCCCTGTTTCCAAGATATTGATTATGTTTTTCATTTAGCTGCGCTTGCTAGGATTATGGTATGCCTAGAGTCTCCCCATCTGGCTTGTCAGACTAATTTTTTAGGAAGCCACAACGTTTTACGAGCCTCTAGGATCTCTCAAGTAAAAAGGGTCATGTACTCCTCTACTTCTTCTGCTTATGGCCTGAGAAACGATCCTCCGCTCAAAGAAGACATGCCTAGAGACTGTTTGAACCCTTACTCCGTGACAAAAGTGGCCGCGGAAGATTTATGTAAAATGTACTATACTCTTTGGGGTCTAGAGACGGTGATTTTTAGGTATTTTAATGTATACGGAGAAAGGCAGCCGACCAAGGGACAATACGCCCCCGTGATTGGACTGTTTCAAAAGCAGAGGGACGAGGGTAAGAAGATGACCGTAGTTGGAGACGGACTACAGTCTAGAGATTATACTCACGTCTCAGACGTGGCTGAGATAAATATTCGAGCAGCCCTTACAGACAACAAGGAGGTTTTCGGTGAGGTAATCAACGTGGGAACAGGGACGAACCACACTGTCCTTGATGTCGTTAACTTAATAGGTGGAGATTTTGAATTTATTCCGGAGCGGTCGGGAGAAGCTAGAGAAACTTTAGCAGATATAACTAAGTTAAAAGAGTTATTAGACTATGAACCAAAAGTAAGATTAGAAAAATGGATTTGTTATGAATAAAATATTTATTAATGTCGCAGCCTATAGAGACCCGGAGTTAATCCCGACCATTGAAGACGCTATTAAAAAAGCCAAAGACAAAAGCCGTTTGTCATTTGGAATTTGCTGGCAGTACGGGAAGGATGAGTCAGAAAACCTCGGGGAGAAGAAAAATTCTCTTTTTGACGGAGTTAAATTGAGATACATCAGAATCCCCGCCGAGGAAAGCTACGGAATGAACTGGGCGAGGAAGCTCGCTCATGGATTCTGGACGGAAGATTGTAATTATTATTTACAAATTGATTCTCACATGAGATTTGTCAAGAACTGGGATTTCGAATTGCTAAAAATGATATCACAATGTGATTCAAAGAAGCCGGTCCTCACACAGAGATGCTACCCATATTACCCTGAAAATAATGAGGTAAAATCTACGACGGGAACGACCTACATGCACGCTAAAAAGTTTAGAGAGAACGGAGTTTTAGTTCTCTCAGCGGGTCAAGTTAGTAAAAAAGAGAAAGTAAAAAAACCAATATCCGTAGCCTTTATCTCCGGACACTTTATGTTTGCGAAGTCTAAGCTCATTCAAGAGATGCCTTATGATAATGACATAGCTGTTATCGCCACGGGTGACGAGCCGCTCCTTGGAATGAAAGCTTGGACGAGAGGCTGGGATATTTTTACCCCGCACAAGCCTGTGATGTATCATCATTTTTATAGAGAGAAGCACCCCAAGTTCCATTCAGATCACAAAAAGGATCAAGAAATACCTTGGACGAAAATAGAGAAGCTCGGAGTCGAAAGAAGCAATCAAATTAATTTTAAAAGTTACGTAGGCAAATATGGACTAGGAAAAGAAAGAAGTTTAAAAGAGTTCGGTGAATATGCCGGAGTAGACTTTAAAAATAAAAAAGTTACTAGCGAATCAAGACCGAAAGGCGTCTTCAAGGACAAAACTAAGGAGATTAAGAGGCTCAAGGGTAAAAGTCCTAAAGGAAAATTAGAAATAGTTAATAATAGAGAGGGTAAAGACAAAATATATGTTCAAATCGCTAGCTATCGAGATCCAGATGTAGAAAGTACAATAAATGATTTGTTAAAGAAAGCAAACAAGCCCGATAATTTAATAGTGGGGGTTTGCGACCAATACGGTCCAGAAAATAAACATCTTACAGTATATGATCAGGAGAGTTTCAGAGTGATGAGAGTCCCCTTTTATGTAAGCAAGGGGCTGGGCTGGGCAAGAGCCATGATACAGACTATGTATTTTGATGGAGACGCAGAGTATACCATGCAACTTGACTCGCATATGAGGTTTGTCAAAGACTGGGATAAAAAATTAATTCAGATGATGAAAGACTCGGGGTCAACAAAGCCTATCATATCCCATTATTGTCCCGGCTTTTCTTCTAAAGACTCTGCCGGAGACAAGTTCTTAGATAAGAAAGGCATATTAAAAATGTATTGTTTAAGATTTAATGATACCGGCACGGTATCTTTTAGAGCTACACACGCGAGCAAAGAAGAGCAAGAAAGCGGCAAGCCGATTCCTTCTGTCTTAATGTCCGGTCATTTTTATTTTACTTTGGCGAAGCATATTAGAGAATTTAAGTATGATCCTAATTTATATTTTGCTGGAGACGAAGTAACGCTTGCGACGAGGTCGTGGACCAAAGGCTGGGATATGTTCGCTCCTTCGGAGCCAGTTGTTTTTCATAATTATACCCGAGAAGAACGAATTTGTCATTGGTCAGACCAGAAAACAAACTATGGACAGCTTCACGAAGAGAGTTTAAAAAAGGTAAGGCAGATGCTCCATAGAGAAGACAATAATCTAGACATAGGAGAGTACGGGCTGGGAGACGTTAGAAGCCTAAGCGATTTCGAGAAAGCTTCCGGCATAGATTTTAAAAACAGGGCTCTTTCAGAAAGGGCAAAAAATGGAGACCCCGACGTATCAAAGTATGTTAAAGGATGAAAATAATGTTACCATCGGTCCGCAGTTAGTAGGGCTGGGCGACGCTAAAATGGCGGGCATTAATAATAATATTAAAGGAGGGGTCTTTCTTGCAGGGCCTTGGATCGGTGAGTTCGGTCATGAACTTTTTTCTTGGCAAGCCCCTCTACGCCAGCTTAGTAAAAGCGCTAAGAAAACAATAGTATTATGTAGAAAAGGGAGAGAGTATTTATATGAAGATTTTGCTTCTAAAATTATATCCATAGAGGTGAGTACGGAAGACTGCGTAAATGAGTGGTGTAAAAAAATTTCCCAGAAAACCAGATCTTTAATAGATGAGATATACAAGTCTACCCCACATGACGCAGAAGCCCAGAGAAGGATGCCGACTAAAAGAATAGGAAACGCTGGAGATTATATAAAATTCGGTAAGCCCCGTGAGGACTTGCAATATGATTTTGCTGTTCATGCTAGAAATATATATAAGACTCCTAACCGTGGAGAATATGCCGATTTTGACATGCAAAGAAATTGGTCGTGGGCAAATTGGAGAGACCTGCTTGACCGTCACAAAGATAAAAAGATAGCTTGTATTGGCTCAGAAAAATCAGCTTTTTATTTTGATGGTTGCGACAACTACGTAAATAGGTCGCTTGACCAAGTCGCAGATATATTATTTAATAGTAAGCTAATAATCGGACCCTCTAGTGGGCCAATGCATCTCGCGGCACTTTCAAATTGTCCGGTCGTTACTTGGAGCAATCATAATGTACAATGGAGGTATGAGCGCACATGGAATCCCTTCGGCATAAATGTATATTATTTTGAGCAAGAGCCTGCGCGTTTTACAAAAAATAAAAATCCTATATATGATGCGCCGTCAGTAGACGAAATTGATGGACTTTTAAGGGGAGCTTTAGAAAATGAAAAGTAAAAATATATCTATTGTATTTATTTGTTTGGGCGATTACCATCAGTTTTTCAAAAGGTTTTATGAATCTTGCGAGGGGAAGTTTTTATTAGGTCACTCTAAAAAATATTATGTCATAAGCGAAGCCAACAGAAAAAGCTTTGATAAGGAAAGAGTTGTTTTCTGTAAGGTCGATGCCCCAATGGAAAAAAGCTACAAGGGGGGAATGAAAGTCGACAAGACGCAGGTGAAATTAAATAAGTTTAAATATATTAATGAGCATCTGAATTTAATCGGAGACGCTGATTATATATACTATTTTGACGCGGACAGCTACATTAAAGAGGAGATAAAAATAGAAGATGTATTTAATAAAGAGAAGCCCTTAACCGGAGTCTTACATGGCTGGCCGCAAGTCAGAAGGGGTTCGGGAAAAAAGGGTAAAAGGTTCGAAAGCAACCCTAAGTCCGCTGCCTATGTCGATCCAGAAAAATATGATACATCAGAATATTATCAGAGTTGTTTCTGGGGTGGTGAAACTAGAATCGTTAACAAAATGATAGAAGCGGTACGAAGTTGGATAAAAAAAGACGCAGAGATCGGTCACAAAAATAAGTATAGTATATGCGATGAGATATATGTTAACAAATTTTTCTTACAAAATAAAAACAGTTTACTGAGTCTCGGTCCAGAATATGCTAACCCCGGAGAGGGTGTCGCCAAAAAATGGGGGCGAGAGAAGGCGAAGAGCCGTTGGGGAAAGGTCATTATATCTCATGAATGTAGTGCTCAAAATAATACGACACGGTTCCTAGGTGACGAGAAAAAGAAGGCCAAGCCCGTTAAGGCTGAGGAAGAGTTGGAAAAAATTAACCCGAAGAGAACGGTGGGCTGGTTGCAAACAAAAAACAGACCCCACGCGACTTATACAGCTTTAAATATGTTCAGAGAGCATAACCCAAAAGCAAAATTACTTGTCACTTCATTTGGTGGCGTAGACTTATATGATATAGCTAAAGAGTTCGGTGGCTCTTTCGAATTTCTTAATGAAAGTGCGCGAATGTTTCCTAAAAAAGGTCGGGAGCCTTTGGTTTCTATACCATTTTTTTTAAAGACTTTATATATAGTTTGTTTAAGGTATGAAAATGAAGCGGACTGGTTGATAAATCTAGAGGATGACGTAGAGTCCTTTAATACTCCGAAGTTCGCGCCTAAAGACGGGTCTTTGTGTGGGCCTTTCGGACCGAGCTTCACTCCGGAGATGAAAAAATATCTTAAGAAAAAAGCTGGGGATAATTTTGTAGGTCGTTACTCCGGGTGCGGGGGCAGCATTTTAAATATTAAAAATTATATTACCGCTTATGAAAAATTAGATAAATCTGAATGGAAAAGATATACTGACCTTGACAATAGATTAAATACCTCTTGTGACGCATCGATTACTTTTGTTTTTCAAAACGCAGGCTATAAAATATGTCGTTGGAATGAGTTCACGGGTTATAGAAATCCGGACAAAAAAAATTATGCCTTCGCTCATGGTAGTAAGAAAAATTATACCAACAAAGTTCCAACGCCGAATAAGAGAAACATTTTTATCGATTGCGGCGGTCACAATGGGCAATCTATTCGTAAGTTTAAAGAGACAGAACAATATAAGGAAGCGGACTGGGAAATATATTCTTTTGAGCCCAACTTCAGCTTGATCAAAGACTACGCAGATAAACATCCCGAATATAATATTAAAAATGAAGCGGTATGGACCGAAAGCGGAGAGAAAGAGTTTTATATAGATGAAAAAGACGGAGATGGAAGCAGCCTGTTGATAGAAAAAACAAGTAGAGATGGAACAGTGGAAAATAATTTAGCTCATCCGCTAACGGTCAAAGCTATAGATTTTAGTTCATGGATGCTCGATAATTTTCGAAAAGAAGATCAAATTATAGTAAAAATGGATATAGAAGGGGCAGAGTACGCAGTGCTTCAAAAAATGATTAAGGATGGATCACTGGAGTACGTGAATAAACTTTATGTTGAGTGGCATCACAAAAAAGTAGGGATAGATAGAGAAGTTCATCAAAAAGTTAGAAATAATGTTAGGCAAGTTTGTTCCAAAGTTTTTAACCTTTAATTAAAAACTTGATTTTACCGAAGAACTTTGGTATGATATAAGTAGATGAGAGTTAAAAAGGACAAAGCATATGTGGTCGTCACCGAAGGAAGAGAGAGGGTTCATGGAGCATTTCCTTATACCAAGGAAGGAAAAAAGCAAGCACAAAGTTACCTTCAAAAAATTTCTAAAAAAGATAAAGATCAAGGTTTTAAAATAAAAATAGTATGACTCCTGAAGAATTACAAAAACATTCTAAAATGATAGACGATAGTGTATCTTGGCTTCAACAGAGGACGGATGACGTTTGGTTTAGATATGAGAAGATAGACGACTGTCATACCCAAGAATGTGAAAAAGAAAAATCTTTCTTAAAACAAGAGTTGTTCGGATATCTTGACAAACTACAAGACGAAGAAGAAATGATTGACAAGTATGAGGAAATCCTTCATAATAGAACTGGAATTAAATGAACTTGCTATTCAAGACTAGAACTTATCTTGTCGGACACATGCAATACGCCAGTGGAAGAGATTGGCGTGAGTATGTAGAAGAAGAGCTTAGACCAATTGGAATTAGAATTTTTAATCCATACAAGAAGCCTTTCGTTAAGGATGTTAATGAGGACGAGGAAGAGAGGCTTTCAGTAGAGCACTGCATGGAGCACGGTTATTATAACGATGTTGCAGAGCGAATGAAGCTCATCCGTAGCTATGATTTAAATCTCGTAGATCGTAGCGACTTTATTATCGCTCACCTTCTTCCTGACGTGGCTAGTTGGGGGAGCGCGGAGGAAATTGTTACAGCGGTAAGAATGAAGAAGCCCATCTTCATAAGCATGGAGGGCGGGAAAAATAAAACTCCTTTATGGATGATGGGTATGCTTCCTCATCATTATATTTATGACTCCATAGAAGACGTTATGGAAATGATCAAGGCCATCGATGATGGGACCAAGGAAATTGATAGCGATAGATGGAGACTCTTAAAAGAAGAACTAAGATAGTATGAATGAAGACATGGATAAATTAGTGCGCCAGTTTGAGCGAAAGTTGGATAGATTTAACCACGTTATGGAATTGTTACGTACCCTTTTCGGTTTCTGTACAGTATTATTGCAGATCGTTATCCTTTGTAAACTATTTGGAGTGATTTAAATGTGGCGGGCAAAGGAGACAAACCAAGAAGCTGCCACAGCGAACGATTTAAAAAAAACTATGATGAAATCGACTGGGGAAGAGGAAAAGGTCAGAGAAATAGTAGAAGAAATTCTCGACGTGTTTTCTCAAACAAGTTTAGAAATGGAAGACAACAGAACAATTATCGCAGAAACAATAGCTAGAGAATTGAATTATGAAAAAAAATAAAAAAAGTCGAAAATTTTCCGAAAGCGAGGAAGCGTCGGAGATGGACGATATATACTCATGTCAGAGACGATACTTTAAAACTAAAAAGGGAAAAACGGCCGCGGTAAAAGCTCGGAGGGCCTATGATGAACGTGATCCCGAAAGACGTAGGAGACAAAAGCGAGAATATATGAGGCGCAAACGGGCAGAAAAAAAAGCGGGACTTAAGAGACTATAAGTGAACAAGGATAAATTAACAACGATGACGTCGAAACTAGACTGGAGCACTAGGCTCAGGTTATGTTGGGACGTCTTAACTAAGGGAAGGTATGACCCTAGAGACTATAGGACAACTAAACAGGAGGAACAGTGGATCATTTGCGAGAAAAGAAGAAAGGAGCTAGACGCGGCCAATCGCCCTAGAGAACCCTTTCCTTATGACGACGAGTATATGGAACAGTAACTTACGGGAGAGTAGCTCAATTTGGATAGAGCAACGGTCTTCTAAACCGTAGGTTCTGGGTTCAAGTCCCAGCTTTCCTACCATTTTTACTAATAAATGATTTTAATATGGACAATCTTATGCATAATGCTAACATTAAGTATAGGAATACTGTTATCTAAACTGATAGAATTAAAATGAAAAACATGAATACTTTTACAAAATGGTTTCTACTTAATGCAGTTGTGTTTACGGCGGTTTTCTTCGCGGAGACCAAGGGCGCAATTTCGTTAATGATTAAAAATGACGTGAGCTATATAACTATCGTAATAATGACATTATACGTGGTGGTAACTGGAATGGTCGGGAGGCTATGCTATTTCGCAGACAAAATAAAGGAGGGCAGGTCTCCTCACGAGAGAGCGCAGCTATCAAAACAGGCTGAAGTGGGTTGGTTTGCGGCGGAACATTTTTTTACCCTCGGTTTACTCGGCACAGTTTTTGGATTGTGCGTGGCAACCTCGACCAGTCTTAATGAGGGGACCGAGGTTAGCGATATCGTGTCCGGACTTAAGACGGGGCTCAATACGGCATTTTATACTACGATTTGTGGTATCATATTTAGCTTACCATTACAGGTGCAGCTAATGATTTTAAGATTTAAATTAGAGGAATAAAATGGAAAATGATTAACAGAGGATACAAAAAATTCTTTTCGTTTAGACCGTTCATTGATGTACTATTTTGCTGTCTATTAATGTTGGTGGCGATTCTGTTTCTCCTTAAAACTGAAGAAGAAAAAATAAAAACGCGCCCACCAAACGTATTGTTCGAGGTAGTGCTTACTTGGGACGGTAATAGTGAGGATGATTTAGACTTGTACGTTCAAGCTGCGTCAGGCCACGTAGTCAGCTTTAATAATAGAGAGGGCGGACAAGGAAGTCTGATTAGCTTAGACCATGACGCCTTAGGTAGACGAAGAAACAACAGCTTGCAAGCGGGCGTAGCAGGTAAGGTGGCGAACTTTAACGAAGAAATTGTTTCCTTTCGTGGGGTTACCGAGGGAGAGAATATAGTTACTGTACATTCCTATGCGAAAAGAGATGCTAACGCCACGTCTTGTACAATTAAACTAATTAAAATAAAACCTTTCAAAGAGATGGTCACAAAGGTAAAAGAGTTTACCGCCACCGGAGAACAGAAGACAGCTTTTAGATTTAAAACTGACAAGGATGGAAAGATACTTGAAGTAAACGAACTGCCAGCAGATTTGCTTAATTCATTAGGGGAATAGGAAATGATTTATATTTTGTATGGACAACCCGGATCAGGAAAGACCACGTTAGGTAAAATGTTAGCGGAACATCTGGATACCCCGTTTATTATTGACGGGGACGAGTTTAGAGAGATGTTTACAAATAAAAATTACGGTAAAGCGGGGAGAGAAGAAAACATCAAAAATGCAAATGCCGTAGCGACCTACCTGAACAAGAAGGGGAAGGGTGGAGAGTGGAAGGCTATTTATGTTGATGTGATAAATGGTTGGAAAAGTCACCCCATTAACCAAGAGACTCATGTCGTATTATCTCTTGTTAACCCTTATGATCATCTTAGAGGAGAATTAAAAAATAATAATAAAAACCAAGTTACGGAAGTTTTGCTTAAATCAAATAGGGGATTGAGAAAAGAATATCATGTGGAAAATTTTGAAGTAGGTAATCCGCATTATATTATTGACACGGATAAGGATATAGGAGATACTTGGGTACAGTTAAAGGATTTGTTAAGAGTATGAAAGGAGAATAATTATGGGAAGAGATAAGGCGAAACCGAGAAGAGAGAAGAAGAAGCCCAAAAAAGAAAAAAAGAAAAAGAAGGGCAAAATGAGAAAAGTCAGAGCATATAGATGAAAATAACATTACCAATTTTATTATTAGCGTTTGTCAGTCTTACTCAAGCAGACGACAACATCAAAAAAGGCAAGGAGCTTTTTATTAGCAAGAGTTGCGCTTTGTGCCACCAGACAGAAGAGAGTGTACCATGCCCAGCGGGTGACGCATTAAAGTCTCCCA
>Ga0098061_1000536_pt1 | contig 18267 bp, 25 predicted proteins | sample 22_taG_FD_92579 | JGI IMG/M metagenome (GOLD analysis project Ga0098061, IMG submission 92579) | Marine viral communities from the Subarctic Pacific Ocean - 22_ETSP_OMZ_AT15343 metaG | ecosystem: Environmental > Aquatic > Marine > Oceanic | place: Subarctic Pacific Ocean | collected 2015-01-20
AACCCCAAATGGTAGTACCTCTAAATATTCTATCGAATTTACGACCGGGTCTGATCGCTGGTCTTTCATTAGAGCATTTATAAAGATTTCTAGACCATTTAGCATAATCATCCATAATATTCAGCAAGAGCTTATCTAAATGTTCTTTATATAAAATATCAGTTGTTGTGTTCACGTTTAACTCCTTTTTTAACATGCTCTAATATACAATAAAAAACAACATGAGTCAACAGTTTATTTTAGTTTTTTTAAGTTATATCTTATAAATGCTCTTATGGGTTTCTTACCCACTTTAATTCTATAATGATTTTCTAGCCTTGTCCAAGGACAATCTAAAACTCTGCTAAAACCTAGATACATAACCCATCCTATCAATGGTACGCTTATCCAAAATGGCTCTTCCACAACTATTAGTGGAATTGAGACCGTACACAATACTATATAAATCCAATGAATTGACTGAATAATAAATAATATGGTGCGATTAATCACTTTATACTATTTCTCCAGTCCACACCACCAGCAAAACTTCTGGCTTCCTGACTATTACCTGAATCTGGTTCTGCGTTTATATTTGGTAAATCCTTTGGATCTGGATCTTCTTCGAGTGCTGGTGAATGTTCACTGACTTGTGTAACAGTGCCACCCATTTCAGTTCCATTAGTCTTATACTCGTCTACCACAAGGCTAGCATACTTTTCTACTTCTGCTGTCAGCAGAGCTAATTCATTATCTAGTGCTTCACGTAGCTCGTCACTTATCTCTTTTTTCATACAGCTTCACATCATCATAATTAAGGTACCACAACTTTCCTAGTGGATCTTTTACTTCTACATCTTTATCAGGATATCCAATTCCTGTGACCTTGACTATAGTGTCTTGGTATAGTGTCCCATCTACTGTTGAAATAGATCTAGTCACTTTCATTTTGTCTCCTACTTGTAATTTTATCTCTTCGATCATAAATATCTCCTATTTACAAAACACCTTCGATTTTGGAAAGAATCCGTTATTAGAATAATAACAAGACGGGCATAACAGTCTCATATTATTTAAATCTAGAAAAGTAGAATCTCCATCCATAAAATCTATCGTTAAACATATAATGTCAGTTACTATGTTTCTTTCATTATGTCCACAAATATAACACTCTTCTCGCATGTACCCTTCATCAATCAAACGCCGCTTAAATTTAGCTATCGAATAAGGATTCTTTCGAGTACCATTAAATATATCATCTAATGGAATATCAAATGATGCCCATCCCTTTTTAATTCCTTTACCTTCTTGATTCTTATATTGCTCATACAAGTCGTAGTATTTAGCCCACTTCTTGTATGTAGTAAAAGAAACACCAATCCACCTTGCTGCTTGAGCTTGTGAATTGGTGTTCTCTATAGCAGTTTCAACCATACGTTTTGTAACGACTAAACGTCGCCCAGGAACATGTAATGGTCTATGTACTGACTTTGATTCTTCGCTCACGTCTTCTGATGTACTGTCGCCTGAGGGTGCATCTGCTGAACTTGTTGTGTGCGAGTGTCTTGTGCTGAATTTTCGTCAAGCTTACGCCAAGCGTGGTTGTCCGGCATTCTATCTTGATGTTTCCAAAATAAATCACCGACTTCAATATCACTGAAGTTGTTAGTGTCAAATTCGGTGACACCACCAGATGGTGTATTAGTCCAGACATTATCTCCAGCTGGATTATTCTGTGCCATGTTACTTGTCCTTCTTGTTACTATTTTGAACTGCTTCAGTAAGTTTGTTTAATGCTTCTAGTATTGAAACTAGCAGATTTACAATCTTACTATCTCTGTCTTGTAATTCTTGATCAGATCTCATCTTTTTCCTCCTGTAATAATATCTTTTTAGTTGCAGGTGCTTCTTCTTCATCATCGACTATCTTGTCTAACAAGAAAGAATTGATTTCATTTTTCACCCGTTTAAGTTCTTCTATCGCAAGGTCTCTTACAAATATATCATCATCGTCTGAGTGTTCTGAGATAGTCACCATTAATTGTTGTATATAAGCGCCTAATTTATTGACTGCCATATTATTCTCCTATTCTACTATTATAACTTTAAGCGAATCTACATAGTGATTATTACATCTATCTTCATATCCACAATATACTGTAATTGTATCACCCACAAATTCTTCCCACACTCCTAAAACGGTATGTGCTTCTCCTTCTTCGTCTGAGTAGGATGCTGGATTCACTAAATTTGTCCAAACGCCTTGAATTTCAATTTCTTTATTAGATTGCCAAGCAAGCTTCTGAATCTCCTCTGACTCTGTGTAAGCTGTCAATGTCGTAAATGTCTGTATATAATTTGGAAGCCATGTTAACCTGTAATAACCATCATTACCTAAGATAAGTGATTCTGCCTCTATACCTAAACCGTTATCACACGGTTCGAGCATAGCTTTATCCTCACATCCTACTAATAATATATATGTACATATAACCAAAAACATTGAAAATTCTTTGATTATCCTTTTCGCTGTATTCTCTTTTTTTGCCATTGTTGTTTTTTACTCCTTTTTGTCTCGGTTATTTCTTTCCAAGACTTTTTTTGTTTCTTTCGTTTGGGTTTTTCAACATAATCTTCATTTTGGTCCCAACGATATTTAGCCATTTTTATTACCTCCTATATACTGCTGTTTTGCTACATAAGTCAACAGTTAATTAAGTTTTTTTCATATTTATCCATTTTTTTGATCATGACCCATAAGTTATCTAAATCAAATTCACCGGGAGCTCCACTCTGAGCTATAATTTCTGGTAAGAGGGTGATATTGTGAAAATCTTGATCTGTGAAGGTGTTTCCATCTACTCCAACTATGATATCATTGGTATTTTCTACCAATTTGAATGTTGGGGTGTGAAGATATAACACTTTATCTGATAGAGGAAATAACGTATTGGGTTGTTCATTCTGAACATAAGTATCTCTGTCTTCTTCAGAACAATCCGAAAATATTGTATCACACCAAGGTTCTAGGGTCCATAAAAGATTAGAATTGCAGTTCTTAACCATAATTCCTATATTATATTTATGTGGTATGATTGGTTTCATATAGTCATCGTGCTTTACAAAATGTCCCCATTTACGGATGAAATTTCTAGTACTCCTCTCGTTTTGTTGTAACCATTCTGAACTTTCTCTGTTCTTCATAAACACTTGACCGTCAGGATTTCTCACAGCCCCATCTTTGAATCTTGAACCACGGCTTGTCATATGATATACAAATCCCATCCAAGTCTGAACCAGATCATACCCTGCCAGCACGAACCTATTAAATATATCAGAGTCCTCTTTTGATTGAGGTGCGTATAGCGGATCGTGTCCACCTATTCTCTGAAAATCGTCCTTGTATATTGCCCACGGTGCGAATATACCAATTGTTGAATGATGATAAGCCTGCCCAGTATACTCATCAACAAATTTCAAAAGTTCTTGTTCTTTAAACTCTTCAGGTTCTATACCAAAGTCTTTTAATATCTTTTCAGGTCCATCAGGGTGTAGTGGTGGTTCAATCCGTGTTGCACTTACTACCTTTCCACGTTCTAAGTTATTTAGAACTGCTTCATCCATACCAGGACAAGCATACATATCAGCATGAAAAATCATCACGATATCATTAGTAGCAATCTTTACTAACTTATCATATAATATAGTATGTCCTAACCGTTCGGGACCTTCATTTCTCATCACCCTAATATTGCGGTCTTTTTTTGCTGTCTTCATCATCCACTCCCAAGTACCATCATTGGAAAAATCATCAGCCCAACATATCTCGTGTCTGTATCCCAAGTTCTTACGAATACTATTATAAGACCACTTCAGATACTTTAGATTGTTTCTACTTGGTTGTATAAAACTTAGTACTTGTTTATCCATTTAATTGTTCCATAAGATACGACTTTGGTTTTGCTCCAACAAATCTCTCCACTTCATTACCATTCTGTTCTATAACTGTAGTTGGAACTGACCTAACTCCATACGCTTCTGCTAGAGCTGTCTGTGCATCAATATCTATAATATCGATATTATAACCTTCACTTTTTAACTCTTCCACTATTGGTCTAAATGCCTTACATGGTCCACACCACGTTGCTGAAAAATACTTAGCTGTTTTCATTTCTGTCTCCTGTAAATTCTTTGAATACTATTTGATTAAAAATCTTATAATCTGTCTTTTGTTCGTGACCTTCCGGATCACTAACTGCTTTCAATTTCGGATTGATCATAAAGTGGTAATTATATTTATTAACTATACCATCTTCATTTTCAAAAAAATTCTCTCTATTCGCTTCTGACATATACAATCCCCAATACCCTACGGTAGGCTTTCCAAAAGCGGATGCAAACAAAGTTCCACCCCCACCCATTCCAACGAAACCTGCAGCGTTTGCGAATAAATCCATTTGAAATTCATTATATGTTGTATCTAATGCACCGTCTAGTAAGTCATCAAATAAATAAACATCTGGGAATTGTGCTGGTAACATTCTATCATTTAATGGTGGTATAGAGTTATCTGATATTGTTATCTGTTCATTTTCATCGAGAGCGAACTCTGTATTTTTTGGGCGTTTATATATCACCGCATATCCTCGCTCTGTTAATCCTGTGAACATCTCCTTTAGAGCTTCTTCTGTAAAATAATTCGTGGGTGGATGACCGTGTTCGTGATTGTATCTATTTGTTATTACTATATATGGTTTTCCATTTGTTAAGTGAGATAATGATTTTTTATAATGTGTTCCATATGGTGGAAATTCCCATTCACTATAATCTAGTATTCCACATCCCTTGCTATCGTTCATAAAAGACTTCCAATCATGCCAAATGTCTTTGTATAGTTCTGCTCCAGCTTTATCACCATATATCCAATCATTAGGTACGTCACCTAAACCAGCTGCTTCATTATTCACAGTTCGTGATGTATATGCTTCTTCCACATCATCACAAAAATAATATAACGGTCGCATATCTTTTGTAGTCACTACTTTATCCAGTTTACCTTGCTTATGTAAGTAATACGCATACGGTATCACTAACGTAAGCTCTATCCCAAATTCTGGATTTGTATTGATTATCACTTAACTAACCACATGGCAAATATTACAGATCCTGCCATGCCAAGCCACCATAGTATAATAAACAAAAGTGACAGCAAAGGTTCCCACCATTGTGTTTTTCCATCTTCATTCCAATCACTTAACTTTAGTAATATCTTTTTAAACGTGGACATTATACCTCCTCAAAATAAGTATCTGGATCATCTTCGTCGTATAACTCTGATATCCAGAAAACAGTTGTTAATAAGTTTTTTCCAATATTTTTTATAGAATGAGTATATCCTACTGGCATGTCAATAAATTCTATTTTGTCTCCAGACACATTATATTCTATTATTTCATCAGTTCCCAATTTTCTCAATGTTATCACTGCGGTTCCATCAATTACACAAAACCGTTCAAACTTCCGGAAGTGAACATGATTACCTCTTGTAAAACCAGGATTAGTTGTTGAAAAGAACACTTGTCCTCCTGATTCATCTACTTTAACAATTTCCGTAAGGTCACCTCGTTCATCTGAATGTAGTGTGGTACCGATCAACCGTTTATCATGTGGTATGTAATTGACAAAAGTGTTAAATAAATCTGATTCGAATGCATCACTAATCGTTGGTATCCTACCTTCCGTAAGATATGTGTCTTTGAAATACGTTAACTGATCTAAAACATCAGAAACTTTTACTTGTGTTCCTGACCAGTTTTCTAGCTCTTCTTCATCAAAAATAGTATTATTAATGATATCAACAAACGTGTCTATAAGCTGAGATACGTGAATAAGAGTTACAGTTCCATCATGAAGTATTTCTGGTTTCTCTCCGTTACACAATTTGTGGCAAAAAGTCGCTATAAAGGAATTATAATTTGGTTTGCAGTATGGTCCGAATACATTCGGTATCCTTAACCTTATGTGGTTTGCTAATATAGATTCAACTTCTCTCTTTGACTCAGCATAAGCGCTGGCTGTGTCATTGGCTTGAGTTGATGATGCAACTATGACTGTAGTACCCTTTGGAATCGCAGCTTTTAATTCTATTGCTAAGGAAATGTTGGTATTAAAAATATCCTCTTCATCTCCTCTATTCATACCAGCTAAATGTATAATATATGGACAATCCTTTATCCTCGGATCTTTCCAGAATTCTCTTTCCAATGCAATTGGTTCATGTTTAGTAGCGTGCTTTAGGTATTGATATGTATTATATCCAATAAATCCTGTGACCCCTGTAATCCCTACTTTCATCGAAGTACTCCTGACTGTTTTAAAAATTCATAACTCTGATCCCAATCCATTAACGAATCGTGTGAATTATAAGACTTTTGCTCCGTTCTTATTATCTCATCACCTATCATAAAATTTTCACCATAGTCTTCAGTCCTCATCCACTCTTCAGCTGATATCATTTCTTCATGTAATTTTTCACCCGGTCTAATTCCAACCTCCCAAGTAGAGCCTCTTTCATAATGTTTTAATAAAGCGTTAGCTATGTCTAACACCTTGAGTGCTTTGATTTTTGGTATCGCTATCTTACCATGAGACTCTGGATGTTTATAAGCCCACTCGATTAATTCTGCTGCTTGATCCAGTGTCAGTAAAAACCTAGTCATGTCATAATCAGTTATTGGTAGCAACCTATTTCCCTCTTCTAATATTTCTTTAAAAAGTGGAATAACAGATCCAGTAGATTCTAAAACATTTCCATATCGCACCAGTACGGTTTTTATATCGTCATGTGTTTTAGCAAAATGTTGATATAATTTCTCACTAATAGCTTTTGACATTCCATACACATTTATTGGTTTGCAAGCCTTATCTGTGGACACGAAAATTAACGTGTCTATCTGATGACGTGCAACTCCTATAGCATTCAATACGTTCTGGTGTCCTATTATATTCACTTGCACACTTTCATATGGATTCACTTCACATATTGGAACATGTTTAATAGCCGCTGTGTTGATAATTATTTCTGGTTTATAGTAATCGATAGCGTTGACAATAGATGTTTGATCTTTCACATCACCTAATCTATATTTTACAGTAGGCCACACTTTCTGTAGGTTTACATGTTTATGCTCATCTCGAGATAGTACAAGTATATCATTATTCTTGTAATACCGCCTCGTCAACGTTTTTCCTAGAGCTCCAGTTCCACCTATAATCAAAATCTTTTTATTCTTCATTATCCCATTCCCAATTGCGCAACCACGCATCTTCTGTATAATATTGATTAAAACGTTTCTTTGCAGTACTCGAACAAAGTTCGTAAAAATCTGGTTCGTGTTTTAATTGTTGACCTAACATTTGCGCTCTGTCTAAATCACCAATACTTGCTGATGTTAATGGATGTAACGTTTCTTGTGTGTCTAAACCTTTATATCCAATACAAGGTATACCGTGAAATGCACAATTCATTGCGAAGGTCCCAGCGGCATGCGTTCTCATTAAATGGACACCAATGTTATACTGTGATAGGTTATCTATCCAGTCTCTCCAAGGTAGGTATGGCAGATAAGAAATATCTTCTATTACATCCTCATCTCGTTGCTTTCTCCCCATAGAAGGCGCCACAATTGGGTCCCCTATTCTTCTAGCAACTGTATAAGAATCAAATCCACCATACCAACTTACAAAATTACCACCTATGATTGTTGCATCACTCCACTCACTTCTTGGTAACAACCCATCAGTAATCATCAAACTTCTCATCACTCTTACATTTTTACAACCTAAACCTCTATAATAATTTACATCGCTTTCATTATGACAATATATCCAATCTGCCGATCTCAACGTATTATAATAATGAAATTGTTTTTCTATATCGTAATCTTGAAAATACCAATGCGGGCCTTCTTGCATTACTGCGACCTTATCACAACAACCTCTGATGAAATCTAAATTTACTTTTGGATTTGATTTTGGTATAATAACAATTCCTAAATCAAAGTGCTCCTCTGGTAGTACATCAAGTGCACACATTGGTGCGTCTAATGCCAAACACCAAGCTACCTCTGTCCTTGCGTTTGGAAAATCTCTTGGGTACCTTTGATTAGTTCCAGTTTCTGAAAAGAACGCTACTTTCAAAACTTTAGGTCTCCTAACACATCTGTCCACGTAAAAAATTTCTGCTGTGTATGTAAATTGTGAGCGTTCCATTCACTTAATTTATTAGCTTTTGTGTACCAATCATGAGTTGCTCTTTTACCATTCACATCTCCCACCGTAACGTCACCTTCACCCTTAATGTACATTCTCTTTTTAGCATGTTTTCTATTATGTACAAGTAATATGTTTTTCAATACATACTGTGGTAGGGTACCTTGAAACATAATTTGTAGGTTATTCATAAATGCTGTGTCTTCGTGTATAAAAAATGCGCTTTGAGGAATATTGACACCTGATTTAATTACTTCTGATGATATTACTAGCCCACATCCGTTAAACTTTAACTTACCTAACATAAGTAATTCTGGTTGTTCTACGCTATCGTTAAATTTATTCATCTCGTCTATAGACATGTTATATCTTAAACTCCACCAGTTTTCCGTATCAATCTTATCCATATCAATAAATGGTTTATCAGTAAACTCTGGATGTTCTAGTGGTGACCAAGAATCATCCCACATCTTACATGTTGCAAAAAATGCCACATACTTAGGTGTTTGTACAGTATTATTTAAACCATTAAGTACTACAAACGTTTGTCTTGGTATTAGTGAATCGCTTTCACCCCACATCAATAAATCTACCTTATCACAATACATACTATTGAAGTCTCTTCTATAATCAGCTATAGTGTATATTGAATTCTGCATCATGTTCTTTTTTAATCTTATATCATACTTACAACCTACTAAATGATTTAGCTCTTCATCATAACCAAATATATCCTGTAATAGATCCATCCATTTTTGATGTATATCTGATATGCTCATTTGTTCTTCGTCTATTTTTTCTAAAGTTTGATCACAGTTAAAAAATAAATCAACAGTGATGTTTTCTCTATTTTCAACTACATCTAACGCGTTCTTCACGCTTTGCAAATATTCGCCCACCATTTCTATTTCGTACCACTGTACTAAACACCCTATTGCAATTTTATTCTCAATCGTAACCATTATGCTCTCCAATCTTCAGGTTGTTCGAAATCTAGAATGTATGATTGTTTTCTATAGTCAATCAATATTTCGTCACCTTTACTTAATTTCACACTCGAATAAACCACACCTAAATTATCTTCCAATTCAAATCTACAATTAGGTTCCTCAGAGTGATTATACATTCTTAATGGATGTACTTCATACCAAAACTCATTACGACGTAAATGTGAAACACCTATCATTGTATTAGGTTCAACATCTTGATCCACAAACACCCCTAATCCTTCAACTGGTGACTCAGACACATACATGTCTTGTTCTAAATGATACATTATGTTATCCATAAAAATGTTGATATGCTTTTTGCATCCAAAAGTTTGTCAATTCATTATCTTTATTATTTGGAATACAATTAAACTGATACACCCATCCTACCTTAGTGAATAGCATATCATCATGTAACAATTCTTTTCGTGGCATGTCGTTCATATTAAATTCATAAGGTAGATGTGTCATCTCAACACCTTCCATATTCACTAAAAAATTCAACGGTGTTTGTTCTGTACCGGTATGAAAAGTGTCTTCCATTTGTTTAAATAGCTGGACATTTTCGTGATATGTATCAGTCATCAATTTGGCAAATTCTTTGTGCTGTTCATTAACAATCCAAAAACCACTATCAAAATATTTACTCCAATCTTCCAATTGATAACCACTGAACACGAATTTTGAATAGCTTTCTAAACTACGGAGCACCCAATCCCAACTACCATCAAAATGAACTACTGTAAACTTTCTATCAGTCATCTCAAAAAAATTAGGACAATCAGGATGTACTATTGTATCCGCATCAACTGATAATATTTGATCATATTCGATACCATTTGATTCTAACAAATCAAATACATACCAGCGTTGCCAACATATACCCATAACATTATGATCAATCAACGGTTCTCTAAGCACAAACAATTCACAATCATTTTTATCAGCCCAATGTTTCCAGGATTTAACTGACAATTCATATGGTTTAATTCTTGAACTTGCAAATCGACCTTCACCTTTAAGATCAACATTCATCATAAATATAACATTTTTTGCCATTATTTTAATCTTGGTCCTGTAATCCATAAAACGAGGGCACGTCTAATTCCAGATGTAACTGGTTTCACTCTGTGATTTAAAATGGATGGAAATATAATAGCTGATCCTTTTTTCTTAAAAGCAGTTATCACTTGATTTTCCAATTCAAACTCTCCACCTTCAAATTCACTAGGGTCTGATAAAAGAATAGAGATGGTCAACTTTCTGTGATTGTAATCAGGTCCAATGTCTCGATGCCAATCATAAAAAGATTGATCTTCACCACGGTAAACTGTGTACTGACATTGTTCTGAAAAACCTCTGATGTCTATTTCCCAAGGATTAGTTAATACAGCAGAATTGTAAATATAATCATATAACCAACGTGTTGATGGCTGAATTGGAATCCAGCATACTTGACTTCGTCTTGTATCTTTTAGTTGTTGTTTGTTATCTGAAAATATGGTTGCATCAGTTAACTTTTTATCAAATCTTTTAACAATCCTATCACATTGAGCTGGCTGGAGGAGTGGATTCCAACCAGCATATAGTTCTTGATCGATCCCAACTCCTGCCGACCACTCTTTAGGTATATCCTTTATCCAAGTCATATAACCTCCTTCTAGTAATTCAATTCATATTGATCTTCGTAATATTTGATTGTTGGTTCCATAGCTTCATCAAGGTCCCACTGCAATTCGTAGTCTAACTCCTCTTTGAGTGGTACTGGGTCAAGTGTGATCTCAACATGATCTTCTCCTGGACGCATATCAACATAATTAACATCAATTTTGCGATCCCAAACACGTTCAGTGGCTTCAATAATATCGTTCACGGAATAGTTAGTCCCCCGACCGACATGAATTATCTTTCCACCTAAATCTTTATCAGACATCACTGCTCTGTAAAAAGATTCAGCTACGTCACCGACGTAAATATACTCTGACTTTTGCTCCCCGCTACCATATACATTGAATTGATTACCTTTCATTGTTTCCATTAAAATAGTTGGAATAATCTTCTGATAGTTGAAAGGTGCATCTTTAGGTCCATCTAACCATCTTTCACGTTCTCCGTAAATATTACCAAGTTTTAATGCAACACATTCGAGTCCATATTCAGTTGAAAATAACTGACAGAACTTTTCGATTGCTGCTTTAGTAATTTTATATGGGTTTAGCCATGTTACGTCTGGAGTTGTTGGAACGATTACTCGTTTCACATTGTGCTCCTTACATAACTTTAATATTTTCACTGTACCAACTACGTTAGTTTCAGCTACTAGTTCTACATCGTAAGTGGTAATAGTCTCACTAGTACCGAGTACAGCGGCCATGTGAATAACTACATCCTTACCTTTAATATTAGAATCTAACACTTCATCATCTAATACGTTACTTTTAACAAAGGTGAACGCATCATTATCACTATGAGCTTTCATTTCAGGACTTTCCCATAGATCCATACATGTAACATTCATGCCTTCGTCTAATAATCTATCTACTATGTGGCTACCAATAAAACCTGCTCCACCTGTTACTAATATATTCATTATATTATTCTCCATATTATTGTTTGATTGTGGTAGCGATTATACCTTCTCTACCATTAAATACCATTCCATGAGCGGTCGTATATCCCTCACGCTCGCCTATGAATCTTTCTATTTTGATTGCACCCTCAGATACCAAGTCATCTATAGCTTGTTTAATTTGCTGTCTTGGATTTCCGTAGTCGTCTAAAACCAGTATTGGGTCTTTGTAGAGTTTCATAACCTTTTTGATGTCGTTTATCACTCCATCATAAGTATGGTTTGAATCCACAAACACTACATTTATTTCAGGCCAACCCCAACTACCTTCATGCGCATCTCTACATTCAAAAACAACATTGCCTCTGCTAATACATAGGTCTTTAGCCAATTCAACGTTTTCCTGATCTATCTCTATAGAATATACCTTTTTAAATAAATGGCTGTATATTTTGCTTCCATGACCTCTCCAACATCCAAGATCTAAAGCTGTCATTTCTTTATACTTTTCATCACTAAAATAATCATACACATCACTCTTAAACTGTCTGCTTGTTGTAGATTTTATTTCATCTTTGTGTGACACAGAGTCTAGTAATGCTTCTTTATCCTTGTAATTATCTTCCACCAATCCCCATACATGTTTCGTGATATTATTTCTATCTTCTTTTGGGAATCCTTGCATGTACCAAAGGTAACCATACTTGATAAAAAACGGTGTCTTGTTTTCATTTAACTGCCAGTTGTGATTAAACATTTCTTTTCTGTGAATGTGTGTCAACTTGTAAGCCATTGGTAAATCTATTTTTAACTCAACCCCATTTTTCTGTAACCAATAGTTCAATGGTGTTTGATCAAAACCCTTCTTTACTTTTACATCATGTAATTCCATTAATGCGTCTGTATTGTCTTTATAAAATTGTACATACCCTCTCATAAGATCAGCGTGTTCTTTCTTGTTCCATATTGTTGGTGAACAATTTATATATTTTGATCCATCGAGTTTAAAATCAAAAAACTCTTCATATCCTTTAATGCTTTCATATATCCAACGCATATTATCAATATCACGCCATCCCGTAAATTTATGATCTGTGAGATTAAAAAAGTTTGGTGTGTCCCACCTGATAATAGCTGCACAATCAATCATGGCGACTTGATCATAATCTATTCCAGCTTCATCAAGTAAATCTGGTGCATTGTACCTTTGAAAGTTTATCCTATATCGTTTTAAATCTGAGTCGAGCGCTGTTTCAAATGGAAAGAAAACGACGTCGTTTTGTTTACACCAATATTCCCACGACTTGCGAGAACAGTCCATCCAATCCCATCCTCCATACTTATCACTAAGCCATTCATTCTTAACACCTGACCAAAAAACTACATTCTTCATAACCCTTTATGTCCCCACGTTTTACATAACATAAAATCACCTATAAATAAATAATCTATTCCCGTTCCATAAAAACACCTTATCGCTTCTTGTGGTGTACACACGATCGGTTCACCTGCTATATTAAAACTTGTATTGAGCACTACCCCATGACCTGATATCTTTTTAAATTCATTGAGAAGAGTCCAATATCTCCAATTACTTTCTTCCGTTACTGTTTGAGGTCTCACTGAATTATCATGATGTACTACTGATGGCAGTAGCTCTTTAATTCCTGGTAACGCATTGTAAGCTACAATCATATAAGGGGCTGATTTTGGATCCTTTAGATATAAGTTAGCATCTGATTCTAACATAGATGGACAAAATGGTCTAAATGATTCTCTGTGTTTCACGTCCCTGTTAATCTTATCTTTCATAGCTGGATTGAGTGGGTTAGCTAATATGCTTCTATTCCCTAGAGCTCTCGAACCTATTTCCATCCTACCTTGATACCATCCTACTATAGCATTTTCGTATATCAGTTCTGCTGCGGTTTGTTCGGGATTATCGCAATGTTGATATGGAACTTTAGTATATTGTAAGATATCTTCTATCTCATGGTTCCTATATTTAGGTCCATAATAAACATGTTCTAATTCATAATCACGGCATCCGTATCCTTCTTCAGCGTATAAAGCGAGCGCGGCTCCAATACTAGTTCCATTATCACTACTTGGTGGTATAACAAACACGTCATCAACTTCTTCCATGTTTTGGATCTTACCATTCATCTTACAATTCATACCAACACCACCGGCAACACATATGTCTCGAAAACCAGTCTGTTCTATACCGTACTTAACTAGATTAGTCACCGCTTCTTCTAGTAAGTCTTGTGCCACATATGCTACATCCTTGTGAAATTGTGTAAAGTCTTCATCATGTTTTCTAGGTTGTCCGAGCAACCTAACAAGTTTATCTGTGAACTTAAAACTATGTGTTCTGTCACTAAAATAAATGTAACTTGGATCAACTGTATAATTATGATCTGTTATCTGTATTACCTTTTCTAATGATTCTCGGATCTCCTTAACATCCCTTCCATATGGAGCTAATCCCATCGTTTTCCCTTCACCACTGTATGCTTTAAATCCTATATATTCTGTTATAGCGGAATAAAACCATCCTAGTGAATTAGGCACGTTTACTTCGTGTATCTTTTCTAAAAAATCCCCACTACCTTTCCACACACACGTTGCATTCTCTTCTCCAGATCCATCTACAGTTATAACTGTTGCTTCACTAAACGGTGACAAATAAAATGTACTTGCCGCATGAGTTAAGTGGTGATTAAGAAATTTGATTTCTGGTATCTTACCTTGTACACCAGCTTTACTTAAAGATATTTCCAACCTAAATTTAAAGTACTCGGGGTTCCAATGTGATATATTAACGTCGTGAATAATCTCATCAATTTCTGATCTCCCTTCAAAATGCTCATTAACATAATTATTCATAAACTGTGGATATTTATTCAAATCCCAACCAATTGCTATATAATCTATATCATCTAAGGTCATACGCCCTTCAGATAGGACATATTTGATTGACTGGATTGGTAGTGATTTAGTCCAATTAGCCTTTATTCTATTAAACCTTTCTTCCTCACCAACAGCTACAATCTGTCCTCCTTGTAGTAAGCAAGCTGAAGCATTAACGTTTGTGTATAACCCAATTATATTCACACCACTCTCCTTATCGTTTCAAACGCTTCAGCGTATTTCGCTTTACACGATACCCCTCTAACCTTTGCTAGTGAAAAAACAAAGTCACGGTTCATAAATCCTGCTCGTGGTCCTTTTTGCGAATGATATGCTTCAACCATTTCTACTTTATGGTTGACCTGTTCTTTTGTTAATTGTACATAAGTTGTTAAATTCACGTTAGTCATATTCCACGGCAACTCATATCCCAATATAGTTGAACCTTTAAACATCCGTTGAGCCTCTTTTGCCACAACGTGATGATCTTGATGGTTATCAGCAAGAGCTGGACAAAATACTATATCATAATGATCTTCCTTGTTCAATTTCCAAAGATAATCTAATACATCTTGTCTGTGAGACCATAACTGTCTAATTGGCATATCCAAACATTCATAATCTTGTACACCGAGTATTCCCATCGATCTATCATAATCATCTTTGATATTACCCTCAACCATTTCATTCGCCCATGTAAATGACACAACTTTAATGTCGTGTGCATCCTTCAGTCGACTAAGAGTTCCACCACATCCAACTTCAACGTCGTCTGTGTGTCCAGCTAATGCTAATATTTTATGATGGCAATTCTTCATACTTAAATAAATCACTATAAATACTTTTCACTTCATCTAAAACTACTTGACTATCTTTTATAGTCACATCATAACCTGCTTTCGCAACACCTACAGCAAATGCTAATTGTTGAGATTCTTCTATAATGTCAGATCCAGACTTAAACGTTACTCCAGTTAGTGATATTGGTTCACCTTTGGGTGTACTTTTGACGAATTCATTAACTTGAAATGTTGTATGTTCTCTGTTAATTAAATCTGTAGCATCACTAATCAAACATTTCATACCAACCTTATTAGCAAATGCAGACAGAGCTCTATTATCTCTTGGTAAACAAGTTCCACCATATCCAAATCCATATTTTAATAACTTTGGACCTATTCTTTCATCAGCACCAATAGCTCCCAACACCCTTTCAGGTCGTGCTCCAACTGTCGTGCATAAATCTCCTACCATACTAGAAAATGATATTTTAGTAGTCAGATAACAGTTTAATGCTAATTTAGTAATTTCTGCTTCAAGTACGCTCATTACTTCAATTGGTGGCTCATTATTAGTCATACATCTGTATATGTCGACTAGAAATTCTTTCGCATCGGAATCATCTACACCAATCAATACTAAATCTGGTTCAGCTTGATCATCGATGATACTACCTTGTCTAATAAATTCAGGATTGTAACTGATAGAATAATTATAGTCCTGCATCTTCTCTTTTAGCTCCTTACAATATCCTGGAATTGTAGTTGACTGTATTATTAGATGTTTACGTTCTTTTGGTGAATCGTATTGCATTATCTGTTCAGCTAATTTATCAATCACCGTATGGTCATAATGTCCATCTTCTAATGTATTAGTGGCAACGACACAAAAAATATACTTTGAATGGTCCAAAGCTTCTTTGAGATTTGTGGTTGCTCTGAACATTGTGGATTCTTTCAAATACTGTTGAACCTTTGGTTCAGGTGTTTCAATAAAACCTTCGTTTAAAGAGTCAACATATTCTTGATTTAAATCAACACCTACCACATCAAAACTTTTACGTTCTAGTGTGAGTGATAAACTTAAACCTAATCGACCAATCCCTATCACCGATATTGGAAATTCCATTCTAGTCTCCTACCTGTTCATTAATCCACTGGAAGGTCTTTTTCATACCCTTTATAAGTGGTTGTGAAGGAACCCATTTCATATGCTTCTTAAATAACTTGTTATCCGAGTTTCTACCTTTAACACCCAATGGGCAAGGATAACCATATTTCTTTTTAAAAGCTGGACCATATATATTTTTTATTGTAATATCTTTTTCTGATATATCAATTGCCATTTGCGCGAATTTATTGATTGATAGCATCTCTTCCGATCCAATATTAACTGGACCTGTGAATTTAGATTGCTTCATGAATCTGCGTGTTGCTTCAATACACTCATCTATATACAAAAACGATCTTGTTTGCTTTCCATTGCCCCACACTTCGATAGCACCACCATCTGTGGTTTCAGCTACTTTGCGACAAAAAGCGGCTGGCGCTTTTTCTCTGCCACCAGTCCAAGTACCTTGTGGTCCAAATATATTATGGTAACGTGCAATCCTAACATCTAATCCATAATTCCTTGCAAAGGTTAAGTACAGACGTTCACTGAATAATTTCTCCCATCCATATTCACTATCTGGATCTGCTGGATATGCACTTGACTCTTCACAATTTGGATTATCGGGATCTAATTGATTATGTTCCGGATACATACAAGCTGATGATGAATAAAAAACCTTTTTTATTCCTTTATTAACCATCTCTTGTACTACATTTAAATTTACTAATGCTGAATTATGCATCACATTAGCATCATTCTCACCAGTAAAAATATAACCAGCACCACCCATATCTGCTGCAAACTGATACACTTCATCGAATTCACCCCATTTTGTGTGCTGCATGACAGTATCTACAATGTGGGGATCAGTCAGATCACCGATCAAAAATTCTTGTGCTGATGATGGTTCGAATTCTGGTTTCTTTAAATCACACGCTCTAATCCAATAACCTTCTTTACGTAATCTACGTACCATGTGGCTTCCAATAAAACCTCCACCACCTAAAACCAATGCTGTTTTCATTTTGCTCTCCTAACTTGATACACTGGAATAGCCGACATCTTATGCATGTTAGCATTCTGGTGTTTGTTTAAAATACTCATTATCCGTTTTTCATTTAAAGTTAATTTACCTTCTAATTGTAACTCGTCGTACTCCATTGCCCATTCTAATTCTTGATATGTGCACCCAAGCTGATCTTCGTCAGTCCGACCATCTTCCCATAATCCATCTGTAGGTTGTGCGTTTATTATATCTTTTCTAACTCTAAGAGCGCTGGCTAATCTGTATACTTCCGTTTTATATAGGTCTGCTATTGGGCTTATATCAACTCCACCATCTCCATATTTGGTAAAAAAACCAACTCCAAAATCTTCTACTTTATTTCCAGTACCAACTACCAAACCATTTGTGCTTGATGCACACATGTATAATGTAGCCATTCTAAGTCTCGCTCTAGTATTTGCTAATCCCAAATCATCCTGAAATACTCCGGCTACGTCTATTTTTAATTGTTCATACGTTTCAGTTAAATCTACGTGATATCTATCCACATTATCATACATAGATCTTAAATCTGCAATGTGGTTTTGACCTCTATCCGTTTGTAGAGGGTCTTGATGTATTGGCATCGTGACTAGCAAAGTCTT
>Ga0098061_1000537_pt1 | contig 18249 bp, 9 predicted proteins | sample 22_taG_FD_92579 | JGI IMG/M metagenome (GOLD analysis project Ga0098061, IMG submission 92579) | Marine viral communities from the Subarctic Pacific Ocean - 22_ETSP_OMZ_AT15343 metaG | ecosystem: Environmental > Aquatic > Marine > Oceanic | place: Subarctic Pacific Ocean | collected 2015-01-20
GGCCCAAATGGTTATGATAGGAACCCGAATGGGAGTCGATTTTTCTGGAAGGACGACCAAGGCCCGTCGATAACTTCAAGTGCGGCTTTTGACGCGCCATCGAACGGTACCACTAGAACGAGGACAGATGAACAGGCTTTAAATTCATTTGACCACGTTCAGGTAGTTGATTGGGATCGAACCGATCAGGACGGTTATTCTTCAAGAAGCCCAGAAGTAATTACTGGCGCAGCGAACCCCAATTGGACTCACAGTGTAATACAAATTCACCCGGGTATCGTCTCTCATCAAATATCAACAGTTACTGGCACTCTCGACAGTTATTTTAATCCAACGGCAGAGCCTCGCTCGGCCTTTGTGCAACTAGAGGCATATCAACCATATAAGATTGCCTTACTTAGTTCTTGGCCATTGGACCCGGTGATAGATATTTATAATAAACCGGCAATGCTGACATCTTCTGTCGGAGGCCGCGGCCCTCAAATCGGCCTAACGCCTCATAAGGCACGCGACTCCAGGAGTTCCGCGTATTATGATGATCCCTACACCTCTTCGACAATCGGCAATAAGGTGCTCGGAATTCTCTCTTTGCACACTGGTACAGCGGGAGAGCTAGTATACAGCACGAAGCCCACTATCACTTATTTTGTGACTTCTTCAACTGATCCATGGGGATATAAATCCCCCACCGCGTCCCTACAATACAATCGCCACACGTATCCATATAACACTCCATTTTGGGCAACTCATAAAATTCGCGGTAGAAATCCCATGCATAATTCCTACAGTGATTTTGCGCAGGATTTTAAATATATTGGAAGAGATTATTCAATAATTCCAGAGTACAGATCTTCAGACCACTTTAATTATTATCACGAAACCTACTATGAACCAAAAGGATATGATACGAAATTGTACCATCCGAATCGGCTCCCGGACACACCGTATGCCCCAGCGCGCTGGAAGATAATAAGAACCTTAAAAATTGGCGCGTCCATCGCGTCGACGCCGCTTAATTTTTTGAAGATCAACGGCGCCACCCCCAACACCGCCAGCGCGGTGGTTCAATCGCTCTCGGAGTTCGTCGCCATCTCCCCTGGCCCCCGTTACGCGTATGACCCAGTGGATCAAAGCGCTTTCGTGTTCGACACTACCCCCGGGGAGCCATCTGCCCCACCCACCTATGTCGAATCTCCCCACACGGTACAATTTTTTGAGAGATTTTCTCATACTGATGATATTATTAACTTTGCCCACTTAATGGATCAAAATAATGAAGGCTTCGCCGCAGACGTCAACACAGTTCCCACAAAAATTAAGTTCACAGTTCGCGGAATTAAAAAGCTTTTACCATATAATGGTTTTTATCCGGTAACAAGGACAGTTCAGATTGGCAATAACCTGAAACAAGCTGAAGCTGCCTACGGTAGCAAACTTATGGCTTTTACCTCCAACAAAGTTACAGCTCAGGATCCCATCGGCGCCGTCAGACAACAAATATTGTTAGAGCCCTTGATGTCCCCGGGCGTTTTGTATAATTCGATTAAGTCTGGAATTGCAGTCGACTATCCAATATATACTGAATTACCAGCTTATCATTCGCCTTTGGCATATAGCACCCTCACAACTGGCTACAGTATTAACGACGCTACTGTTACTCATACCGGCTTCTTTCCGTCGATTTCATCATCATTTAATTATGGCGGCTTTTATATGATGGGCGCCGCCCGAACGGTACCGGCAGTTTTAAAATCTTTGCCCAACCACCGAGTAGGCTTCGAGGCGGTGTATAATTTATCCAAGCTGGACTTTCTTGCTGGCAACGGCACGAGGATGTACCTGACACATGACGTGACTGATATGGATAGAACTCATCCATTAAGTGCCGTCTCCGCCCTGGCGCTTTATAATAAAGTAAATATAAATGTTTATACTGGAGACCTATCTCGATACCAGCCGAAGCCTTTTAGCGATGAAAAGTCACACACCGGCGTCGCTCGCTATGAGCGGTCGATGAACAATTTTTTAAGTGAAACGATGGATTTTTTCTTGGGCGATGCAAGAGACGATATTCCTGGCGTTAAATTACCTATAATTCTATCAGAAATAAAATCGAAAAACGCGATTACGCCCAAAGAAAACACAACATATTACATGGATGTTGGCCTGAGAATGGGTGAGCAACAGGTAATGTGCGAAGGGCCCCGTTTTTCCGGAATGGGCCGCCGCGCCCCAGGCGGACATGAAGGTGGCATCTGGCCTGACCATCCAGTTAAAATGAGGGGCTATATATATGGCCCGCCAATCGAGATTGTTCCAGAGTCAGCAGAGGTGTCCTCACACTTCGTCGAAGGTGTCGATGACCTCAGCGCTTTCGACGCAGCGCCGGCGCACCCTAGAGTGAACGTATACGAACAAGAGGGATACTGGGCAGCTAATTTGCAGGATCCCGCTTATCAGGCTTATACACCGCCGTATTTTTATGGTAAGAGCAGTATGGTTCTGTCTTTTACGCAAGATGCTGTACCAGATCTGGGCGATCCTTATGTTAGTATGCCTCATATTTGGAACAAGGCAGAACAGGAATCGTTTTATTTTGAACAATACAATACTGGATCGTTTATCGGTGATTTCGAGGGCTTGTCTGTAACTATACCAAGTTCTGGATCAGTATCTTCAGGATCTCTTTCTAGAATGAAAATTGATAGAAGCGTTGATATATTTAACCCGCCAGTGTCCCTTAATTTCGCTGGCAACACCGACCCGGAATTGACAGAGTATATATGGTACATTGCGCCTAAATGGGTTTGCCCAGTTTTGGATTTTTCTTCTTCTGTATCTATCTTTGAAGAAAGGCAGCTAGTCGGCAAGAAACAGATAAAAACTCTGTCTTATACTAACGCGACTAATATATATCATGATACCACGACTGGAAAAGGAATGTGGGGTGGCTATGGTACAGATCCGTATGACGGAAAGGTCATGGGCAAGTTATATTCTACAACGTCGACACCCGTTAATAAGAGAGATAAGGGAATCTGGTTGGAAACTAGGGACATATTTACAGACAAAACTGACAATATCCAAGAACAATCGACCGGGTTTTTAACTGATTTCAACTCTAATGTTGGGCTCTATACTAATAGAAACGTAAGCGGAGATAGTAATAATACAGGGTCTTTAGCGGACTTGCTGGGCTTTGAGAAAACCCGGGTTCCAATTGGTAAATTTGCCTCTTCACGTAGGGTGTCTGAAGCTATTGTAATAATACCATATTTTGAACGCCGCGCCGCGAGCATGGGCGTGCTGAGAGATAATGTTCCTGTCGACGATCCACATTGGCAAGCAGGCATAATTCCCGGTAATTCGGAGGTATTTTCGACTCGCGAAATTATACCAGGAAAGCACTTTTTGCCGATCCACAAGACATTGTTTGAAAATATATTAAGTATTCACTTGGCAGAATCATTTTATGAAGAATCCTATTCGTCTCCGCTCGATCCAGCGACTGCCGCTGGCCCCGCTGGAGTTGTGTCGAATCTCATTGGCATGAATTCAGAGGAGTCCATTCTGGCAGCAAAAAACACAGACGTCGGCCGTATGATCAGCACATTGTTGGGTGATTCTGCCAACCTTCATCCCGGCGCAAGAAAAGGATATCAGTTGCCCCCAGAATTTGATTTCATTCACCATGCAGATGTTGATCCGTTTCAAATGATTGTTATTCCTATGGAGCACTTTTTAAGCAAGCAAGATTTGATCGATATATACCAGGGCGTGATGCCTGATATAAGTGTTGATTTAGAAAAAATCATTCGAAATGAAATTGTTAGGCCATCAGCCCCGTCGCCTCAATATGATTGGGTGCCTTTTGTTTACGGTGACCCTGTCGATAAACCAGATATTTCTATGGCTTCTTTAGATTTGGCGAACTTCTTGTCTCCAAAGGCCGCCTTAGCATATAGAAGCGACCCATGGGCGCAGTATATAGTTGGAGGCCTCGACCAAGGCTTCATTGGTGCCAACCCCGGCGCCTGGATAAAGAGTTCTAGGGATTTTTATAAAAATCTAAAATTTATGGTTTTTAAAGTTAAAGAAGCAGCCAACAAAGACTTCGCCCGTTATCGCAAAAAACAGATTGCTCAGGCAATCAAGTCGAAGGCCTCCTCCCGCCCGGGCGGGATTGAAGCTTTACCAAGTGAGTTCAGTGATACAATTAGAAAGTGGCGCCTGGGCGATGTACATGGAATGAACTGGCCGTATGACTACTTTTCTCTTATTGAGACGGTAAAAATTGATGTTGAAATAGAGGTTTCTGAGTAATGGAATTTTTTAATAAAAAAGAAGATGTAATCGATTTGCAGTTAACACAGTTTGGTCGCCACCTGCTTTCAAAGGGGAAATTCAACCCGGCCTACTATTCTTTTTTTGACGATAATATTATATATGACATTTCTAAGACCTCCGGACATGAAGGGCAAAACAGGTCCGAAGAGAGAATAAAGGAGGCACAAAATATACAACCACAGATTGGTTTTTCTTCTTTGGAAAAAGAATTTGGCAACAACTATAATCTGGTTTTATCTGGCGACGCCACATCGGGCGATCTTTCTCTGCAAAGAACCCCGGAAAAAAATTATATGCTCCCATCGCCTTTGGGTACTAGTGATTTCAACGCTGAATACGCGCCTTCTTGGAATATTCAATTTCTTAACGGTCATATCTCATCCAGCGCTAAATATATAAATTTAACAGAAAAAACTGGAGGAACGAATACTGTTAGGATACCCCAGTTACAATCAGATCTAGAAATTAAGGTTATAAACATTGAAGGAGGTACAGAGGATATCGAAGACCTGGAGGAATATGAAGATGGGCCTTTATCAAATGTATATATCGAAAACGAGGAGAGCGTTTACATCTTATTAAAGATAGCAGAAAGTAATGGTCTTTTCCAGAAAAAGAATTTTGACATTGAAATGTTCGAGGTCCAGGAGGAGAACCAGGCCGGCACCATAATAGAGCATTTGAGGCCTCTTAAGTTTTCTGAGAGTCCTGAGATCACTTCTCAATTGGATTTTCTTGACGACGAAACACCGGAAGCCAACAAAGAGCACGTCGAGTATTATTTTGATATTCTGACTGATGATGAGATAGATGACGAAATATTGTGCGAAAAGGACCCCGAAGACGAAAAGCAACAAAAGCTAGGTGTATTTTCAGACCCAAGAGCAAAGCTCTGTCAGGACATTTTAAATCAACAGAAAAAGAAAGTTTTTGATATTTATGAGGATGAGTCAGACTACCCGGGAGAAATTTGTTAATGTCTACAACCCTTGATATGATCACTGGAGGCTCGGTATTACCATACGTATACTGCAAGAAAGTTACGTTGGAGAGGAGTCCTGCCGACCCCGGCCTAACTGATGTCACCCTCCAGCTAGAGTTATATCAAGAAAAAAACACCTTGTCAAACTCTACTTGGCTCAACAGCTTGGGGGTCCAAGGTGTTAATTTAATGGATGCCTTGTTTATACAAACGGCCCCAGTGTTAAAGGCGCAGCATGTAGACAAATTATTGGCCAGTAGTACTCCAATAGTAGAATCATGGGGCATTGTTGATGCTGGGAGTGTCTATGTTGCGCAACAGGCTTTACCCGGTTTGGATGTCCTGCCACGAAGCAGCTTTTCAGGGGAGTTTCTTCCGGAAAAGCGCGGCAATTACTTATTTAATGGAGGCGTCGATCCGGGAATTGCTATACAGTTTTCTGCATTTTCAATGCTGGGGTCCTTGACAAAAGGCGAATTTGGCTTTTTAACGTCCGGTGTTATTGAAGGCCAGGCAAGAGAAGAGATAAAAAACGGTAAACCATATTATGTTATTCCGTTTGAATACAAATATACTGAGTTCAATGAGAAGGGTGAAGATAATAATTTAGGATTTTTGTTTTATACATTTTTAAATATTCCGTATTATCTTGCTCAACTATCTCTCGGCGGACTCGACATACCATATGATGCTTATTCATCTATGTTGGAGGAGTATGTTGTCGAAGGCCCGATTAATACGGTGGTTGTTTTCAAAAATGGCCAAGTTCAAGAAGATCGAGAGGTTTTTGTACAACAAGATGGGAGAGTTTGGGAAGGGTCCGTGCACCTACACATGAACAACAATCCTGCGCCTGATGGTTATTCCGGAGACGGAAGCTTCGGAGATAATAAAGGGTGGATGGTCGGCGCCTCGCATAAGCCAGGCGTTGATCAGCCAAGACTATCTTTAATAAAGGCACCGAACAACCTAATATCAGATTTCAGATCTGGCGTTTTTGCAGAGCCCGCGGATACCGCGCTGGGATTGGGGAGTGAAACTAAAGTTTTTAATTTAGGCGAGGATGTCACTAAGGCAGAGGCATTTTTATCTCCATTTCAAAAAGAAAAAAGAAAGGATTTTATAAAAGATAACGACTCAGAGTTTTCAAAATTGTATGTTTGCCGAGATAGGGACAATAATGCAAGAGGAATGTTTTTTATAGATATGTTTGAGTTATTGCGTAACAATTCTTCTTTATATCCCTTACTATTTGATAAGTATGCCCAGGGTCTTTCGGGCGTAATACAAGCCAGCGCAGTTAATCCTGGCGATAAAATGTCAATATTACAAAAAAGTAGAATTCTTGAGTTGAAATTGTACCGAGACAGGGTCAAAAAAAGAGTGGTCAACACCAGATATGAAAAATATGCTAATGATAAGTTTTATGAAGAGCCCTCTCAATTGATTGGTACTTTAGGTGATTTAGACGGCTACCAAACCCCAAGTCAAAATTCGAACTTAGTAGAGCTAACCGGCGTAAAAACATCTTTTGCCATTGATCCTTTGGAGCTATCCGCACCAAGATATTTTATGTTTCATGATTCTGAGGTCGGCGAGCAGGTTGCAGGCCTATATCGGTACCGTCTAGAGCTTGAATTTAAAGATGGCACATATGAATTTTTATATGAATTATATCAAGATCTTGTGCGCACCAAGATTCGTTTAGATAGCTATCATGAGCTGGCCAATTCCAGCTTTTCAACTGGGGATATCACAAAAACAATATATAAGACAGAAAATTATGCCGGCACAAGCTACACTAAGAGAGTAACTAAAAATTATTTTCAAAACGGCTCCTTTGTCGACGAGTTTGCCGCCGAGGCCGTTGCATTATTTGAGGACAAGCCCTGGACACGGGCGCCCACGCTGTTGAGTAAAGTTCAGCGGGTGTTTGGAATATATCCAAAAGTCGATGGTAAAAAAATTAATTTTGTGCATCCTTCGATAAAAAATATGTTGCTGCCCTACAAGCACGGACCCGGTTCCCCTCAAGGGATAAACTTTTTTTCTAGGATGATGCAAACTGCTATAGATAAAATACAGTCTTTGCTTGATGCCACAAAAGTCAACAACACTGGCAGTGAAATTGATTCAAGTTCAGTACCCAATGGCTATACTTTTAACAATTTCTTTGATATAGTTGTTTCACCTAGTGACTCTATTATTAGGGAACAATATACTTTCGACCACCCATCGGAACTTTTTAGAGGAATATCTAATGAAGATATATATGTGGATTATTTATCAATCGGTCAAGCAAAAGATGGAAACTTTGAAGGACTGAGGTCTATGTCACCAGAATATTATTCTGACAGGTGTAGGCTGGATGCTGTTAAGTTTTCCTCAAAAGCCATCGGCGTTGGCTGGGAGGAATATAACATTGGATTTGGAACCACCGGGTTCGCTCTTCTGCCTTCCGATACATTTGCCAGTACAGGATATTCATATTTAACACCATCAATTGTTGAACTATCGGATCCAACAGAGAATAATAATTCTTATAATTTTTATTATTCTGCCTTCAATGACGGCGCCCGATATCATTTAGCAGATACGGATGCCCCACTATATTCTAATCATTTTACCATCCTACCAAATTATGATAAATTATTTATTAGTTTGTTGAACTATAATTTAAATAAAGAAAATAATGATGATGTTGACATGACCTCTGCTGCACATTTCCGTGCGTCAGAGGAACCTGGTACATTTAATATAGCGAAAGCCTTCGCGGCTAACAGGGAGCCTTATAAGAGATTGTTTGAAAACATAAGTATGACTGTCCACGACGATCAGTATTATGATAGCTTTTTTGCGCACGAGCCTGGCCCCAGCCCGCCGGCGCCCGATGGATTGGGCACTCTTAACGACTTTGAATATGACAAAGGTTTAGATGTCGAGGATTATTCGGACGGCGCCATTCTTTCACAAAATTATTTTAAAAAGATATTGGGAAGCGGGAAACAAGGTTTGATTAAATCACCAGCCGTCAACCCAGGGCCTTACGCGTATAATATTGGCCTTCCGAATCCCTTTAAATTAAGAGAAATTAGGCAGAAACGGCTCCTTGCTGGCGACGAGGAAATCTTCCAGCCGGCTTTTGTACAAGCTTATAATTCTTCACACATCACCCCGGATGTCGCCAGTACTGGTAATTACGAGGCCTTTTTCTTTTTTAATATTAGTTTAACAGCCACAATAGAGGTTTTTCGCGGAACCGGTGTCTTTGCTAAAGATGATGAAAATAGATGGTCCCCATTGACAAAATCTGACTTGGGTTTAACGGGTAATGAAAAAATATTTTGTAGAATTGTTTTATATGATCCATCTCTCTCAAAAGGGGTTCGTTTAACTACGTTGGATAAATATTTTTTGATTTATAAAGACGGCGCCAACCCTCTCATTCCACCTGTTTCATCCGCCCAGCCTTTCCCTGGCGGCGAAGTGGGTACAACCCTTTCTTTCTGGGAAAGTCAAAATCAGGACACTTTAAATAATTTCATGAATATGATTGAAAAAGGGTTAATGACGGAAGGGAAACCTCGTATTATGCCCCCATACGAAGATATATATGGCGGCGATCCAGACCCCAGTGCAGGTGCTGAGGGTATGCCAGGAACATCTGGCGCGTCAACGGACGATGTTCCAACAGGCCCGGGCCAAGATTATAGTCCGACAGCCCCTCCAGCTGGAGGAGGCACAGATCCCTTTGCACAAACTCCCGGCGCCGCCTCCGGCGCAAATACTTTTCAAGGCGGGCCAGGACAGGGCCCGGGCAACAATGGGTATAATTAAGATTTAACTATTTATATAAAGAGATATTATAATGGCAGAAACATTTGATTTAGTTGGTAAAAAGAAGAAGGTGCTTGATGAGGGATTGTATTTTTCCGCCCCTCGTGATGAATCAAATGACACCATAGGGACAGTTCTCCAGCAGGGTGTTACCATCATCACACCCCTCGCCCCTTCTAAACTGTCGTCTGCAGTAAGTACTGAAATACTTAACGCTGATTATTTTTCTTCTCCTGAAAAAGTAGATAAAGTTAAAGTTATTTTGGGCAACAATTGGGATTATCGTGTAAAGAATCAAAACTGGTGGGACCCCGCCACAAAAATAGCAACCTTTGGAAATACGTGGAACAGCCCCGCGGTTTTTGACGGATTTCCAATATATTTAGAGATGTGTACCCCATCCCCGACAGAGCCCAGCCAGGGCTACGAAGATGGTGTCACAAGAGAAAAAATAGTATTATCATGTGATATTGATTTATCTAAATCATCTACTTGGCCAGAAGACGATTTAATGCTTAAGAGCTGGCTTTATTATACAAAGACTGGCTTAATAGCGCAGGGTACGGCCCATAATCCCATCATAAATTCAGATAATTTTTTTGTTGATCATTATCATGAAACTTTTATGCCGTTCTCGCCGGAAGAGTTGATGTCCAAGTTGCCGGCAGGAAAGGCATTTTTTGCCAATTATAGCACATATTATAATGAAAGATTACAAACTAGTGCCCTAGAAGCTGACCGGTCCGTCGACGACCAGGGCGTCGCCCGCTTGGGATATGAGAACTTTTTGGGTTCATTGATATCGGTCAATAAGTCAATTCCTAGTATATATGGGTTTCTAAGGCTCATGAGCGCAAAGGACTCAGCGTTGTCTGAATATTTTGATTTGAGTAAATTAGATGTTCTCGGGCTTGAAAACACAGGCCTGAGCTTCAATAATGATCCCCTGGAATATATGATATCGATATTTGGTTTTTTGTCACGATATAGGCCTGATTTGTATGATTATAAAGCCTCATCAGCGATAATAGGCAAAATAGTTGGCTCAAATTATAAAAATATTGACGCCCATGCTTTATTTGAAGAATATTTTGATGCCTGGACCGACCGCGCCAGCACTGAGCCGCAAGGTTTGATTGACTTTGCTTTTCGTAATAAATTAGAGAAGAAGTTTAGCAATCTAGTGTTTAGCCCCAACATATTGCCAATAATGGATACAATTGAAAAACACAAGAAATATTTTCCATTCTACTCACAGATAGAATTTTCAGCTAAATTATCGTCGCCCATCGGCGATTTTATAAAGCAGGCTGCTTTAGCTAGGCCGCTGTCTGCCATCGCCGCGTCGGTAAGAAACCCTGTTGTTCTTGGCAGTAACACCAGCACGGTTTATGAACTGAGCACAAATGAGAGGTGGAGTTCTCTTAGATTCTGGGAATACGCAGAAGAAAATATATATGAAAATCTTACGCCTGACCCAATAACTGGCCTCCCACCAATCGAACTAACTGAAAATACTCTAGCACCCCCCCAACACAAGCCCTATCTTGCAGATTTTCCGGATATATTGAATAAATGGGTAAAGGATGAAGAAGATATATTTGCCCCCAATAGTGATGGTGAGACAATTTTTGATTTTACTGCATTTCTTAGAAATGATTTTATAGAGCCGGCCAATTTGGATGACGAATGTAATGTTGTTTGGAAAAAGATCTTCGGTACTGCTTTTTATAAGAAAATTATTGATACTTATAAACAAAAAAGAAGATCATATTCTGATTTGTTGGCGGGTAAGCCGGCGTATACAGAGGACCTGTTTTACAGAATTCAAAAATCGGTGAGGCATACCGGCGAGAGCGTTTTTAGGCCAGTACAGAGCATATTGATACCCAATACGTCCGACTTGGATATTGTTAAGTTTGTTGACACGCAATTAAAATACTCAGACGACGCTGTTTACAAATACGACGTATATGCTCAGCGTATAGTGTTTGGGAGCAGATACCGGTATCAGTGGGTTGATGAAGATGGGAGCCCTGCCGAGCGTCAAACAGCTTATTTCCTAAACGAAGGGAATATGGAAGCGCAGGTTGCGGCCGAGCTAGCCTGGTTGTCGCCCGGGGAGGCGCCTGAAAACTGGGTTGGTATTAGCCAGGGTGTTCCTGAGATTGAAAATACAACACAAGATGAAGATGGTAATTGGACCGGGCAGTATAGTAAGTACTCTCTTCATGCAACTTTGGGCGTCTTTGTATATCCGTCGGTTGTTTTATTAGAGGACAAAATATTTTCCACTCCTGAAATTATGATAATGGATAAACCGCCGGTTACCCCGGATGTGAACATCGTGCCCTATCGGGCTATCAATAACAGGGTCAAAATGCTCATCACCGCTAATGTCGACCGGTATCGGGCCGAACCAATTATACTTTTAGACGAAGATGTGTCTGAGTTTGAAAAGGTGCAGGCAGCGCAGTTGTCATACGATGGGAAGGTGGAGTTCGGATCCGACGATCCGGTAAATAGATTTCAAATTTTCAAAACCACTGAGAAGCCTAAATCATATTCTAATTTTGAACTCTATAAAGATATTAACAACACTGTTTTTGAAGAATCAATATTGCCAAATACCAAATATTACTATACATTTAGAGCGGTGGACACCCACAGTCACGTTTCAAACCCTACGCCGGTTTATGAGGTAGAGCTAATAGACGAAAAGGGCGCTGTTAAGCCTATTATTAGGACTATCTCTATGGAGGGCGCCAAAAACACAACCCATGTAAAGGATTGTCAGAAGTATATTTATTTAAAACCAACTTTACAGCAATTATACTTTTCGGATAATTCTGAGATCGACGGGGTGTTTTCAGATGCCACAAAAAAGAAGAAATATAAGATGAGATTGACATCAAAAGGAAGCGGGAAGAAGATAGACATTAACTTTTCGTTTCGCAAGAAAACACAAAATTAAACATAATTAAATTAATTAACTACTTATAAGGAAGGGAGCTTAGAAATGGCATTTTTAGACAATTCAGGTGATATTATCCTCGATGCTGTCTTAACTGACACGGGGAGGCTTAGACTAGCCCAGGGCGACGGAAGTTTTAAAATTTCAAAGTTCGCGCTGGGAGATGATGAAATCAACTATGAGCTTTATAATAAGACCCATGCGAACGGATCGGCTTATTATGATTTGGAGGTGCTTCAAACGCCCGTCCTTGAGGCATTTACTAATAATACTTCTAATTTAAAAAGCAAGTTGATCTCTCTGTCTAGAACAAACGTCTTGTATATGCCCACAATGAAGCTAAATGAAAATTCAGCTCCCGAAAAGGCGTATCAAGAAGAGGATTCTAAAATGTTTGCGAGAGGCACCGAGGGCGGTGATACCGCGGTGTCGGATGGTAAATTCTACGTGTGTGTCGATCAAAAGACTTGGAATGCCGTTAGAAAGTATCGAGACATCGCCAACGCCGCCCAGAATATAGGTGAATCGAATGTTTCCGGCATAATTATGGGCTTTGTTCATGAAGAGGGAAGCAACTCTAAACGCTTAATCAGGGTCGACCAAGGCCTGAATACAAACGAAATTTCCCCAAACTTAGGCATGGACAGCGATTTATATGAAACTGCCTATATCGTTGAAACAGACTATAGACTCGGGAGGGTTAAGCCGGTCAAGTCTCACACCCCAGCTGCTGTTAATTTTATTGATGATGATAATATAGCATCATATTATTTAACGTCTGATGAATATGTTAACCCCAAGATCGGCGAGCAGGCTAATGAGTCTGAGCCAGCAAAAGCGCAGGACAATGATGGCAAAAAGACGCTAGCTGCCCTAAGCAACATTAATCCTCAAGTTTTTGCCGGCCCGCGGGGGTCCACTTTGCACTTCAGGCTTCAGGCCTCCCAGGAACTTCAGAGTTCAACATATTTATTTACTCAGATTGGTTCTTCTCAGGCATCTAATGTCGCGAGTGGTAATATCCTCGGCTTCCGCTCCGGAGCGTCAGATACTTTGATCCAAAACGCAACGACTTATTATATAGATTCTACGGTCCGCGTCGTGGGGGCCAATACAGGCTTTAGACTGGACATTCCAGTGCGCTACATTAAAGTTGATTATTAATATTTAAAAGGTGAAAAATCATGGCGAGATCATTTAAAAATTTGCTTGGAGACGATTCTGTTAATACGAGAACACTTCTACATGAAGCTATTCCGATTACCGGCACGATTGCTTCTGGGACCTATACAGATAATAATATTAAAACCTTTACGCATGGAATGTTTCAATCTGTCTATGACTATCCTTATTTAAGCTCTTCCGCCAATCATATTTTTGATTTGACCTACGGTCACAGTAGTGCACAAAGTTCGTCTGTTAATACACAAAATGCAAAGAAGATGAACATATACAATCAGATGGCCCAGGTGTTGATGGGCTACGATGTGTCTGGGAATATTCGAAATTTCGATTCTGATGGCACCCTAGATGCTGACGGCGTCGGTACGATGCATCACTGCTTTTTTATGAACTTTTCCCGTCTTCTTTCAAAAGACGAGGTTAAGAAAAACTCTTTCAGGTTGGCTTTGTATAACTCTGGAACGGTTGGCACAGTTGGCCACTTGGCATCAACTGGCCGGACGAACAGGACTGTTTTGGGCGACTATAATTCAGCTAATCAGTTTAGGACGTCACCTGCGGGTGATTATGGTTTACTCTTTACGGGCTCTACCGGCACTTACCCCGCCGCTAGTAGTGTCGGCCTAGTATTCTATCAAGCCGGCGTAGTAGTCTTAACTTCTTCCTTCTTTTCCAGCGGCTCAGCCGCCGGCGGATTACATGGTGCACCAGGAACATTCCCGACAACCAATGTCGTGGAATTCGGCTCTGGTGTGGCGCTTACAAATACTGGGTCAATAGAATTGGCTCAGGCTAACAACACAATCAACGAGTTGGCCAGCGGATTCCGATACCGCCTAGAAGATGTTGATTTTAACAACACGATTGAATTAAACTCATCGATCTACTTCTGTCGTGTCAACCATAATGAATTCAATTATAGTGCCAACCCCACATATGTTGATGGCAGCAAAATCCGCGTTAAAAATAATGTTAGCGATTTACCTGTTTCATACATAACAACGGTGGGCTTGTACTCGCCTGACAATGAATTAATGGCTGTTGCTAAACTATCTGAGCCTATCAGAAAGGATCCCAATACGGAGTTGACGCTGAGGGTTAGATTAGACTACTAACGAGGTAATCGAATGCCCTCACATATACCTAAATATGGGAACTTCTTTGAGTTTAAGAAAGATGATATATTCCACAATAGAATTAAGACCTTTCCAAAGGTCGATTTATTAATTCAGAATGGTAGTATATATTATCAAGGAGAGGCCCAAAATCTCTCCAATTATCATACACCGAATGGTCATATAAACTTATATGATCTTAATGTCAATCGCGATGATACGGCGGCATCCGATTTGATATATCCTTTTATCACTAAAGGCGGGTCTTTTTCCAGCTTTAAAACGATTAGCACCGACAGTCATAATTTAGATTTTGCTATGGGCGATGAGTTGGCCGGCACCTATCCTTTGACGTCGAGTATTGCTGTCAACCGTTATGGCACAACCCTAACTGACGCAAAGAAACAAGTATTATATGCTCTTAAAAATACTCTTAACTATTACACAGTTTTAAGTCCTCATTATGAGTATTCTTCTTTTTTCGGAAACAAAGAAGCGCAGTATTTAAACATCATTAGCGTGCCGTCTATTTTTTACGGATCGAGCATTAAAAAGGGCAGCGTTAAATTAAAGTTTTACGTAACTGGTGCTCTAATAGGCGAAGCTTCTGATACCTTAAGAAACGGAGTTCTGACACAAACAAGCGGCAGCACCACCGGCCAAAGTGTCGGTGTCGTACTATATAACGAAGGATTTATTTTACTTACTTCTAGCGCCGATACACACCTATCGACTCATGGCGAAAAGTATACCTCTAACACTAGTATGCATAGTGCTTCTTGGCATTATTTTGGCACTACCGATCCCAATAATGCGCCATCGTCTAGCTTCGGGATTGAATTCAAGGGTACAAACTATATTGAAACGTTAACAATGTTTGCACATGCAAAGCAAAATCAGCTGAACTTTTCAAATAATCCAACATTTATTTCAAAGTCGGTCGGCTATGTTTCTGAAAAAAGCATGTATTATGAAGATGCAGAGACAGAAATAAAAAATATTGTTTCTAGCAGCTATAGAAACCATAGCGCTAGTTTCAAGCCTGTGACTTATATTTCCAAAGTTGGTATTTACGATGAAAACAAAAACCTAATCGCAATCGCCGGATTAGCAAATCCCGTGAGAAAATTAGAAGATAGAAGTTACACATTTAAACTTAAGCTAGATATATAGTATAATCTATATATGATTTTAGGTTTAGATATAAGTACTAGCATAACAGGCGCAACAGTTCTTAATGAAAGTGGAGAAGTGGTGTTCTGCGAAGCCTTCGATTTCCGCAATAAGAAATATTTTCCTTCTCTTTTTGTGAAGGGCCAAGAAACCAAAGCTCTTCTTAGGGAAATTGCAAAGGCCTTTAAAATAGAGGCAGTCTATATTGAACAGTCCCTTCAGTCGTTCCGTTCTGGTTTTTCCTCGGCTAAGACACTTTCAGTCCTGTCACGGTTCAACGGCATTGTGTCATGGTTGTGCTATGAAATATTTGATTTACAACCGGAATATATTGCTGCAACATCTGCGAGAAAAAAATGTGGAATCAAAATTCCAAAAGGTTCGAAGGCGAAGCAATGTGTAATAAATTATGTACTTGACAATGTACCAGATGTTTCTATAGAATATACTAAGCATGGTAATCCAAAACCTCACTGTTTTGATAAAGCAGACAGCTGGGTTATCGCTCACGCCGGCTGGTTAGATTGTCAGAACAAAGAAAAGTAGCTATTCTCAAAAATACTCTTGGCAACTTCTATAACAAGGGGGACGAATATTTATTTCATTGTCCCAAGTGCGACCACCACAAGAGAAAGCTATCTGTTAACCTAGGCAAGGGCGTGTTTAAGTGCTGGGTTTGTGATTGGTCAGGCCGCAATATTTATAGAATCATCCGTCGTTATGGCAGCACCGATGCTCGCTACGAGTGGAAGAGTTTTAGCGACCAAATAGAAATTGAAAGCTTTAGTGAAAAAATGTTCGGAAAGTCCGATGTTGTACGAAAATCTACGCTTGAGTTACCAAAAAGCTTCGTTTCATTGACAAGCAAAAATTTATCCAATACCTCAACAATTCCACTAAATTATCTGAATAGCAGGGGAATTACGAAAGAGGATATTTTAAAGTGGAAGATTGGTTATTGTCCAACTGGTAAATACGCTGGTAGGGTGGTAATCCCCTCTTTTGACATTGACGGCGATCTTAATTACTTTGTTACAAGAGCATATGACAACGATTGGAAAAAATACTTAAACCCCAGGGCTTCTCGCGATATTGTTTTTAATCATCTTTATTTGGATTTTGACGAGCCACTGACGATCGTCGAGGGCGTTTTCGATGCCATCAAAGCAGGAGATAACTCTGTTCCTTTGCTTGGATCGACTCTTACAGAAGGCTCTTTTTTCTTTCAGGAATTGGTAAAAAATGATACGCCCGTTTATTTGGCACTTGACCCCGATGCGGAGCGCAAAAGTAATAAATTGATCAATTTGCTATTAAAATATGATATAGAAGTTAATAAAATTAATGTGGCACCATTTGATGACGTCGGAGAGATGACAAAAAGGGAGTTTGAGGATCGAAAACAATCAGCAGTATTTTTGGATTCAGACAACTACTTATTAAGTAGAATTGTAGGGATTTAAATTATGGCTGAAGAAAAAGAAGACAGTGATTTGAGCGCGCTCATCGGACTTACTGTACAACAAGTAATTGATGAAAGTCCACCAGAGACAAAGCAAGAGATAGAAAATATTGGAAAAGATTTTCAAAAATGCATCGATGATTTGGTTGGTCAATTCGGCCAAGAGCAAATAGCTGTCGCTTTTTCTACTATTTTTCCAAGCGCAACCGAGACCGACGATTTCAGTTTAGATAATTTTACTGTGAATGAGCATGTTATATTAGAACGATTCTCTCCCTCCGGCGCCTGGAAATGGCTCAAGGGCCTCTTCAAAAGAAACCCCGCCACCGCCACCGGCGGAGCCGTCGCAACCGGCGCCGCAACCGGCGTCGGGGCCGGCCTCATGGGTAAATATCTTGGAAAACATATTGATCAAGATGTTAATATAGCCGACATTACAACACCCAAGCCCATGCCCGTGGATTACCCGGACTTGGAAAAACTAATGAGCAGCACCAATGATATGCTGAATAATCTGCAGGCTACGCTAGTTCAAACCCAAGACATGCTAACAAAGAAATTGTCGGACCTTGATTTAAGTGTCGACACAATGACGGCTGCGACCGTCGGTACCAGCCCCGAAGATGTCGAGGCTTCTCAAAAATCCGGCGCAAGAATTTCCCCGGCGGCTTCAGCGCCCGACGAAAAAGATGCTGATAAAAAGCCACCACCACAGACTTTAGATGATCGCAAGGGTTTTAACCCGTTTGGTGGAATACTGGATAAAGCGTTTAACGTTACTAGACCATCCACCAAAAAGTCCTAAGACTCTAAAAAGTAATTTAATATTAACTTTTGGTATCTATAATCTCTTATAGCCCGAGGAGTGCTATTTGAAGTTCGCCCATATTGCGGATACACACATCCGTAATTTAAAGTACCATAAGGAATATAGAGAAATATTCTCACAATTATACGAGAAGCTTCGCGAGTTGGAAGTAGATTATATCATCCATTGTGGTGATATTGCCCACACAAAGACTCAAATTAGCCCTGAATTTGTTGAGATGTGCTCTAAATTCTTTAAGAACTTAGCGGATATTGCACCTACCTATATTATTCTAGGCAATCATGATGGCAATTTGAGAAATTCAAGTCGTCAAGATGCGCTTACTCCTATTGCAGAGGCCTTAGATCA
>Ga0098061_1000539_pt1 | contig 18213 bp, 32 predicted proteins | sample 22_taG_FD_92579 | JGI IMG/M metagenome (GOLD analysis project Ga0098061, IMG submission 92579) | Marine viral communities from the Subarctic Pacific Ocean - 22_ETSP_OMZ_AT15343 metaG | ecosystem: Environmental > Aquatic > Marine > Oceanic | place: Subarctic Pacific Ocean | collected 2015-01-20
GTCATTTAATTCGTGGGTCTTGTGATACTTTTGCCACTTCTCGTTTATTGTTTTATAATCAACAATGACATTCTCTAACAACACTTCGGGAATTGTATGGTAGTGATAATCATTTCCTGATTTGTCCCGCATATCTTGCATGGCATTATCAAAGGCATCTTGCGTGTATCCTGTTTCATCAACGTCGCTAGTTTGATTACCGTTATCTTCTTCACCACCCATGTCGCTGTCGGATGATTCATTACCACCATCATCATCAGCACCATCGGATGACTCACCACCACTATCGGAAGACTCAGCATCACCATCGGAATCAGAATCACCATCGGACGATTCACCGTCATCTTCACCATCATCATCGGATGATTCACCATCGGACGATTCACCGTCATCTTCACCATCTTCTTCACCATCACCACCAGCAACAGATTCACCATCTTCTTCACCATCATCTTCACCAGATTCAGGTTCACCAGATTCGTCTTGATTATCGTCATCGACTTGTGGATTGTTTTTAAGCCAAAGGTCATAGAGGTCATCAGCAAGGGCATATGCATCTTCAATTGTTTTAGTCGATGCCATACGTTCGACCCATACTTGCTCATCAGCAGAGAAGGGAACATTAGCATAACCATATAGACCGAGTTTAGATTCAAGATTCAATCGGTCAATTAGACCACACTCAGAAAGATTTTTATTTTTAATTTCAAAGATGTCGCGTTCAGCAAATTCGGAATATGCTGAGGCGAAGTCTCGGCGGATTCCAGGGAATCGTTCTTTTATAAGACGTTCAATCCGTGCATCCTCAGTGACATTGACGAAGTTTTTACGAAGATTAGCGTGTTTGCTGCCCATCTTCATAACCCACTCATTGAACCCCTCAAAGGGCGTATGAAGAGCGTGAGACACTTCGTGACCAATAAGCATATCATACATCGAATCAGTCATATCTTGCCACACAGGCAAGACTAGGACACGATTTTTAATATCAAACGAAGCGGTTTCAGCATTCGCTTGATGTTCAATTCTGATATTCTCAGTCGCCATACACTTGGCAAGCAAGGAATTGGACTGTTTATTATTGGTAGCGTTCATAAGCATTACACTTGTATAGTAACAACTTGGCTGGCTGTGTCAAGGGGGTTGAGGGATTATTTTGCATAAAAAATGATATAAATTTGTTATCGGTCCCCCCTTGACAGGGGACCTTCGGGGGTATATAATGAAGGTGGAACCAGGAAATATCAGTCTGAATAAATTACTGTTCCACCTTTATTATAACCCCCCCGGTCATGCTTGTCAAGAGCAAAACGCAAAAACTTTCTTATTTTTATCACTTTTTATCACTTTTTTGGGTCGAGAATTTAACATAATACCTGTTACCGGACTATACCCCTCCCAGACGGTGCTGGTCTTGAAGAATTATAATTATTACGAATACGGATTGAATCCCCTGGTTAAATCTGCCCAGGCAAATCCGTATTAAATCCCAAATGAAAAGTCATAATTATTATTTATTTTTTGATTTGTGCCGTCTGGGTGCCAGGCGGGTGTTATACAGTCTGACAAAAAAAATCATAATTATTATTTATTTTTTGATTTTTCCTGATATGGGGTTGACAAACCTCGAATTTCTGATTACACTCCGGTTGTCGTTCCGACAAGCGGAGTGACCAAAACGAACAAAAAACTTATATTTCTCATGAACCACTTGACATATACCCCAAAACTCGTTAGAATCCATTTTGAAAGGAGTCATGATATGACTATACAACTAGACGATTTTGATACTCAACTGCAATGTGAGGACTCTGGGTGGCTCGGTGACATCGACCAGCCATGTCCTCTCGACTTGACCCCCTGCTGTGGATGTGGGGTCATTACCGATGATGATGGTGATGCCTACTGCGATAATTGTGGGGAAATAATCGATTGTATGGGTTGACAGCACCTATCAAAAAGTGTATAATTCAAGTAGTGGGGAGGACGTTACTTCCCCTTTCTTTTCTTTTCTCTCTTGGAGGTTTCAAATGAAACACAACAAACGACAAATCCAACTGATAAACGAGTTGGTGCGGATGGGAGTTTCTTCTCCTGTATCTCGGCAAGAACTTGCCGAAGCAGTTGAAAATTCTCAAGCATACGCTTCTCCTCCATCTTGGATTACCCAAGATGCAAATCGTAAGGCCGGTCGCGGTCTATATCTAATTCCAGAAATCGATGGTGTTACGTCTGTCGAAGTTGAACCTGTTGAACCTGTTGAACCTGTTGCAGTTGAACCTGTTGCAGTTGAACTTATAAAAGGTATGACGGGTGGCGACCGAGTGACTTTGGTTCCACAAAAATTTAAGGGTTTTGTGAAGTGGGGTCACTACTCTGATGTTAAGACTTTTGTGAAGAGCGGTAACTTTGTTACTCTCTTTGTGACGGGTCTTTCAGGTAACGGAAAAACTTTGATGGTTGAAGAAGTTTGTGCTGACCTTGGTCGAGAATGCTTCCGTGTGAACCTTACATGCCAAACCGACGAAGATGACCTACTTGGTGGATTCCGACTTGTGAACGGTGAAACCGTCTGGCAAGACGGTCCTGTTGTTACTGCTATGAAGGTTGGTGCTGTTCTACTTCTTGACGAAGTTGACCTCGCATCGAATCGAATTATGTGTCTTCAATCAGTCCTTGAAGGCAAGGGTGTGTTCCTCAAAAAAGTCGGTCAATGGGTAACTCCTGCTCCTGGTTTTGCTGTGATTGCAACTGCGAACACCAAAGGCAAGGGCGATGATACAGGGAACTTCGTGGGAACTGGCGTTATGAATGAAGCATTCCTTGAACGCTTCGATTATTGCTTTGAGCAACCCTACGCAACTCCTGCTACTGAGAAGAAAATTCTCATGGGTTCAGGTTGCGGCGATGATGACTTCGCTGACAAACTCACTCGATGGGCAGATATGATACGCAAGACTTTCTATCAAGATGGTTGCGACTCTATCGTTTCTACTCGCCGACTCGTGAAAATCGTCAAGGCGTACAACGTATTCAATGACAAGTCAAAAGCACTTCAACTTTCGCTTGCTCGGTTCGACGATAAGACAAAAGAAGGTTTCATCAAACTCTATGAGAAAATCGATGCCGAACTCATAGATGCTGATGGTAACGATGTTGTAGATGCGACTGAAACCGCATCTGCAACAGGAAATGAGTGTCCATTTTGAGTAGTGGAACTAAAACAGGAAAATGGTTCTTAGACCATCCAAGCGGTGAAGTGTATTGTTTCTATCGATACAATGATGGTCACGAAGATGGTGTACAAATCAAGCATGGAACCATGTATCGCACGGACTCAAATTGTCAAGATGTTATCGATGGTGAACATCACTCTGGCGGTTGTTATCATGTAAGTGTTGGTCGAAGTTTATGGAATTCACTGATATCACAAGGATTTAACAAAATAAGATGAGTGAACAAAAAAAATATTATTTAATTAATCAGAAAATAGAAATACAGTATATGTTCAAATCATATGGAGTAATGTCCATGCAAGTGTTTATCAATTATTGTGACACAGGTTGGAAGACATACGATTCTGCTATGGTTGCGGGTAATTACCGAATCGATATGGCAAGAATATTTTGGAACTCCCTAGTAAAACAAGGATTTGTTAAACATGTTATATAAACTTTGGAACAAACGAACTTTATACGAAATCTACTTTCGACCATTGGCAGCAATTGAATCAGGCGGGGGTCCTGACATCCTATCAAAAGTAGAAATAATAACCTTTTTCTCTGGCGAACCTTATATGAATCCGTGGACTAAAAGAGAGGATAATAAGGGTAATACGGAAGTATGGGATGTTGGTGATGCAAGAGCGGCTTGGGATGACCGAATAAATAATGATGGATATGAGGTATCAGAAGTAGAAGATTATCTAAAAAATGATACGCATCAACATAGTCAGGGTCAATCAATAAATTACCTAAAAAATAAGAGTAATGCTAACAATGCCTGATGAGAACCAAGAGAGAGGAGAATGGGACATCATAATAGATGATGGTGATTTTGAATTTTTAGATGATGTGGATTGCTGGCTATTTGACCATAGGAAGGGTCTAACTGCCGAACAACTGGACTTCCTACAAAACGATGATGAGGATGGGTACTTTGTATGAGTAAAATTAAACCGAGTAGATGTAGGGTAAGTGATGAATTAGATGTGTTTGTATATCAATGCAATTTAATTGATGAATGTTTACTAGACAATGAGAAATTATCACTTATATCAGAGGCGGGTGATTTATATAATAATATAAAAAGTATGGCTTCACCAGAATACTTTACTATTGAAGAATTTGAATTTGTTAATAATAAAATTAATAAATGGAATAGGTTTATTGCGAATGACAATAAAAACCACAAACGCAATTTACATAAAAATGAAAACAATAAAAACCCGATTGATGATTTTATAAAAAAATTAGAAGAAGAATTAAAAAATTCTGATTTTAAAATTAATCTTGATGATGATGAGGATGACGATTATGATATTGAAATTTATAATTAAAAGTTTTGCCGTGCCGGACAAAACAGTTGGTGCGATGGGACTCCTATTTTTTTTGGGAAGGGCTAGCGAGTCCTCTAATTATTTACTCCGGCGACTTCAAAAACATCAAACCAAAAATTTTTTTCGATATAAAAAATGACCCAAAAGGTCGAACCAAACAAATACCAAACAAACATAAAGAAACACAACAAAATGATACACCGAATATGTGATACTTGCGGTAAAACAGAATCCGTGGATTTTATGGTAGCCATTGATGACAACATATATTGTACCGAATGCGACGAGGCTAACCAAAAAACAAAAGTAAAAATATTAAAACCAAAATCAGTATATGCACTACGGTCTTTTGAAGAATACGATGAAGGAGGGGTGTGGGTGAAAATATTCAAGGTATATAATGACAATAATATACGAATAGCAGAATTTGAAAACGGTCAGATTGCTCGTGAATCAGCCCATGACTATAAAACTGCAAGAATAATGTGGGAGAATTGGATAAAGAATGATAATATGCAAAGAAATGATTCTTATGTCGATGAAAATGGGAATATAACAAATGTCGATGGAAATGGGAATATAACAATAAACGGAAAATCGAGTAGTGTATACGAAGTGGCAAAAAAATTAAATAGAATGTTTAAAGAATGAATACGAGAACACCAATATTTAATCCCGAAGCACATAAATATATCAAAGTCGCATTGGCAGAAAAAATGTATAAACTTCAAAACAAAGAAGGTTGGGAAATATACTTTAGACCATTAACAGATAGGTCGATAGAAGTAATCACTTTCTTTCAAGGCAAACCTCATGTTAATCCAAAGAACTTTGGCGATGGAAATGCAATCAATAAAGAATATAATAATATAGAGGTATGGTCTGCAACAGAAGCAAGAGATAGTTGGAAAGACTGGGTAGAACACCATAAATTTGAAAAAGTAAAAGTAGAAGATTTTCTCAGGGGTGGCAGGTCGGAATGGGCAGGGGAAAGTTTTAATTATAGAAAAGAAAGTAAAAGTGCATCTTGGTGCATACCAGAAGACGGTAACGGAAATATTTAATGATTATAATTGATTATAAACTAGGAACATACAAAGAACGAGATATTGCCGAACAAGTAGTTCAGTGGTGTCTTGAATACTTTAAACTTGAATTGTATGGTATTGATATCAACATGGAGATTTGTAGGCATAAAACCTACAAATGTTGGGGTACTTGCGTAGAGGATGAAGAAGAAGACAATAAATTCCATATCACCGTTGCAAACAATCAATCTATTCGGGATTTCGTTGCAACTATTACGCACGAAATGATTCATGTGAAGCAATTTGCAACAGGAAAATGTCGAGGCGACGGAGAGAAGGAATGCGAACGATTACAATACAAACTTGCAGACAAATTATGGAAAAAAGGAGTAATATGAAAATTAATGAAAAAAACACTGATTTTACCCTTGACAAACGTCAAAAACAGTATACAATCTTTATTGTCCTTATAAAGCCCCAGAATATACATTAAAAAGGAGTATGAGATGAAACATAAACAAACTTCAGAACAGATTAAAAAAATTATTAGTGATGGTATTTGTGAAGTTACTTTAATAGACCCGTATTCAGTAGAATTTAAAGTATCTGTTACATTATCTTCAATACATTTACCAATATCAAAATTGGATGAGAATAATAATTTAATTTCTAATAAACAATGTTTAGAAGTATGGGATGTCATAAATGAAAATTATTACAATCTTAAATATAGAAATATCATAGACATAGAACAACTTACTGGCGAAAATGCCCCATGTAATCAATCAAAATTGAAACCGTGTGAAGATTATTTTATTGAAGAAATGTGGTGGGATAATGATATTGAAGATATAGATATAGATATAGATATAAAAGAGTTGTAAAAAAAAAGCGAAGGAGAAAATATGAATTATTTACTTTTAATTTTAATTATTTTTACAGAAATGTTTTTTATTATTGGTTTATCGTTTTATATTTCTATCAGAAAAATGAATCATCCTTTTATTACACGAAACGGTTTATATATTAAAAAAAAGAAGAAAATATGACAATGGGACTTAGAAGAGGCGAGACTTGGGACGATTATATCAATAAAGAGGTGTTTGTATCTACAGATTTCTGTGAAACAGGATTTGATGGTATACTCATAGAATGGGATAAAGATAAAATAGTTGTCAAGCACAAAGATACAGGTGAATTACACGAATGTAAACACGGTACTGTATTTGGAGAATGGTGGTTTGATGATTGGTAGAGAGATATTATACATAGTATATGATTGAAAACTTCAAAAATTTTAGTATAAGAAACCTAGTAGAATCTGCAAAAAAATTGTCCCTTCTTATTGAAAAACTAATCATAGTTGGCAAGGGTGCTAAATATGGTCAGGTCGTGTTCCTTGCAGGTGGTGCCGGTTCGGGAAAAGGTTTTGCATCAAAGAACTTCATGGAAGGTGAAAAATTCAAGATTCGTGATGTTGATGAATGGAAAAATATATTTCTTCGCATTTCAGTCTTGAAAAAGAAATACAAAGAAATAAGACATCTGAAAATGAGAAATCCAGCCGATGTGGCAAAATTACACCAATGGATTGAAAAGAAGGGTATCAAAGATAAGACATTGACATTGTTATTGAAAGATGCACGACAGGGAAGACTTCCGAACATTATGTTTGATACTACATTAAAAAGTCGTGGAAAAATTACAGATGTTCTTCCTTCTCTTTTTGAAGCAGGGTATGACCCAAAGAACTTGCATGTTGTATGGGTTCTTACAAATTGGGCAACAGCAGTCAGGCAAAATAAGGACAGAGAACGAGTTGTTCCTGCTGAAATTATGCTAAAAACCCATGTTGGTGCTGCCAACACGATGTATACCATGATTTTGTCAGGAACACCCAAGGGTCTTGATGGAGGAGTATATATTGTTCTTGGGGGCAAGGAACACAATGTTGTATGGACAGATAAAGAAGGTGAACCAATCAAGACAGGAAAAAACAAGGATACTTTTGTAATAAAAGACTTTTCATATTTGACGATGAAAGAGCCGGGAAAATCTATGACAAAGGAAATTGGACTACAAAAACAAGCACACAAATGGATTATGATGCAAGCACCTGAAGCATTTAAGTCCAAGTGGTTTAGTAAAGACAAACAAGATAAAAATAAATAATCTATAGAAATGGAGATATATTATGGAATTTAGAAAAAGAGAAGTGAAAAAAGTAAAGAATATTGCACCCAATAAAAAAGAAAATATACCCAAACAACATCAAGAATATTCGTTTGATAATAAAGTCATAATGATATCCTTGATTTGTGAAGTGTTTGAATTTGAAGAAATAGAAAAAATTGCAAATCTCACATCATTGAAGTTTTCTAATAGTGGATATAATATAGAAAACAGAATAAAAAGTTTTGTTTATCCAATTAGTGAGGCAAAAGATATTCAACATATTACTTCACATTGGAATTCTTGGGTAAACAAAAACAGTATGAACAAAAAAATAAAGTTTTCTATCAGACAGGTCAATAATCCATCAAAAGAAAAAGTCTCAGCAACATGAGTTGTAAAAGATGTAATAAAAAAATTAGAAATATGGAAGTAAAGACAAACGCTCAGGTAACTGATATTATAAAAAAATTAAAGGAAGGTCTTTGTAAAATATCTGTAAAGAGAGTGAACGAAAATGCTGTGAAAGATATTTATTGCACATTACAGTCGGATTTTATTCCTAGTAAAAATTCTCATCTGTTTAGAAATTTTCCTACTGTAAAAGAAGTAAAAAATAGCGGTCTTATATTGGTTTGGACAACAAATTCTAATTTAAATGAAGGTTTAAAAAAGAAATCTGGTTGGATTAAATTACCAATTGAGTTTATAAAAAAATATGAGTTTATAAGAAGAATACCCGTGATATGAGATTAAATGTTCTTAGTAATGAAAACACAGATTTTGAAATTGAAGTAAATCATAAAATTGCTCCATTTGAAGTAGAAATTGACCCAACAAACACTTGCAATCAGGATTGTTATTACTGTAATGTTCATGATTTTAGGAAAGATTTTCCTGATAAAGCATCAACAGAAGATTATGTTAATTTAATAAGAGGATTACCAGATACTGTTGGTAAGATTGTTTTTTCTGGTGGTGGAGAACCAACTGTTCATAAAGATGCATCGATTCTTATAGAAGAAGCATGTAAGAAAAACGCGGAAGTTGGGTTAATTACAAATGGAACAATGTTATACAGACTAAATCTATCAGAAAATAATAGACCCGATTGGATGGGAATTGATATTGATGCAGTAAATGATGAGGATTATTATAAAATAAGAAAACATAAATTTAAGTATGTTTTAAAAAATGTAAAAGAAGAAGTTCCAAAAATAAAAAAATACGGAACCAAATTAACATTTAAATACCTTATCACAGACTATAATAATACTTGGGAACATTTTACAGAAGCAATAGATTTTGCGGTTGAACATGGGTTTGATGAATTTTTTGCTCGAATTGCACATTTTAAGGATGGTCATGTTATAGAACCCATTACGGATTGGGATGATGTACACAACAAATTAGATATATACTGTAAGGAAAAAAAAATAGTATTTTTATCTGCATTTGCAAAAGAAAAAGATTTTAGAAACACAACAGAACCAATTGAAAAGTGTTTTGGTCCTATGTTGTCTGTTATTTTTTGTGCTGATGGTTATACATATTGGTGTACTGAACATCGAGGAGTTCCTGAGTATAGACTAGGAAATTGGATTAAAGATGGTTATAATTCTATTTTCAAAAAAGGTCTATTAAAAGAAATGGATAATTTTAGAGATTGTCATTCTTGTTCGTTACAGTGTAAGTATTTCTATCTAAAAAATAGAGATGGTTCTTGGAAAGGAATTAATATAGATGCCTAGACAAATAAAAAATCCTAAACCGCAAACACTAGTAAAACACCTAATGAGTGATATATGGGTTGTAAGTTTTTATAAAGTTTCTGATAATAGTCTACGACATATGGTGTGTACATTATTGAAGGATTTTGTGGGTGCATATGACCAAAAGGCTGCTATTGAATTGGGAATGGAAAGAGGCGCACTTCCTGTATATGATTTAGAAAATGAAGGTTGGAGAAGTTTCAGATTTGAAAGTGTGGTTTCTATGGTTAAATATGAACCACAGAAAAAGACTAAGAAAAAGACTAAGAAAAAGACTAAGAAAAAGACAAGAAAAAGACCTTGACTTTTAGTTAATATATGATATATTATTTATTATGAAAAGAAAACCAACAATTTATGTTGCAGGCCCTATGCGTGGATATGAGGATTTTAATTTTCCTGCTTTTGACCGTCAAGCAAGAATCCTCAACAAACAAGGATGGAAGGTTATAAACCCAGCAGAAATGGATAGACAAAGTAAATTACCATCCAATGAACCTATGGTGTTTGACCCAGTTGTAAATTATGAAGATAGAGAATTTATGCGAGATGCACTGAAGCGTGATATGACAGTCATTTGTAATGACTGTACAGCAGTATATATGATGTCTAATTGGGAATCTAGTAGAGGAGCAAAAGCAGAATATCACCTTGCGAAAGCATTGGGGCTTGATATTTATTATGAAGCACCCCTTCCAAAAAAAAAAAAATAATTAAAATATAAAGGAAACAATTATTATGAGCGAACTGTTATATATTATGAACCCAAATTGCGGCTGGTGTAAGAAATCAGACCCTGTGGTTCAAGAATTGGTTAGTATGGGTCATATGATAACAACACTAGATGTTTCTAGTGCTGATGACAACAAACGAGCAAACGAAGTAAAGGCAAAATATAATGCACAATGCGGAACACCGTTGTTTATTGATGCTGATACTGGAAATATGGCTTGTGGTTATAGAGAAAAGGATATATTGGAAAAATGGGCGAAGGGAGAAAAAATTCCTCAACCACCACCGCGACAGCCACAACAAAGACCACAGCAGCAGCAAGTTCAGCAGCAGCAAGTTAATGCTCATGTAAAATCAGAACTTCTTTTTAGGGCTTGGCAGGAAGCAAAACAATTTTTTACTGATAAGATAAATTTTGAAGAAGGTAAATCAGGTAAAAAACAATTAAAATTTCCTACCGAAAAAGAAATAAGTTCTCTGGCAGAAAAAATTTCCCAGTTTGTTCAAAAAAACTCTTGACAAACAGTATAATTGTAATACATATAGATGAGAACAGTGTGTTCTCGTAGTCATACATACATCACACATACATAAAGGAGAATTATTATGGCAAACCCTTACGAATTACGATACGACATTTATCAAAATGCATCACAAAGGCTGATGGACAAGTTTTATCAAGACCATACAATATGGCAGGATTTTGATTGTTGGAAGAGAGACCAAGAAGCAGATGGTAATACTGTTACTTCTGTTTGTTCTGTAAAAATTCGACCAGCATTTCCTACTCATGAAGAAATTCTTGTAGAGGCTGAAAAAATCTACGATTTCGTTCAAAAAAACTCTTGACAAACAGTATAAGTGTACTATAATATAGAAAATAAACAAGGGAATATGATGTGACGGTGAACATCTGTTGATTCCCAAACAAAAATCACCGAGGAAACTGGAGTATAATTTATGAAAACTCTCACAAAGAAGCGTAAGGTAATTAACTATCTTACAAACGGAAAAAAAAGAACTTTGACGGCTGCTCAGGCAAAGTCAAGGTTTGGTGTTGCTAATCTACGAGCAACCATTAGTGATATTCGATACACTGTGGAAGAATTTGGTAATTGGGAAGTAAACACCCAAACCACTCGTACAGGTAAGACTGCATATTCTATTGTTGATACACATCCAGGTCGCCGTTCATATCGTTTTGATAAAAGCGGTAAGCGACATATGATTTAATTAAATTAGTTGTTTGTTGTGTTTTCTGGTGATGGGGGAAACCCTATTGCCAGATTTTAAAAAGTGAATAAAAATGTGCAGGGGTCATGTCCTGTGCAAACTCCGTGACTGAACAAATTTTCGTCATGCGGATTAAAGTATACGATTCCCTGTAGTGGGGTGGAAGACGGCCAAGAGGTATATATTCCAGTTAGGTAACTCTGACAGTTGTAGTGCGAGTAGGGTAATTAATCATATTAGTTGACCTCGAAAGTTGCAGGTATAATATAGTCCTGCCGGAGTACAAATGATTGCGTTCTTGCTGAAAAGTAAAGGCATTTGTTGACACCTTCGGGTGTGAAGATGATGTAAGATTCATTACAGTGTAACCCATACGGCCTTGTGGGAAGAACGATTATGTGAGGGTAGGGAATTGTGTTATACATGAAACCCTACCCTTTTAGATATACATATATTGTATAAATTATTTAAGGAGAATACAATGGAACTGAATGAACAAATAATCCGTGGTCTGAAAGCAAAACTTTTATATGAATCTTGTACATGTACACCTAGTGATAAGTGTGAATGTGACAGAGTAATGGAAGATATTGTTGTTGCGAACGAATGGATTTCTTCCCTTGAAGGTGAAGCACAAGATTGTTGCGATGATGTTTAATGGAAGGAAAACATAGTGCAGGTAAGGGCAGTAAGTATCGTCCGGTAGACCAAAATAAATATAATGAGAATTGGGAACAGGCGTTTAGAAAAAACAAAAAGAAAAAAACTAATAAAAGAAAGAATAAAAAATGAGTGAAATTAAAATTGTTCGGTTACAGACAGGTGAAGAAATCATTGCAAAATGTAAGGAAAATAAAGATTCGGTGGTCTTGAAAAAGATGGCTATTATTATTCCTGCGGGTCAGGGTAGAATTGGACTTTCTCCGTTTTTACCATATTGTGATATTCCTGATGAAGGAATGACATTTAATAAGAAACATGTTATGTTCATAGTAGACCCTGTTTCGGAATTTATAAATGAATATAATACAGCATTTGGTAGTGGTTTGGTTGTACCAGATTCGGGAGTTGTTGGTGCTGTTCCTGATTTGAAACTTACAACATAATAAGAGATATAAATGGCAAAACAAACTATACAACAAGATGCACATGTTTCAAATATCAAAAAAATAGGGAAACCTAGAACATCAAAAATATTTAGAAAAAAAGGTAACAAACCTTCTGTAACTTCAAGAAAAGGTAATGGTAAACGAATTAAATAATCTACCTCTGCAAATTCAAATACAATAGGAGATAATGATGAGTGAAAATGAAGTTTTATATTTTATTTTGGGAATAATTAGTATGTTGGTACTATGGTTTGGTTTTATGATGTTATGTGTAATTTTTGAAAAAGATACGACAAGAGGCTTTGATGAGTGGTTGAATATGTATGAGAGTATGGATTCAGAAATCCCAAATAAACATTCTCCTAATATACTTTTGGGTGGTGATAGTGCATATTGTTTTATTACAGGAAATTTTATTGGTGCTGATGTTATTGACAATGGTGATGCAAAATATACAAAAGAATTTGATTCTTGGGTATCAAAAGAAGGTCAGAAAATTCTTCACGAAAGAAATGATAACGAAGCAAAAATTATATTAGAAGAATGGGAGAACAATGATGAAAGAAACATATAATTTAGGTGAGAGTGTAGTACATAGAGATAGTCAAAAAATGGGGAAGGTTGTTGATGCCGTAGATATTTCTGAAGATGGTACTACTGAATCTGTACAGGTTCAATTTGAAGACGGAACAACCGAATGGTATTCTATAAATGAAGTTTCAAAAATGTTATATGGTTAATATTATTTTTTAGTATTTTCTATTTTTATAGGCTCTTGTGTTTCATATATAACATCTGATTTGATGGTAGAACATTGTCTTAGGTGTTGTATTTTTATAGGTAGACCTATTGTACTTTCATTACGAATTATTTCTGATAGAGTTATTTCAGTCATATCATCATTAATATAAATAACCATAGCATCATTTTCATCATTATATTTAGTTCCAATAAAATTTAATTTATCTCCTGCCATTATTCCCCAATTATTAAAGTTGGGTTTATATATTAGATTTGTCAGTTTATCTATTTTTTTAGAACTAAAAAATTTATTTGTAATTTCTATTTGAGGTGTTTTTATAAAAAATTGACCTTTCCATTTCATTTTATCGAAGTTGCCAATATTAGAAGATGATTTTGCAACGATTAGATTATTGTTCATGAAATTTAGAAATTCATAATTCCCATCTATCGTTATATCAATAGAAAATTCGTCTTGAACATATCTAGCGTTATTTATTGTAAATGTACTTTGCTGTGGTATTAATGTTGAGAATGTTGCGTGAAGTTGGTTAATATCATCTTCATCTATAACTTCACTATAATCTAGTATTATTATATTTTTTTCGGATAATATTATATTAGGTCTGTTTTTTAAAACGGTTAATGTTGATTGTGTATTGTTTATATTTTTTTTGAATATTAAACCGGGAAATACATTTTCATTTAATAAACAAAATCTAGAAGATTCAGTTTCGTTTGTGTTTTTTGGTTTTTTTCTTTTCTGAAAACTACCTCTCGAAAATGACATATTAAGACCCTATGCATCGAACTGTTTGATTTCCGCTAATACTTCTTACATATATTTTATTTAAGTTTGATACTTGTAAAAATACATTTTCACCGGGAGTAAGAATATATCCTGATGCAGAATTTTTTTTCATCATTTGGTTTCCTACCATAATATTATCTGTGTTACCTGCATCGGCGGATACATATACTCCGTTATATACAACTGTGTTGGAGTGTATTTGGTTTGCACCACTTCCTACCACGATACTTGTTGAAATCAATTCGTTTGGTTGATATACTCTATGAACAGCAGTATTAAACATTATTCCGTTATTTGGAATAATTTGATTACTTATACTCATAGTACCTTTATCTTCAAAAGTATCTACATGAGTATTTAATTCCGAAACGGCATCTTTAATTCTCTCTGTGGTTGTTTGAATGCCTCCAAGTCTACCAGATGCGGTGCTTGTATCTGTTGTAATCTTACCGAGATTTTCTGAGGCTGCACCACCAAGACCCACAACATCGGAACTTGTTAGGCTTCTGATATTGAGACCTGATGGACTTGCTACCTCTAATGCACCACCGGATAGCGGTCCCTTTACTACCACCTCATCGGCTGTTACACCCTTTATTGCAAGACCCTCACCCGCACCTGTTGCATTTCTTACATATACATTTGTGCTAAGAGTTACATTTCCTGTGAATACACCGTTATCGATAGCAACTTTTAATGCACCATCACCAGATACACCAAGAGGATTACCTGCCGAGTCGAATAATTTTACATGTGTGCCGGTAGTACCGTCTGCACCCCATACTGCTACGCTATCTCTGTTAGCAATAAGATTTCTAATTTCCAAACTTCCACCCGCAGGCATATGTGAGAGTCTGATACCGCCAGTTACTTCAATTGCCCTTGCACCTGTGACACCATGAATACCAACAGCATCTTTATCATATCGTAATTTTCTTATATTAAGTTGACCTTGACTCATAGTTATACCAATAGGAAATCCACCAGATATACCTTGGACACCAACATAGTCAATATCTCGGTCAAGTATTGATGAGTTTTGTCCTGCACCAGGTTTTGTTTGAAGATTTATACCCGTATATCCTGTGTAACCAATAGGTCCACCATACAATCTTCGGATTAAACCTTCACCCAATCCTTTACCCGGCTGTCCACCACCATATGTAATACTAACTGGATATGCGGCAGAGTATCCTTGTATAGAACCTGTGACTTTAATAGGATTGAAATGATGGTCCCTTGTATGACCAGGTCCGTATGCAGTAGGACCACTCTTACCAAATGTTGGTCCTACAAATTGAACAATCCCACCAACAACAGGATGGTTCCATCCATCTAGTTGACCGCCGTGAATTTTTAATGCTTGGTTGATGTTTACACCACCAGTGATTTTTAATGCATTATTATCACCATCAATCAATGCACCAGTAGTTCCTTGAGAACCATCAAATAGTTGTACAGGAAGTGGTTTTAGTTTTGTTGTTCTATAAGTGTTATAATTATCACCCCATGCAACTTTAACTATTTGTGCGTGGGTTAGGGTAAACCCAGTTCCTCCGGCAGAACCCCAATCTGTAGAGATGGCATAGGTTGAACCACCTATTATTACTCCGTCACCTGTTTGTCCGTTGCCGATAATTATGCTCATTTATTTTTCTCCGATGTGTAAGGTTACTACATATATTATGTATTATGTATAAAATATGTCTTGAATTTATTTTAAGTTGTGCTATAATACTGAAAATATAAGGAATTGGAATATGTCATTATTTATAAACAACGAGAATATATCCGCACAAATAGAAAATTTTGTCAAAAGGAATGGTGGAGAATATATCGATGCTGTATTATATGTATGTGAAGAGAACGAGATAGAACCAAAAGCAGCAGTAAAATATCTAACAAAACCTATAATAGAAAAACTAGAGGTTGAAGGAAGAAACCTGAATATTTTACCAAAAAAGTCATCAAAATTACCCATATAATGGTTGACATTTTCAATTTTGATGATATAATTCATATAAAATAAATCGGAGTGGGGAGTTCCCACTGTAATAAAATAAAAGGAGACAATAATAATGTCATTTTCAGATTTTAAGAAGCGTTCAAAGAACAGTATTTCGGAATTATCTTCCAAATTAGAGTCGGAGGATAATAAAAAATCATATATTGATGATAGGTTTTGGAAGCCAGAATTGGATAAATCAAGCAATGGTTATGCTGTTATTCGGTTTTTACCACCATCAGATGAGGATGGTGAAGAAACACCTTGGGCAAAATATTATTCTCACGGATTTAAGGGTGTCGGTGGATGGTATATCGAAAATTGTCCAACAACACTAGGAGCAAAATGTCCTGCTTGCGAATCAAACAACAAATTATGGAACAGTGGAATCGAAAGCGATAAGGATATTGCTCGTAGTAGAAAAAGAAAACTAAATTATGTTTCTAATATTTTTGTTGTGTCTGACCCTGCTAATCCACAAAATGAGGGAAAGGTGTTTCTTTATCGATATGGTCAAAAGATTTTTGAAAAGATTAAAGAAGCAACACACCCAGAATTTGAGGACGAGACACCAATTAACCCATTTGATTTTTGGAATGGTGCTAATTTTAAATTAAAGGTACGGAAAGTATCTGGTTATATTAATTATGATAAATCAGAGTTTGAATCTTCTGCATCTCTTTTTGAAGATGATGGTAAAATGGAAGAGGTTTGGAAGAAACAATACTCTTTGAGTGAGTTTACAAACCAAGACAAATATAAAGAACACAATGAATTGAGTTCTCATCTAAATAGGGTTCTTGGGGAAAATATTCGGTCAACTGGTTCGGATGTAAAAAATGATACTATTGAAGATACGAAAATTACAGAAGCAACTAACAATTCTATTGTGAATGAATCTACTATGGAAGATTCTGATACCGAAGCAAGTGATGCATTGTCATATTTTGAGAAATTGGCTTCTGATAGTTAATTGTTTGTGTTTTTTGTATTAGGGAGAGGAATTAATTCCTCTCCCTTTTTTATTAGAACATTGAACCATTTCGTTCTTCATTTCTGGTTTGATTGAATGCAGGTTCATTTAATCTTGAATCACCTTGCCCCTGTGCAATATTTGATGTGTTGTTGGTTACATTATTTACTGGTTGGTTTATGGCAACAACATTTTCATTTTTATCTGTTGCATTTTGTGCCTGAGGCATCCCCATTATTTTCTGTTGAGTTTGGTTTACTAACGCTGCTCCAAGACCTATGTTGGGTGCCGATTCTATACCAAGTGCGTTTTGGGGTTTTAAATTGGCTTGATACATTCTTTCTTCGTTTTCAATAGCAGCAAACGAAGAAAGAGTACCCCGTACATTGGATGTATTTTCAAATGCTTTTTTGAGATTGTTTTTATATCTATTGTCTTCTATCTCCATCCAATCCCAATTCCCTTCACTGCTCGTTAGGTTTCTTAATTTTTCTCCAACATCACTAAAACTTAAACTATACCATTTCTTCGCTTCTTCATAATCTCTGAATCCCATATTTGCTATGATGTTTTTTCTTTGTTTTAGTAGTTTGGTTGCCGCTAACATAGAAGCGTTCGCTAACTCGTCTTCTCCTAATTTTCTGAATTCAAGTGCTTCATCTATTCTCATACCTATCATTTTTTCATTTACTTCTAGTTGTGCTTTTCCTCTATTCATTTTTATATTCTTTTTTACATCTTCTTCATTTTTTGGTTGTTGTCCCTTTGGTCCAAGATGGTCTTTGGTTGGGTCTTGTAATACCACGCCAGTTTCTTTATCGTAAACAACTCCGTCCTCGCCTTTTTCCCAACCCTGCCCAAGAGTTTGTTCTGTTCCTCTTGACTTTGTTAGAAGATTTCTTTCCCATGCTTTTCCACCATGCCACACGCCTTCTGCCACTAAACTTAGTCCGAGTGTACCGCCCGCCGCGGCTATCCTCGCTGCTCTAATCGTATTCACCCCCACTTTAGTTGCAGCGGCTGCTTTTGCCAAATCTGCTGCTCTTTTCACCTGTAGACCTGCCCTGTATGCTTTGGAA
>Ga0098061_1000540_pt1 | contig 18209 bp, 6 predicted proteins | sample 22_taG_FD_92579 | JGI IMG/M metagenome (GOLD analysis project Ga0098061, IMG submission 92579) | Marine viral communities from the Subarctic Pacific Ocean - 22_ETSP_OMZ_AT15343 metaG | ecosystem: Environmental > Aquatic > Marine > Oceanic | place: Subarctic Pacific Ocean | collected 2015-01-20
GCCCTAGCGGATACTATCATTGGCGCCCTTAATTTACAAGAAGTCACCGGCGCTCTACAAGCCCGAATCGGTGCTCTCATAACATCGCCATCCGGATCCACTGCCGCAGCCGGCGCCGGCAAGCTTTCCTCTTCTCTAGACGAGTTCAGGTTCTGGAAGACGCAGAGAACAGATAAACAGATTTATGAGAATTATCGCTACCAAGTTGGCGGCGGAACAAACACCGATATTTCCAATACAGAGTTGGGAGTTTATTACAAGTTTAATGAAGGAATAACCACAGTCGATTCGATTGACTCGGTGGTTCTGGATTACTCCGGAAGAGTAACGAATGGCACCTGGGTTGGATACCCAGGCTCCGGAGCCAGAAATACCAATTCAGCCATGGTTTTGGCATCTGCTACTATATCAGAGTTCAAAGATCCTATCGTAAGGGCCGCACACCCGGATATCGTAGCTTTAAGGGATTCTCTAATAGCTTCTGGATCGGAGTATGATACTTTTAATAACTCTTCATTCTTCTATTCTCTGCCAAACTGGATTGTTGATGAAGACCGCACCGGCATCGGCGGCAATAACTTATTTAATTTGACGCAAATTATGGCGTCCTATATGGATGAGCTTTATGCTTCTATTCGCTCTCTTAGCGAAATTAAAAATAAACAATATACTAGTTCTAGCTATGAAAAACCACTGCCATTTAATCGTAGTATTTTGGAATCTCAAGGATTTGTCTCTCCGCTAATCTTTAAAGACGCCGAGTTGGCCGAGAAAATATTCAACCACGACGAAAGAAATCAGTTTGAATCCCAGATAAACGACACCAAAAATCAAATTTATAATAACATATATAACAACCTTGTTTATATCTATAAGTCCAAAGGCACACAGAAGGGTTTCAGAAACTTGTTTAGGTGCTTCGGAGTCGGCGAAGAACTAATAAATGTTAATATTTACGGAAACAATCTCCGATACAAATATGATGACCGGTATACTTTTCCGTCTATTGGCAAGAAGTTCGCAGACTTTAACGATCCGGATCACTTTAACTCAAACATATATCACAAGACCGGCTCCACTTTAACATATGTCTCTGGAAACCTTGTCAACTACGACTTACGAGAAATTGGTTTTACCTCCGAAGCGGAAGTGGTATTTCCAAAAAAACAATCCATCTCCTCCCCGAGTTATTTTTACACCAGCTTTGTTTCCTCCTCTATCTTCGGCTTTCATTTACCAAACACGTCCAGCGCCACGGACTATACATTTCAATCTGACGATATAGCAGTTCAACTTCATTCAATCCGGACCAAAGAAGAATCACCAGATGTTTATTTTTCGCTATCAGCCAGCTTCGGAACAGGTTCCGGTGCTGTCTTAACTTCCAGTGTCTTTCCGGAGACCTATGATAACAAGAAGTGGAACTTTGCAATTTCGGTCAAGCCAGATAAATTTGGACTAGCCGATGGTGTCACTGGCACCACCGGAGGAACCTATACACTGCAATTTCACGGTATCCATAAAGAACTAGATATCACGGTCGATTCTTTTACTTTGACACAAAGCTTAACATTCGAGCAAGGAAGGAATCTAACGTCTTCTCCCAAGAGATATTACGCCGGCGCTCACAAAACAAACTTTACCGGCTCCACTGCAACTAAGACAGACTTAAAGATAGGCTCAGTAAGACATTGGCTTTATCCGTTAGCTGCTGACTCCATTGCAGCGCACGCGCAAAACCCCTCCAACCATGGAACACAAAACCCCAGTAGAAACGCTTTTCTTAATCAAACTGAGCTAACGGGAACATACGTGCCGGAAATCGAAACCCTCGCTCTCCATTGGGATTTCGAGTCGGTCACCTCCTCCGACGCCTCTGGCCAGTTTGCTGTAAATGACATATCCTCTGGCTCCACCTCCAACCTAGACCGCTTCGGAGACATATCTAAATCGACTGAGTATGTTTACGAGGCCATAGCGGACAGCTTCCCCGCATCTAGTACCAAAGTAACCGATAAGGTGTTTATTAATTTCGCCGAACTGGGAATCCCAGACGACATATCCAGTTATGATCTCGTGCAAATCTTAGACAAAGACGACGAAGTATTCACCCGAGAGACTTTGCCGGTTAATTATTATTTTGCCTTCGAGAAGAGTCCCTATAGAAGTATCTCGAAAGATGCAGTGAACATGTTCGCCAGCATCAAAGAGTTTAGCAACCTCTACCACCAGCCAGTTCAGAGATATCGACACGAACATAAAGAACTTCGACAATTGAGAGAGCTTTATTTCGAAAAAATAGGAAATACTCCCGATATAGAAAAATACTTAAGTTATTATCGATGGATTGATTCATCTTTGTCTGAAATGATTAGGCAACTAGTGCCAATCACAGCAGACACATCGGAGAATATTAATACAGTAATAGAAAGTCACGCTCTTGAAAGAAATCATATTAGATATAATTATCCATTGTTGAAGTTCGTTGATAACGAGATCGAAGGTAAAGTTTATGGTATTACAGAGATGCTATATCCTTGGCACCGCGGCTACTCGCCCCTAACAAACAACGAAAATGATAACTGTCATTGGTGGAATGCTCGCACCGAAAGGGACAATACAGTTATAACTTCCGGCGATACTACTATCGACTCCCAGCGCGATACTTTCAGAAGGATAATCCAGACACACTCTTCGGCCTCTGCTCCCAATTTGGCGCAATCTGATGGAACAAAATATGTTGGCTCTGATTTCGCAAAAAGAAAGTTTGTCAAGCTCTACAATCTCTGTATTTCTATGGACACTAGAATGGGAGATTTGCTAAATAAGGCAATCCAAGGTGGAATTAATGTGCCTCCGGGGTTTTACTCCAAGTTGTGGAAATCCATAGTTAATGAGGTCGCCGGCGCCAGCTTGGTTATTAGCGGGTTCAACACAGAAGAAGACTGCAATGATAATATAAGAGACCTGTGCGCCAGTAGAGGCCAGCCCACCGCACTCCAGAAAATAAGAAAGAGGTTTAAAGTTAGTTTCGGAACACAGACTCTAAGTTCTTTTAGTGTGTTGCCGTTTACTTTTGTCAGTGCTTCCGCTGGAGTGCCAACCACCGGTTATCAAGCCCAAATGATAAGTGATTTTGGCTCAACAACTAAGTTCGACATTAATGGAATACACCAAGATGTATATGATACAACACTTGAAATTCCAATGCAAGGTCCGTTCACCGAGAAATATGTCGGAGGCTCGGCATATAGGCACGTTGATATAAATCACTACTCATCGACCAAGGCAGGCACAAATAGCCTTGACGGAGTTACAGACCGCACCGAAGGATTCCAGATCGATCTAACAACAGACACTATCACGATCACGAATCAGCCAATTTCTCGCCCACGATCCACTTTTGCCAGAGGGACTCACGCCAAAAGGCCGGTTAATATTACCAATATAAGACATACGGCATCCAGCGCTGGAACAAAATTGGGAAATTATAATGCTCCTCTGGACATTGTATCTTCCAATGGCAGAATGATCAATGATCCATTTTTTGTCCTTACTCCGTTTTCGGCTAGTTTGGTCACATCTTCATATGTAGTGGGGATGAGCGACTACACAAAACTAGCCCGAACCAAAAAAGAAAACATTATTGTCAACCGGTTCTCAGCCCCCGGAGATCCCGCCACCATGGGCGATAACTTCGGCGGCCCTGGCCTCGACGCTCAACACGCCGAAGTGAGTCCTTACAATGCTTTGCCGTGGAGAAACCTCTCGGTAAGACAGCCCCTCATCACTATGCTTAAAACTCACCAACAAGGTTTCGGACTGAAAAGCGGATCTTTCCCCACCGCTGAGACGAACGGCATAGCCAGTTTTCACAACGCTCCCGGAAACCGAAGAGTGGTAATTGAACTCAGTGGAACGACATATATAACAGCCTCTACGTTCGATAACTATTTTATTCAACACCAGATCCCAAGAAGCGATTTACAGTATTCTTGGATCACCGGCAGCGCGACGTCTTATGGCGGATTCTCCTTGTCCGCGGCCGATAACGTGCCATTTGGGTTCATACCTTCAGACGGTAAGATCACCAGTTCAGCCGGTTTTATTGATGGGGTAGATTTCGTTCTCACTGCTGCTCTTTCCGGGACAACACAGGGCACTCCATATTATCCTTATAACTTAAATGTTCTTACTCCTTTTGACACAAGTAGTAACCTGATCGGTTTTGCACTGGGGACAGATCTAACCAACTATCTCAACACAGACTTGAATTCTGGGCTTTCCACAACTGATGCAGCCGCCACCTTCAACTCTATAATGGCCACCCGCGCTTCCGCATTTAAACTTTCTTCATGGTCGCAAATCAGAAACCAAAATTCCAAAGCTATGCAGACCCTGAAAAAGAATAATCTCGTCTCTCACACTCCAGAATACGGCGATGAATCGATAATTATTGATAGAAATGGAAGACAAGTTAAAAGGTTGAGAAACGAGAAAACCTACACCTTCACCGAGCCAGTTATTGACACCAGCAATAAACCTATCTCTATCGCGATTAGTAAGAAGGCCGGCAATCAAAACATCAATCTTTTGATTAATATATCACAGAACAATGATTTACTGCATTTTGCAAACGAGCAGCTAAACAATATCTTGGAGATAACAAACTATAATAAAGAACGCTTAGTTCAAATTAAGAGGCTTGTTGAATCAGAAGATATTACTCTTAAATATATTAAATTTTCCAACACCGCATACCCAAGCCGGGTTAATATCGGACTGGAAAAGATCCGAGCAAGAAATAATTTCGAGAACAACTTCTGGAGAACCTCCAGGACGAACAGAACATCAAAGGGCACTCTGCTAAAGAAAGCTCCATATAATATAAACACTACATTGTCTCAAAGTTCCTGGGCGCTCGATGCGGAAGAGGACTTTACAACTACTGCTATTTTGACCGGATCTTCCGGCTCTGTTGCTGCTGGCTCCAAAGCCGGCGCCTTACAAAATTGCTACGTGCAAGTTCATGGCGGCCAAAAAGACGAAACTCGCCTGGCGCCGTTATATAGCAGAAAACATACCCTGGGGGCAAAATACTCGTTCGTGAGTTTGTTCGGGATCAGTATCCCCTCCACCGGCGCCCTCGGAAATATCGGTTCAATGGCATCAGATTATTTCCCGCTTGGCCAGGGACAACTTTTTGGTGGGAATGCTTTGTGGGAAGCTTCTAGTCAGGCTGGATATCTAGACGATAATGGGACTTTTGTATCCCACTCTAGGCCGCCATTCTATGATTCTTATGGCGACTTCAATGAAAATACTCACATACACAACGAAAGTTACTCAATTGTGCCGGAGTTTAGAATCTCGGAGCATATAGATTATTATGTTAATACTAGGCAGGGAAACTTCTTAAGCGCCAACACTGCTTCATTCAGTATTTTCGGCGCCAATTCTTTAACAGCCAGCGCGGAAATCCCCGAGAATAGTGCTGGAACTAATTTCTTCGGAGTATTTACTACTTCTGATTTATTCGCGAATTTGGGAAGGAACTTAACAGAATTAAAAGACTTTGTGGAGCCATCGCAAATCAAGCTCAAGATCAGAGCGATAAAGAAGTTTGTTCCCTACGATGGATTCTTTCCAGCAGAAAGGACGGCAGAATTAGCTACTCAATTCTCCAAATCTTATTCTAGCCATATGAGCTTTCAAGGCACAGATACCACCTCCTTTGTTACTGATGCTTCAAATAAGATGCGGCCAATTTACTCTACTCTGTTTGCTCCCGGCATACTATACAACACTATCAAGTCTGGAATTGCTGTCGACTATCCTGCCTATATTGGCGCGAAAGAAATCATACAAATTCAGAATGCTGATATCACGGGCTCCGCCGGCTCTCAGGGGATAGACCCGACGACCACCAGTTCCACGGGATATTATCTTCTTGGCACTGGCAGCAACGGTATAAATGGTTTTGACTATAGAGTGCCATTTGAGGCGATTATCGAACCGCAAAATTATATCAAAAATATGGCATTTTCTGATATGGAACCCCACCCAAGTGCTTCTTTCAGCCTGACCTCTAGTTGGGACGGGAGTGGCGATGACCTCTATACTATGATGTCCAACAACTTTTTAGCAGAAACCGTCAACTTCTTCCTAGAACAAGGCGAAATGACTAGTCTAATATCCGGGCCACAAACCGAATTTAAAAAATTCATACCGGGCAAGACTTACGGAATGAGAGTCCGCCTGCGAAGGAGTATGAGAACACCACGAGTATTTTCAACCAGTTATCCTACCCCGCAGCACAACATCTTTCAAACGCTCGGCCTTATTGGAGACGAACCACTCACAGAGAATTTCACCATGTATTCCCGACCCAGCGCCTTCGGTCCTCCGGTCGCCGCAAGAAGATACGTTGATACCGGATCATTTCCGGATGCTATAGAACCCGATAGTTTGTTTGGGTTTAATTTCGGATTCACTCCACCGTATTATGACGGTGAGGCCTGGACAGACATTTTGTTCACAGCCGATAGCAAGACTCACACTTTGGACGATATTTTCGGCAGTGGCTCTGTGGTTAACTGGCGCGTCGACTCCTCAAGCAACTGGCCAGTTGGTACTTTGCACGACGAAGTTCCATACGGCCAATATGTAAATAATTTTGCAATGCAACTGACCTCCTCGGTCAATGTATTTGGAAAAGCCTCTATAAGATCGGTCGAATTCGATGCCAGTGGCAATCCCACTATAATTAAAGACGATAAGCAGACAAACAACCAAGTGTGGGTAATCCAGCCCAAGTTTGAGACTCCCACCTTGAACTTCAACGATCAAGGCACTCATGCTATAACGGGAAGTTTGATAACTCTGCCTACTAACGCCAGCGAGTCTGTCCCCCGCGGTATGTGGCATCAATTTGGCATTGTTCCGACGGACCCAAATAAAGGCATATTCTTGGAAGTTTCCAATATAGAAAAAGAATGGCTAGATAATCGAGCCCCCTTGGATTCCTCTACTGCGGCCACTTATGATTCTGGCAACGTTGATTCTTTGTTAGATATAGTGAATTTCAAAAAGAAGTCGACTAGGATCGGCAAACTATCTACCTCAAAGACTGTATATGAGGCTATAGTAGCCATTCCGTTCATTGAGCGCGCCAGCAAAAGAAAATTCTTTGCACTCGACAAGGAATTGATAGCCAGTACCGCCAAGAAAGTCACCAGCCCAAACTATGAATTCAGCACAGACGAGATAACTCCAGGAGACTCGATAATCGATTTGGTTAGAAAAATGGATAAATATGTTATTCCTCCGCGGTTCGATTTCGTAAACAACTCTGATTCGGTTGATCCAATTTCAATGTATATTTTCGAATTCTCACACACTTTTAACCAAGACGACTTAGCTCATATATGGCAAAACTTATCTCCCAAATTGGGAACAACCCCGGAGTTTGGCGAAACAAGCTTATCTCACGAATTAGCTGGTAATGAGATTCTTTCCTATATTTCCGAAACCGGCGATAACAAGAATAGTGATCTTAAATGGATGGTATTTAAAGTAAAACAACGCGCCCAAACTAGTTATTTTGACAAAGTGTTAGCAGATAATATAAACACTGATCCAAGGTTCCGTAAATTTGATCTCAAAGTCGGGAAGAGGGAAAATGATAGCCAAATACCATTTTATTCATATAACTGGCCTTATGATTTTTTCACCATGATTGAGTTCGGCAAGATGGATTTCGATGTAGTCACAAAACCAAAAAATGAGAAATAAGAATGGCAGAATTTTTTGATGATAAACAAGATGTAATAGACTTCGAACTAACTGATTGGGGGAGACACCTTCTGACAAGAGGGAAGTTCAAGCCGGCCAAGTATGCTTTTTTCGACGACGGCGTATTATACGATGCCGAATGGACCGGAAACTCTAGCGAAAGCCAAAAGGAAATACAAGAAAGAGTCTTAAACCAAACTCCAAGAATTAAGACAGTCACAAATATCAGGGAATCGAGAAGCTATTTAAGGGAATATAACAACGCCCAGACCACCGACGCCCCAGAATATGCCAACCCTCTGGATTCCTTGACCAACACTTCTCTTAGGGAAAAGATTTTAAAGACAAAACATTTACACGAGCAGGATGCAATAGAAAAGAGCCTACTACTCCGACATCGGCTAGGCAGTTCTAAAACAAACAGTCAGATTGGCCCGTCTTTCAATATCAATCTTCTTAAAAATAGTATTTTATCTTCGATAGGCTATTTGGATACCGACTACGGTGTTATTGATATCCCACAAATTAATGTTGATTTGGAATACAAAATTGCTATAGGCGACGATATTTCTGGGACAAACGGTATTGAAGAGGATCTCGCCCTGAGATCACAACCTTTCTCAGACGGCACGTATTTTGCAGTTGAACCAGATTATCTTGTGTTAGATATCCTGGAAGATAATACAAACTATGAAAATGAAAACTTTACAATAGAGGTCTTCGAAGTCGAGGATTCTAACTCTCTACAATATAAGACGTTAAAAGTGTTTTCCAAGCAAGATAATATAGACGAGCAAGGATATCTCGTTGATCCTCCAAGCCTGTCAAGCCTCACTACTAACGTCGCCGACAAAGATGACTTGGCTTACTACTTTAATTTATCAATAGACTCCGAAATAGAGGAAAGTCTATTATGCTCTTTGATTGATAAATTGAAAGACAAGGGCCACAACTTAAACCTCGAATACGATCTGAACTGCAAAGATTCCACCAAAGAATCAAACCGAGATATCTACAACCAGGAAGCAGCCGAAGTTAAGAATTGCCCGGAGGTAAAGTAATATGCCCGGCGAAGAGACCATTAATAGCAACAAAGCGACCCACGAGAGTGTAGAGCAAGCGGTTCTGGAGATAGGCGTCACTTTGGAAGACGAGTTGGCTAGCCAATGCACCCCATCCAGAGAATATCCCCGCGACCCCGGCCCTCTTGATTGGGGCTGGCCAGAAGAAGATGAGTCCAGCAGTTGGATCCCCGGCGACGGCGGAGATCATACAGGAACCCCCGGCTCCTCCTGGTATCAGCCTCCTACCACCAGCCATTGTGGTTGTGGCCCCGAAGGTAGTTCATATTCTAAATATCTAAATTTAATAGTAGTTGCTTCAACAAATAAGAAGTTTTCTTCTTTATTCCAAAAGAATAATAGCCTATTTATAAGTCAATTAGGAAACTCTCCCCCGGGAGTATCGACGCAAAAATATAATATTAATGGGTTCAATTCACGCACACCGACTACTATTGTTCGGAAGCAGGTAACGAGATACCAGTTCGAGCAAAGGTTTAATTTCACATTACCGGAGAACATAGAGGATTTAACAGTTTTTTCTTATTTGGGCTTGGATATAGAAGCTATCAACAACGACTACGGAACCAATTTATCTTTTGCCGATTCAATCCAGAGTCCCATAAGTGTCGTCGACATATACAGCGGCGGTAAGCCATCACACACACCGGACTCCTATAACAAGAGATTTCATTCAATCGACAAGTGCTTAATCAGAAGTTCGACCACCGGAGTAGTGCATCACCTGGCTTTAAACCAACAAAAAGCCACCTCCAGCGAGAGAACTATTCCCGCGAATCGTTTCTGGATCACTCGTAATGACCAAAAATCAAATACGACATTTTTTGCCTTTGACAGAAGAACCTTGCTGAGAAACAACTCTTTGATTAGAAATTTGAGGGATTCCTCAATTTATGATTCTGGCATAATCGAGGAGGTAGTAATAGAGAAAATTGATATATCAAACTCGCAGATGAATAAACTCTTGGTTGCGACTGCCGAAAACAGCAATCGAATCTTTACCCCCCGAACACAGACTAAAAACTTCGAAGGCGCCCAACAACCAATAGCTTCGATCACACAGCTACCTTTGAATAAAAATATAGTTAGATTTATTAAATTTGATGATTTTACACCTTCTCCGGACGAATTCAAATATTTGGTGACTTTTACCTTCCAAGATCCTTCTGTCAAATATTTAAAAAACAGCGTATCTTTGTTGCAACAATATATTACCTCTTGCTCCGGATATTACGGTTATATTAGTGAGCAGCGCAGTTTATCAAAGAACAAGAATGTTGATATAGATGCTGGGTATATAAAATCTATAATCCCCAGAATTGCGCGCCTTGTGGATTTATATGCGGAACTCTTGGTTAATTTCGGCGGCCAGCCTTGCACTTCTAAACAATATTTGGCCTCCCTAGCCAACCCCACCGCCAGCGCCAAAAATCACGATATCTTCATCAAAATAACCTCTTCTCTTTTGGAGACTTTAATGAGAGTCTCCGACAACTTATCTATTAATATCGATATTTTGGGGAAAACATCTTCTAATTCAAGATCCTCCACCCAGAAGCAAAAAACACAAATAACAAAACAATTCTACTCCAAGACGATCCAGAACGTTGCCGTAGTAGGATACGATTATCTAACCTCCAATGTTCCGAAAAATGCTAATACCACCGAACGTGCTTCGATTGAGTTTAGCAGCCTTGATATGACCCCCTCGACTATCGGAGTCCGCGGAAAGCAGGAGCTTCTTAAATTTTGGGATAATTTACCTACCGATGATGGTAGTCTGGGCCAATTGGTCAGAAATGCGAAGTTTGTTCTCACCCCGAATGTGATCGTCGGAGGAGAGGAACAAGTTAATTTAACTAAGATTGAGGCTTATAACGATTTATTTTTTAAGAAAATCAATTCTATCCCCTCTGCCCTAGAAGGAAGGCTACTCCAGGACTCGCTGGGTTACGTTGATAATAGTGATATGGATCTTACTGTTTCTATTGTTGGCCCCAATTTCGACACACTATCCGAGAACCCAACACTAAAAGACTCCGAGGACTATCTCGAAGGCAACGGTGAATTTATTAGTGGGAATATGGTGAGCTATGCTAACGATGAGGTTGCTGCCGCCACTCAAGAAATTATACAGATTTTTGGGGCTAATGGTCAAAACGAGTTCGAAGCAAATTTTAAGACCACCAACACACCACCGGATATGAGTAAGGATATTAATTCTATCCTAAAGACTAGAAGCTTTGAGAGCTTCCCTCCTTCATACCAAGCCTATTTACGAAGAGATAATCCAAAGTCTAAGTTCTCAACTCAGAAGGAAAGATACGACGATATGTCCACAGCAGAGAACAGCGCAATTATAAATAATTTCATGAATGCAGTAGGGACAGTTCAGTATTTGGAGATGGGAACTAACCTTGCCATGGCGCAATGGAAGACACTCGACGATAACATACTAAACTCACAGAGGTTTATATTCTGTAGAATACTCACCTTGCAAGATAACGAGCTAAACATTGGTTCCAAAGAGACTCCAGTATTCAAGCAATATTTCACGATCTCTAACAAGAATACAAAACCCCGCGGGATAAGAGATAGAAGAGTCTCCCCTTCTGATCCCACGACACAGAGAAATTTAGAAAGCGCTACTTCGGAGCGAACTAGTTATAGCAACGCCCCCAAAATTACTTTTATAGGTTTATAGATGATTGGAAATAAAAGATTTAGATTTGTTAACAACCAGAATTACAAGCGGGAGGACCTTCCAGAGATAAGCAACTCTGGCTCACCCCGCAACGTAACAACTGGGATCCCAGATCGAATACGTCAGATAATAGGAAATTATTACTACATCGACGATAAAAAGAACCTAGACTTTCAGGAAAAGAAGGATTTCCCCTTTTCTATAAAGTTAGGTAAAACTATAAATTTTGATACTTCTGATTTGTTGCCAAGCAATTTAAAAATAACTGGGATCACTTTCATGGCAGATGCAAACGTATTTGGTCCTTACCCAAAATGCGTGCCATGTTGGTATCGTTATTTTTTTGGCACAGATATCGAAGATAAGACGATAAAGTTTGACGAGATCTACGGGCTTGATACTTTAAAAATGTTTGATTTTGGTTCGTCCGCAAATCAAGCTTTAAAGGATCTTATTTTTAAAGCTATCACAGATAGCACCCTCTTTACCTCCGTTGCACGCACCATTTCTCTAGCCCCACCAAGCCTCCAAGCGCCACTAACTGCTTTACTAAATTCCAAGATAAGCACTCTCTTTGTTCGAATTTTAGCTTTGTTTCTGGCGTTGCTATCTCGCGCCGGGATCCCCTCCGAGAAAAGATTAGAAGAATTAAATTATTCGGATCCAGAGATTTCTGGGATGCTTAAAAAAGCTTTGGAATCTGTTCTTGGTCCCGAGCAAGCTCTTTTGGAACTATCTCCCATCGACGCTTCAGGCCCGAGCGACTCCGGACAAGTAATACAGGGTTCTACCCCCGAACCTTTTCCAAACTATAATATTGTCTTGTTTGAAGATTCTTATTTTAAACTTGATGCCCCGTTGACAAACTATGAGGATGACGAAGAGATAGCTAATTCAAAGTCTGTCATGAAAGCCGACGTAGATTTTCGCTACAATTACGCTGCCTTGACTTATCAAAAGTTTGTTGAGAAGCACGGGTTAGAGGAAAATAAACTTGTTAATATTTATGCCTTGGCTGGAAAGAAAAATATTATTCCTATCGTCCTAAAGTTAAAAAACGATATTGAGTGTTTGGAGAAGAAGTTCATTACTCTCGTTCTCAAGACTCCGCTAGACAAGCTCCTAGTGGTGGGAGATAATTTACCTCTTTTAAACAACTTCTACCCATTTAAGTTTGTGGTCTCCGCTTACACAGAAATCCAATTTGATAAGCACCGACCAAAGGAGATAGTCACAGATATCCAAGAACAAAAACAAGATGGCTTTATGTTGCGACATCTATCAGAGGCACCACCGATTGATAAAACCCAACTCTATAAAGCATTCCGCCAGCTATCGGCTCAAAAGAGCAACACCCTCCTAGAAGAACCAGACGCCCAAATCAGCGCCTGGGGCCTTAATGAGTGGTTCTTTAGGCTACTCGATGAATCGCTCGCCTCGGACGGAATCCCCGGCCCCCATCTCGGCTTTGACGACCTCTCCTGGACACCCGGCGTTTTCTTCTTTGGGCCTCGAACCGAGGCAATTCGCTTGGCTAACGATACCACCCCGCCCACCGGCTATTATAACAAGAAGTTTAGATATACAGTTTTGCGAGATCAGATTTCTAAAACCATTCAACAGAAAAACAGAAGTTTCGAAGAGATTATCAAGGGCCACAAGCCTCATCAAGAAGTGGTTGCTTATCGAATTTCAAAATATAGTGATGCTGATTTCGATCTGAATGAAGGAGATCTAAAAGAAGATACAATGTATGACAAGGTGGGAGAGTTATCCTCACCAATTCAGAATTTTTGGTTTTTCAATTCAACATTGGCCGACGTAGTTAGTTACGCCGACAGTCAAGTTAAGGCCAACAAGCAATACACATATGTGGTACATGCTTATCTTCTCGTAGTGGAGAGTCGATATTTTTACTACAACGCCGGCACCTCTACATCAAAGCGCCCGACACCTGAAGACCCTACCGACGAAACCCTCACTGCCCCTCCAATCAAACCATCCATCGGTGGCACTTCGCGACCGGACGAGGCTGCTCCCGATGCGTCTGACTTTTTATGGAGCGCCCCCCGAAAATCAGAGTTGGCGCAGCAAGTAAGAGACGTTGCCGAGGATTTGCTGGCCAGCCAACCGGATCCGGATCTCAAAGCAATTCACACAAATGAATCGGTCCAAACCCTGAGAAACCTTATAGAAGATGTGGGCTCCGGTCGGACCACGCCAGGAATCTTACAAGATAGCCCCCGCGGCGATTCCGAAGAACTCCCACCCGGCCATACCACGCCGGCGCCAAGCGTCAAACATTGCGAGGCTAGGTTTTTAGCAGCCACGGTCCCGGAGCCGCTAATCTTCGAAATCCCATATTTTATAGCATCTGGTAGAATCAATGGCGATCTACCCGTAGCCCCAGATGTCCAATTTATTCCATATAAAGGTATTGACAACAAGATTCTAGTTAACCTAAACATAATGGAAGGAGAGTATAGGACACAGTTCGTTGTCATCAATGCCTCAGATCAGGTGTATTATAACAATCTCAAGACTCAGAGAGAGCTTAACGATCACGATTTGTTGGCATTTTCTAGCGACGACGATGTATCAGCCTACGAAGTGTTTAGGATAGATTATCACCCATATGGATTCGAAGATTTTGAAAAAGCTTATTATCGGAAGTTTTCGACAGCCCTGTCGGGAAAAACACGCCCTTATTCGAATTCATATTCCTTTAACGAAGATGTAGAACCGAATCGAAAGTATTATTATATTTTTCGCTCGGTCGATATTAATGGTAATATTTCAAATCCATCTAGAATTTTTGAGTTAGAAGTCGTTAACGATGGCGGCGCCGTGTTTCCAATTATAAGAGCAGTTGATTTTAAGGATAGGCAACTTAAGCAGAATTCCACGCGTATGAGAAGATTGTTGTTGTTCTCACCAACTTTTATGCAATCCTCCATCAATACGGAGTCGATGTTGGCCAACGGTATCGCTACTGCAAGGGGAAATTTATACAAGGCCCTCCCTGGCAACAAGGACGAGGTTATTTGGGGCAAGTCTTACAAGATCCGAATCACATCCAGTAAAACTGGCAAATCAATCGACATTAATCTTAACCCTCAGATAACATATGTGGAAACATCGGAAAGTTGCGGCCCATCTGCCGAATAGTTATCTGATGTGGCAAATAAGCTACAAGAGAACTTTAGTTCAATCTCCAACAATCTAGATAATAAAATTTGATATTTTTACAAAACACTAGCGGATATACTATTTATAATGATAGAACTAATTACTAGAGAACAATAGTTCTCATAAGAGGAAAAACATGGGATTTTTAGACAATTCCGGCGACATTATCTTGGACGCCGTTTTAACCGACACCGGTCGGATGAGATTGGCCAAGGCCGATGGTAGCTTTCAAATTACTGCTTTTGCATTGGCAGACGACGAAATAGACTACTCTTTATACGATTCAACCAATGCTAGTGGCTCGGCTTACTATGATCAAAATATCAAACTTACTCCAATATTGGAGGCCTTTACAAATAACGCTTCCTTTATGAAGTCAAAGCTTATGTCGCTTTCACGAAACGATTTGCTTTATCTTCCGGTTATCAAGTTGAACGAGTTGGCCAACAGCAATAAAAGACATGCTGCAAGTAATCTTTTTATTATTACTGCCGACCAGACCACAGCAGAGACCACCGCGCTACAAAACGTGCAGGGAATACTCAACGGTTATGATCCTACTGATGATGCAAAGTTTATTCGCCTTGACCAAGGCATCGATAACTCGGCGGTCCCTCCCAGCACACAACTTCCCCCTGCGTTAGTGGAAAGTCAATATATTGTTAAGATCAATAATGACTTGGGAAATTTGGCCGACTCCTACGGCGCCCTGGCTAGCACAAGCTTCATCGATGATGATGGCATTGCTTCCTACTATTTCTCCTTGACGGCAGGCGCGAGCAAGGTGGTCACCAGGAATACTATCACCTCTTCCGGAACGAGCACTCAAACTATCGCCGGTTCTCGTGGGACAATATTGAGTCTTAAAATCTCGACCAGCTTAAACCTCCGTGATTCAGATTCGTTGTTTACAGAGTTGGGCGGAACCACCACTGTAGAAGGCGAAACAGTTAACTACATCGATACTTTTATTAGTATTGAGGGCCTAACGACCGGCTATCGAGTTGATATTCCGGTAAGATTTATCAAATTACCCTAACAAATTTTAATTAAAAGGAAAGAAAAATGGCTAGAGTTTATAAACAATTTACCTCCAATGATGTAACAAGCACAAGGACTCTCCTGCATGAGTCGGTGCCTATTACAGGAACCATCATCTCGGGAACTTACTCCGATAATAACATCAAAAATTATAGTCATGGAATGTTCCAGTCGGTTTATGATTACCCATACTTGTCTTCTTCGGCAAACCATATCTTTGATTTGACTTTGGGAGTTTCGACGGGCTATTCCGGTGCTGTCACCATCACGTCGCAAGCTACAAAGAAGGTTAATATTTACAACGAATTAGCTCAAGTGTTGGTTGGCTTTGATGAAACCGGCTCTGTCCGAAACTTTGATAGGGATGGGCAATTAGCCACTGGAAGCACTCATACTGATTTGGTGTATTTCAATTTTTCTCGGCTTCTCTCCAAAGACGAAATCAAGAAAGGAACTTTTGCACTAGAGTTTATGGCATCAAGTGGGTATGCAGTCCCGGCGTCATCAGCGCTCCGAATCAAGGTTTATGACTCCGGCGCCGCAGATGTATATAAAACGAACTCACCGGCCGGGGAATACGGTATTCTGTATATTACGAACTCGGCAGGCTCTCCAGTGAGTGGCACTACTATCCAAGCTGGTGGCGCTTCCGCCGCGGCGGTGGGCCTGATATATTATCAAGCCGGCATTGCTGTGATCAACCCGGTCATAATAATGTGCGACAGCACGCAAAACATCAATGGAAATCAAGGAATTCTAAGCTCCAGCCTGACGATGAATGTTGGCGGAGATCTTATACCGGCCATGATTACTGGCTCGACCATCCAGGCTACGGCTGACGCCCTAAGAAACAGACTCTATAATGTTTCTTTCAATAACACCACCGAGATAAACTCGACTGTTTATTTTTGTCGCGTTAATCACAACGAGTTCAATTATAGCTCGAATCCGACATATTTGGCGAATAGTAAGATCCGCGTCAAGCAAAGAAGAAGCGACCCGCCAGTTGCTTATCCAACCGCGGTCGGGCTATATTCTCCAGACCGCGAGCTTTTAGCAGTTGGCAAACTTTCGGCTCCACAAAGAAAAGATCCCGCAGGAGAATTTACTCTTCGTGTGCGCCTCGACTACTAATGTGGAGGTAAGCTGTGTCTAGCTTATACAAATTCAAAGAATTAGACATATTCTACAATCAGATTGAAGCTACCCCAAAGCAAGAATTCTTTGTTTTTGATTCTTCGGTCTATTACAACAAGAAGAGTTTGCAATCCGGCGCCTTTGACGCTAGCGTGGTGTCTGCCATCGGTAATCTTTCTTTGTTCGAGTTGAATGTTGATAGAAATACAGCCACTACCGGGCTTGTTTATCCCTTTGTCTATAAAACGGACGATCTGTTGGCTTTCCGGGATATTACTGATGCGGACTATCACACACAATATGGCCCTTCGCAACAAATCACCGGGGCGTACCCCGTTACTTCCTCTGTAACTAGGGAGTTTTTCGCAACAAATTCAAGCAGAAATAGAATCACCGCACTCAAAAACACACTTAACTATTATTCTCCAAAATCTGCCCACTATGCATATGATTCCAGTTTAGGCAACAAGGCCACACAACAGATTAATTTGATTTCTGTTCCTAACATCTTTTATGGGGGCCGCCTTCGCAAGGGCACTGTTAATCTAAAATATTATATAACCGGCACCCTTGTCGGTGAGCTAAAAGATTCCAATTCTAATGGGGAGTTAATTCAGATAGGCCCGGAAGGCTCTACTGGCTCCGGATCCGTCGCCGGCGTCATTCTTTATGATGAAGGCATAGTTTTGATAACCGGCTCTTGGGATTTGACAATAACGACCTATACCTATCCGGATAATAATCCGGATCAAGCCAAGTGGGTCTATTTTGCAACAGGAATGAATGATGGAAACGCCGGCGGCTCTGAGACCTCATCTAGTTACAATATGGCCTTTGAGGCAACCAATCTTGTCCCAAACATAACGATGTTTTGTCATGCTCCAAAAGGCGAGCTAGACTTCTCAACAAACCCTACATATATTCAATATAGCCAGTCTGTATCAAAAGTGGCAAACTCCGGAACTTATCAATATATCGAGCCACAGTTAAAGATCAAAAATGCTATTTCTGCCTCTTATTTAACTCCTACTGCTAGCTTCGAGAAGCAAACATTTATTAGCAAGATAGGCGTGTATGATGACGACAACAACCTGATAGGCATTGCTACTTTGTCTAAACCAATTCGAAAAACTTTGAACAGGGATTTCACATTCAAGATAAAGTTGGATATGTAAGTGGCTATTTATGAAATAGGAGATAGTTCATGTCTGGCATGAAGCTGATAATGGAAGGCTGGCGCCACTACGTGAAAGAGGAGCAGA
>Ga0098061_1000543_pt1 | contig 18170 bp, 8 predicted proteins | sample 22_taG_FD_92579 | JGI IMG/M metagenome (GOLD analysis project Ga0098061, IMG submission 92579) | Marine viral communities from the Subarctic Pacific Ocean - 22_ETSP_OMZ_AT15343 metaG | ecosystem: Environmental > Aquatic > Marine > Oceanic | place: Subarctic Pacific Ocean | collected 2015-01-20
GCTGCTCCTACTGTAGGAATAGCTGGAGGTATACATGGTATAGCCGATAGTGCGACTAGTACTACTAATTTACAAGATACAGATTTTTTTCATGCTGATTGGGATACTCAATTAGACGCAGGTTCACATGTAGCTGTAAATAAGATTGAACACAAATCGCTAGCTATTAGTGCACGTGTAGATGTTAGCAATATAACTACAGCGGCAGCTACTGACTGGAATGGAGATGCATATACTATTTTTCCAGATCCTGGAACTGGTTTCAATTTATATGTGGCAGACTCAGCTGGATCTGGTGGAACTATCCCTACTGGTGTTTATGAATTTGGATCAACCTTTATATATGATGCAGAACCTGGAGATCCATCTGGTAGGGATCAAGAATCTCTAGTTTTTACTCTGGCTGGTAGTACTACTGTAACTCTTGGAGAATACTGGAATTCAGTTTATGTTCAAGCAACATCTCCATTTAATGCCAGGATTACAGGTGGAAGAATGTACACAAGAATAAAAAATTCTGGATCTGAATGGCAAATGATAATTGAAATAAGTTTGAAGAATGGTACAAGGGTGGATCCATTAGCATCCTTTGATGACTGGTCTATTATGGATGCCGCTCCTACTGATCTTACATCAATACATTTATATGCCACTGCACTGTCATCGGGAGATATATACAGTTTATTACCTATTACTTATAGTATGAATGCTGGAATAGATCAGAATGCTCCATCTAATACAGCTAAATATAAAACTGCAGTTGTAGCTAATAGAATAGCCTATATAGGTAATGTTCAATATGATGGTACTATTTATGGTGATGCTGTATTCAAGTCTCCTGTTAATAAGTTTGATATATTTACTGACGATAGGAGACTTGAGGCAAGTATAAATGATGGAGATAGTATAGTTAAGCTTGAATCTTATGCAGATAGGCTTTTGATTTTCAAGAAGAAGAAATTAGAACTTTTAAATATTTCTCAAGAGGTAGAGTTCTTAGAAGATATATTTATGCATAAGGGAGTATCACATCCAGCTGCTACATGTAAGACTGATTTTGGTATAGCATGGGTTAATAAGCAGGGATGCTATCTATATGATGGACAGAAGGTAACCAACTTACTTGAGAAGCAGGGTAGGCAGATTATCAAGGAGAGTGATTGGGCTACATTTACTACTAATGAACCTATGATTGGCTATATTCCCAAGAAAAGACAGCTTCTCGTTGTGGATGATAATAGTACTACTGGTACTGGTAAAACATTTTTATATGACTTAGTAACGCAATCTTGGGTTAAAGGAGCAGATGCTACTATTACAAGCCAAGCTTTAACAAATTTTGTGACAGATTGGAATGGAGATTTAGTATATGCACATACTAGCGATACAGGCACTTTTGTTAAATGGGATGATGCTTCAGATAGTAGTGCAGCTGTAGATATAAAAACTAAAGATATAGACTTTGGAAATCCTGGACAAGATAAGAGGATATATAAATTTTATGTTACACATAGAGGTAGTGCTAGTAATATTCAACTATCCTATGCTATTAATGGAGATCAAGATACATATACTGAAGCTGGTTCTGAGTTGCCAGTAACTTCTGCTGTAACTGATTGGGTTACTACAGCAATTACACCTACTGCATTTAGTTGTAAATCAGTACGGTTAAGACTATTTAGTGATGGAACTACGCCAGCTAATTTTGAGATTAATGATATCACTATAGTATATAGATTAAAAGGTGCTAGATAATGACTAGACAGGAAAGAATAGCTTTACATAAGAAGCAGGAAAGATTACAAGTGAAATCTGGAGTACCGATAGTTTCTGAATTAAAAGAAGGTGTTCCAGTATTAAGATCTACTACTGAGGGTGTGGTAGAATATGTACGACATAATGGTGTGTTGTATAAAAATGTATTAGCAAAAGGATAAGATTATGGGATATGGTAGAGCTTTATTACAAAAAGATGTAAGACAAGAGGAAGCTGCTCTTCAGAAAAAGGCTACAAAGAAAAGTCTTTGGGCATCTATTGGTAGGACTGTTGGTGGTTTAGGAGTAATGGCTTTAACTGGAGGTGCTGTAAATCCTATTACACTTGGCCTTCTTACTGGAGGTGCTAGTTTTCTAGGTGGAGCTATTGGAGCTAAGGCTTCTGGAACTGGAGATTTAAGTAAGCAAGGTAAATTCTTTAAGTCAGATAGGGAAGCTATCCAAAAAGAATTAGGTGCATTTGGTACTCAAAATTTAATGTCTTCTCTTAAATCTGGACTTACTGCTGGTATTGGGCAGAAATTAAAACTTATGAAATCAGGTGAAACGGCTGCTAAAGGATTAGATTTTCAAGATAGTTTTGTAGGTAAAACAAAGTTTGGTAAGGAAATCGTATCAAAACAATATTTCAAAGATCAAGGATTATCTGAATTTGTTGATCCTAATCTACAAGTAGGTACTGAAAGTGGTAAGAAGATTATAGCTATGGATAGAGGAGTTAATCGAAGATTGGGAATGGGTACAGGAGGAGAGACTAACTATCTTGATCAGATAGGAAAAACTGCAATACCTTCTGATAAAATGATACCGACAAATACATTAAAGGATACTGCAAGAAGTATGTTTTGGGATGATCCAGATATGACTCTTAATCCCTGGGAAATGAAGGGGAGGCATCAGACGGAACAATTGATGCAAAATTATGGTGATTGGGGAAAATTTAATCCAGAAACTGGTGAGAATCTGCAATATGAAAGAGTGGTAACACCAGAGCTTGACAGGATATCAGGTTTAAGAAAAAGTATAGGAGATTATTAAATAATGGCTGGATATAGCAAAGGTATAGTAGATACACGTAAGTTCAATAAGAATAGTAAAGCCATGTTAGGTCGTTATGGTGATACTGAGATACGTCCAGTAGATGGTGTGGATTCTCATTTAACTCTTGCAGAAGCCCTAGATATTGATAGAAGAGGTAAGGCAGGGGAAGATTATGCTAAAGCAGTTGGTGCTGGTACTATTAATCCTTTTACTGGTATGCCTGAATATCATCAAAGACGTACTAATCATGGGAATGAGCATACTCATGGTACTATGGAGCAGACGACTCGTTCTGGAACTTCAACTGTACCTGATTATAGTGTAGAAATTCCTACTACACCTCCCGATCTTAATGCCTATACTCCTCCCACAGGCAGACAAGATTATGAAACTTTAGCAGGTATGGATACAGGACAGTTAGAAGACTATTTACAAAGTGAGTTTGATATTGGCAAAGATAAGATGCAATATATAGAGGGCTTTCAAGTAAAGCCTTTTGAGTTTCTTGGAGAGCAACAAGCTTTAACTACCAGAGGATTGGAAAGTGCATATGGTGCCACTATGGGTGCATTGGGGAGTCAACAAGCAACACTTGGTAGATCTATGGGACTTGGAATTACTCAAGCTACTCAAAGTGCAGGACAAGCTACAAGAAAATCTAACATGGCTTTTAGTGGAACTATTACTCAAGGATTAGAAGCACAGAAAAAACAATTATTTCAAGATTATTCAGCAGGTATGGGAGATATTAAGCGAGAAAGAGGAATTGCATTAGATACATTAACTTTAGGTAAAGAAGGAGCAGATCTAGACTTTAGGAAAGCTGAATATGCAGAGCAAAAAAGACAGCTTGATGAGCTTTATGCTGATGTTGCAGCTATACCTAGTTAATAAGGAAGATTAAAAAGGAAAAGGGTAAAATTTATGGCACAAATAACAGTAGAAAGAAGTGCAATAGCAGATTTCTTGGATGAACTTCCTGGATTGTTGATGCAATATAAACAGATGCAATGGGCTCAAGAGGAGAGGGCTTTAGAGAGAGGAATAAGAGAGAAGGCTATTGAACTTGAAGCTTCTAAGAGTCTCTATAATGAAAATCAAAAGCTTTATTATAATGCTATAAATAATCTAGATAAATTAGAAGCTACTTATGGAGAGACTGTTGGAAGTTTAGAACCCTTAAATGAAATGTATACATCAGGTGGTAAAGATGTTACTGCAGATATATATGAGGGAGAAGCTAAGGATTATCAAGCAAGGGCTGACAATGCTTTAGAAAATTGGCAGGCTGTAAAAAATAAAATAGGCATTCTTCAGGGATCCCTATATGGAGATGTTAAACGTGTTAAGAATATTATGGCTGGTGGTCAAGGATTTGAGGGTGGAGTTGATCCAGAAGGATGGGATCTAGCTGATCTTGGTATTGTAGCTTATGAACATAGATTTGGAGAATCTAGTCCTACTGTAGTTTCTATGTTTGAAAATAATCCTGGGTTAATGACAACAAGTCTTGCTAGCCTTCAGAAGACTGAGGGAGCATTAGCATTAACAGGATCAAAGCGTAAATATTATTCAGGAGCTACTGAGACAAAAACTGGAGATGATGAAATGAAGCAGGCAGAGCTTGTGTTTGGTACCATAGCTTCATCTGCAAGAAAAACATCTGGTAAGCAGATGTATGATGGACTTCTAGCAGCTAAGTCAATACTTAATCAGGATCCTTCTAATAATGTAGATGAAATAGATGCAAATAATGCTAGACAGTTTGAAATTACTAAGGAAATCGGTAAAGAATTTGCTGATCTTACTGGTCAGGTAGTTACACCGGAAGAGTATCTTGATGTTACTGAAGAATATTTTGAAATGCTTAATCTTGCTAAAGGATCTTCAGAAACAAGACAGGGACAAACTGCTTATGCTAACTGGAGTGTATATAAAAATTATATAACACAAGCAAGAGATGAGTATGTTAAAGCACTTCAAGCTGGTGATGCTGAAAAGGCTGGACGTTTAAATAGTTTAGCAGAAAAGTATTTTGGAAAACCACAAGGTATAGAACTTTCAACTTTTGCTTTAGATATGGATAATTACTATAGTAAAACTATACTTGCTAGTTTTAGTGAAGTATTTGATACTGAACCTGCAGATTCTAGTAATATTAATCTAGATAGTTTGAATGTTAATTTGAATGAAATAGAACAATTAAATGATGCAGAATGGGAGGATCTATTAGGTGAGTGATAAGTCGGATCAAATCTTTAGTAAGCTTAGAGATAATTTAGATACTTATTCTTCATTTGAAGAGAAGAATACCTACCTAAAGAATCATAAATATTTAGATCGGATTTATGAGAAATATCCAGATTTAGAAAAGGAAGTTAATTCATTAATGATTGGAAGTATAACTTCAGAGTTTGGTGTTCCTGAGAGTGGACAATTCTCTCTATCAAAAGATGTATCTAATAAAGAATTATTAAGAACTCTTGATATGTATGATATAAATCAGGAAATAATAGACAAAGAATATAGTGGAGAGAGGGGAGAGAAATTTAGAGCATTAGTAGCTGAGAAGGATATAGCATTTGACGAAACAGCTAGAAAGAAAGAATTACATCGTGAGAATATAGCTACAATGAGACAGGAATTTGATGATCGTGTTGGTGCATATGAAGGAGGGCCTTTAAGAAAACTTCCATTTTTAGGTGCAGTTTTACCAGAAACTGTAAAGTATTTTACGCAGGTTGGTGCTGGATGGACAGATTGGTTTCGGCCAGAAGGTCTAGAGATGATTGAGAATAGAAGATTTAATTGGGATCCAGAAAACGAACAGTATGGCCCTGGCCCAGAGATAGGTATAGAACAAACAGCTTTACGATCAGTCTTAGATTATGAAGATGAGTTAAAAGATAAGTATGAGGGAGTTGCTGCTAAAGCAACAGAATTTAATGAACTTGAAGAATCACAGAGAAGAAGGTTAGAAACAATCAAGGGTAGCGGTATAGATGAGGCATTAAATTATATTGGTATGGAAGAAATAAGAGAACTATTGGGGAACTAAATGACTAGACAAGAATATTTAGATGCATTAAATGCCGAGCGTCAAGATTACATAGAAAGTAAATATGATTTTGAAGGTAATGCCTGGGACTTTCTAGGTCAGGCAGCATGGGGATTTACAGAACAAGCTACATTAGGTGCACTTTCTGTATCTGATGCTGTTGCTGAAGCTACTAGAGGTGACGCTGCTAATACATGGGAAGAGATGATAGCTGGTGATGCAGCTGGTTCTTGGGAAGAGCTTAGTGATATGGGTAAGGCAGGGTATTCTCTTGGTGCAGCATTTGGCCAGATACCTAGTTTTTGGCTTGGAGGAGCCATTACTACTCAAGCTGTAAAAGGTGCTGGTAAAGTAGGCTCTGTAGGCCTTAAAATGGCAGTTAAGAAATCATCTAAAGAGTTAGCTGAAGAGGCTGCTAAACTTGCTACTAAAAAAGGTGTCAAAGTTTCTTTAACTGATGATGTAGCTAGAACAGTTGTTGATGATGCTTATAATTTTTCTAGAGGTGCTAATGAGCTTAAAAGGGTAGAAGGTAACATAGCATCCGAGCTATATGAAAGGGCAATGATTGAAGGTTTAAGGGATAACATTGGTACCACTCTTAAAATAGCAGATAAAGAAATGCTTGAAAGTATTACTAAAACTACCTTTGATATTATAACAAAGAATAATCCTGATGATGCTTTATCCTTACTTCAGATGGCAACTAGTCGTCTTCCTGGTTTACGTAATAGAAAGTATGCTCCACTTGTTTTAGGCTCTATGGGATATGATGCTTCAATCGGATTGATCATGGGAACTATGAGAACTGCTACTAAAGAATTCCAATCAGCTATGTGGAATGTTTCTCCTAATGAATATGGTGAGATGGAACGTAGTAAGGACAAATATAGGTGGGATACTGGTGAGTATATGTCAGAATGGTGGAAGACTGCAACACATGAAGCTATGTTTTTTGCTCCACTTGGTGCTGCTAAGTTTGTTAAGGGTGGAACTAGTGCTAATCATATAAAGCGTTTAACTAATGGTATACGTGCTGGTGCTAAATCATATTACAAGCCTTTGAAAGATTATACAAATCTAGAATTGCGTTCACAGCTTACAGCTATGAATGAGATTGCAGGTGGCTATTTAAATATTGGACGTAAAGCTACATTTGAAAAGTTGGGTGCTAAATGGTGGGTAAAGGCCACTTCAGAAGCAGATACGAAACTTATGAAAGACTATCTTGGTGAGCTTAGAAAGGAATATGTAACTAAGGCTCCTTATTATTGGGCAAAAGAATTTGGAAAGGATATGATTGCATCACTTCCAAGAATGGCAACTGGTGTTATGGCTATGCATGGCCCACATATACTTGGTGCATTTAAGGAGCAAGGGTTCAGTGCTGAATCTCTTTCTAGTGCAATGGGTGAGAGTATGCCTGAGGTTGCAGCTAATATCTTTACAGCTATGTATTTTACAAGGCAGCCACATAGCTTTAATGTAGAAGCATCTCCTGGAATGTTTAGTAAAATGTTTGAGACTGGCAAGATAAGAGAATATTATGGAGCAAAGCAAAGCAAGTTAAGAAAGATTATTGGTGGATTAAATACATTTGGTGTAGATCAAAATTCTATGATGAGGATTGTAAATAGTTATGGCTATAAAACTCTTGAAGATTATGGATTAGAGCAATCTGATGTAGTTCTTAATCGTGCTATAGATTCCTCAAAAGAATTAAGAGAAATAAAAGAGATTCTTTCTCCAATGGAAGGTAAGGCAGCAGAAGGTGGAGCTGAATTTAGAATTTCATTTAATAAAAAGATTAGTGATATGGTTAAGAATGGTGATATAACTTATGAAGAATCTTTACAAATGTATGATAAGCTTTTCGTAGCAGAGAAGATTTTAGATATATATAACCAGAATAGTTCTAATAAAATTGATCTTGATAATATTTCTCCAGAAGATGCATATCGTATAGCAAATGATCTAAGTAGCATACGATTTAATGGTGAGAAATTAAACAAATATAATCCTGATGAACAGATAACTAGTTGGGTAGAGAATACTGTAAGGGAAGCTGTTAAGCAACCTCAGGAAATTCTCAAGAAATATATTGTAGATACCTATGCTGCTCTTGGTATAACTGGTGTTCAACCAAATGAATTTGGAGTTATAAAAGCACCAAGTCTTGAGAGTGTTGATTTTGGAAACTCCTTTGTTAATAATACTTTCTCTACTATATATAAACATGGTATAAAGAATAATTGGATAGATCCTCAAGAATCTCCAAGTAGGCAACTAACACGAATTGATGGTGAGCAGCAAACTAATGTTAGAAACGCACATGATCAATCATCTGAGCGTATGATGAACTTAGTTTATGGAGAGGGATGGCAGGCTAGAAGTATAGAGAGTGACCCTTTGATTTTAACTAATGATGCATGGCATATTACTTACAATGATTACTTGCGTGGCGAACAGAGAAGGAATGCATATGAACTTCTGACTGGTGGAAAGGAACATAACACAACATCATTGGAAGCTAATGATTTTATTAAGTCAATTACAGATCTTGTTATGTCAAGAGATAAGCCAAAAGTAACAGAACAGGAAACTGCAGAAGGAGATTATGGAGAATTAAGTTCTTTCGTTGACAATCTTCATGAAGTAGTGACTGCATTAAATCCTAATATACAAACAAGGATACCAAAAATACTGACGCAAGAACAGGCAAGTGGTTTGATGGAAAAAACTAAATCACTTATGGGTGATGTTATGACTGATGTTGAAACATTTAAAGATTTTAAGAAATACATTTTTAATAAATCTCTGCAAAATCTTGGGTTAAATGATATGAATACTGGCGTAGATGTCAAGGCAAGTATACTATCTTTAAGGAATGATATTGGCTTTAACTATCAAGATAAAGGTACGAAATTAGTATTTCCAGATAGGAATCGTATTGCATCTAAACTTCAAACTGCTAAAGAAGCTGGGAAGATATCTGAAGAAGCTTACAAAGAATTGCTTTCACATTATGATAATGTTGTAGACTCTATGGATAGGTCAAGGTTCCCTGTAGAATTTACTGATGATGCTGTAGAAGTTAATTCAGGTGATTGGATTAAAGCATTAACTAGATCCTTATCAAATGGTGAGAATGCAATGGATATGTTTTCAAATGATAAGGCTAGACAGAATGCATCTTTCTTAGAAAATGAAGCTGATAAATTAAATATGCTTCGTGATCAGATAGCTCTTGGTGCTGACGATATTGATCCTGTTGTTCGTGAGAAAGTTGCTAAGCAAATGGAAGAGTTAGGAAAGCAGAGAGATGTGACTATAAGTCTTGCTGAATTGATTAAGGTTGGGCTAACAGAAAGAAATAAAGCCTTGTTAGATGCTGTTGCACGTAAGGAAGGTGATATACATAAGGTAGTAGATGTGCTTAGCAGGGATCCATTTAATTCTGATCGCTCTAAATACTTACTTGAGATGGTGGAGCTTGAGCAGTCTATACGTAAAGATGCTCAGCAGAGTATAGTATCAGGGGAAAGTGTGCGTGAATTAATTCGTAATGAGTTAGCTCAATATGCAAAGGATATACCAGATAAAGATCTTCAAGAAACTAATCTAAGAGTAACATCTTCACAGTTTCAGATTAAATATAATATCTCTAAAAATTATATAGATAAGCTTTTTGATATTGATAAAAGTAATGTTAAGTCTTCAAAGGAAATCCAGGAATTTGCTCAGAATATTCTTGGAGATTATTATGATCTTGCTAGTGATGCTACTAGAGCTTTAGACCCCGCATTAAGAAATGAAGTAGCTACTGCAGTTAGAACCTTACAGAATCTTTCTAGAGATATTCAGCTTACTAATAGTAATTTTCAAGACATGATTGTTAGACCATTGAAATTAGCTATGCATCTTGAGATGGAAAGTCTTCCATTTAATCAGAGAGTATCTCAGGATATTATGGATGCTGACTTGTATTCTATTTCCTCTGCATATTTTTCTAAGACACCAGTGAAAACATTGAAGGTTGATCTTAGTACAAATCAACTTATTTTAAGTAACAAAGTAATTGGTGATGTTGATACTCGCAGCTTTATGGGTATTATATCTCGCCTAGATCCTGGTCAGAAACATATATATTTAGCAGAAACTTCTGGCCTGGATGTTAACGGTAAAGTTATACGTGATATTAATGGTTATGAATTAGAGCTTATTAATGGTGCTTTAGGCTCAGGCAATATGATTATAGATAATCCACAAGGAAAAGCTGATTTTTATAAGCATGGTGATCCTACAACGCTAAAGGATGTTGATACACGTGCTCCTGAAGTTAGAGGAAGATATCGTATAGTACCTATAAATGAAAGTACATCTCTTATAGTTAGAATGGATAAGGGAATGGGTTCTATTAGGGAGCAGATACAGGCTCAGTTTAATCCTGAAGGTGATCTATTTAAAATGCTAGAAGCTACGTTTGATGGTGATCTAAGCGGTAATCAGAATAGAACTATCCGTGATATATTAGAAAGGATTCGTTCTGCAAAGACAGATGTAGATGTAGTAGAAGCTGTGAAGATGACAAGACTTTTGCTTGATATGCCTCATGCTATAGAGAGAGTAATTGATACTGGACAGATAGCTTTAGACCATCCGTTCATTAGAGATACCTTTAAACGTATGAAATTAGTAGAGCCAAAGAATGGTTTTATACCTACTGATAAAAACATAGGTAGGTTTGCAAATATGTATAGGAATGCTGAGTCTGAATTACATAATAGAATATATAATACACTTGATCAGGATGCTGGTGGTAGCTGGGTTACACCAGATGCTAATGGGGAGTATAGAAAACTAAAAACTTTATCTATAAATGATGAAGCCAGCTTAGTTGATGCTAATGGTAATGCTGTATCTAACATATTTGATTCTCTTGCTAGGGCAAGAGTTGATTTTGATGCAATGAAAGATAACGGAACTATAGATCAGGATACATACAATAGAAACATAGAACTGATAGGTGATGCTACTAAGTCTATTGTTGATGGTGAGATGTTTCTTTCAAAGAATGCATATTTAATGGCAATGAGTATGATAGGAACTCATCCTGATATGGTAAGAGTAGATGCTAATGGCGATGTTATTGGCTTTAGGTCTGGTGGTATTAAGCCAACTGTTTCATTTTCTAATGTTGATATTGATAGAGGTTCTGCTGATTATGGTAGGGTTCAGTCTTGGTTTGGTAAGACAGCATTTAAATATAATCCATTACTAGATGTGATGATGGAGAATCTTGGTATAGATGCTTTAACATTTAAGTCTGGAAATAAAATTAATACATTGAAGGAACGTGCTGGCCAAGAATATAATGATATGTATGCAGATATAATTGGGACTAATGATCCTGTTAGATTATCTGAGACTTGGGATTCATACTTACCTACTAACATAGCTGATATGGCTGGAATAGGTAATCGTATAATGGAATTACCTTGGGAATCTATGAGTCTTAGAACTATTTCAAAGGAACATGATCCTCTTGTTGGTGCTAACACAGGTGTACATTTTAGTCATGATAATGGTATAGCTCAGTGGATAGGTGTTGATGCTAAGATTGATTCTTATAATCGTAATCTTGCTAATATGATGAACAATCCTTTCTATAGAACAGCATTAGCCCAAAGAGTTCTTGGATCTCAAGCAGAAGCAGGTGATCCTAGCGTAGTAAATAGTGCTATCTCTTCTATATTGGCTCGTGATGGTATCATTGTTGAGCCCTGGGCACAAAGACGTTTGGAAGATGCTATGATTGGTTACTTTATTAATAATGGAGGTATAGCTGGTGGTATAGTTCCTAATGGATCTTTAGATATTATGTCAGCTGACATGGGAAACCTTGCAATATCTGTTAGGTCTGCTATAAATGGTAGGCCCACGGTACAATATTTTGGAGAGTTCTTGCCATCTTATTATGCAGCACAGAAGAAATTTATTAAGCATGGTCAAGAATTAAATGGTGTTGAGAATGTTTTAATACAGAAAGTTAAATATAATTCTGAAGAGGGTCAGATTGGGAGAGAAGCTGAAGGCTTTGTAATACAACTTGAAGGAGAGAAATTCTTACAGATAGAGGGTAGGGCAATTGATAAGGAAGGTAGAATACGTGACCTAGATACATTTGATGCAATAGGTGATCCCTCTACTGCTAATAGAACAGCATATAGAAGGGCTGTAAATTTAGATAAAAGTGGAATGGATCTACTTGATTTTAATACCAGCCTTGCAGATGCAGCATTGATACTTGAGGGTAAGGATCTAAGTGTTGGTATGTTAAACAGTAGACAGCCTAGAAATATGATTGGTGATATAGTTATCAGCAAGATGGGTATAGCAGAGGGTGCTGATGGAATAAGACGAGCACATGTTGATGAAGCTGCAGGCAATGTAAGTAGAATGAATCACATGGATGCTATAAAGCCACAAGATGCTGACTTTGATCTTGATAAATCTTTTAACTTTGTAGCTGCTCCGGGATTATTCTGGAGAGAAGCTAATAAAGCTGCTGGTCACATCACATCCGAGACTGTTGATGGGGTATTGAATAAGTTATTTGATCCAAACTTAAATACAGGTAGATTTGCAAAGACACTTCCAGACTTGCTTGGAGCTAATGCGACTAACGATCAGATATTGCATGAGGTTAATAAAGCAAGAGGTCAGTTTGTTAAGATGCATCAAACAGCTACATATCTTTCCAATATATTTAGACAACATCCTCAGATATTAGAATTTGAAACTTCATTTAAGGAAGGTCAAAGGAGAATGTTGCAAGTAAGACTTAGCCAGAATGGTAGCTATGTTTCAACTGTAGATAACATATCTTTAATGGCTAAAGAATATATTGATGTTTATAAGCACTTACCATCTAAAGGTTCCACACAACAGATCAGAGATATTCAGAATCAAATATTCTTTGGGCCAAGAGGTATCTTTGAAGTTGTTAGTGAAAGTCAGAAAACTCCTGGTCAATATACTAGAGTTGAATATGATTTAACTGCACCAGGACAGAGAAAAATAGTAGAATCTATACGTGCACGATTGCTTGATCCGTTAAATAGATACTTAAAATATAATAGGGGTGTTTATGAGGATCCAAGCGGTATTCAATTCAAGGCTACGTTAAAGAATTATAATGATGCCTTTGTAGAAATGTATCATGGTCTTGATCCTACTAATCGTTTTGGTGTGGCAGAAGGAATCAATATGGATGCAGGGCTTACTGCTACTGCAGATTATTTTAAAATATCAAGGAATCCATATGATGTAGCTATGAGAGGATTGCATGATGTTCATCAGAAAACTACCACAATGAAAGAACAGGGTAGGTTTGGCAAGGGAGTCTCTGAAGCTGCAGATATTATTGAGTACATAGAAAATGGTTATGTAAATATTAAAGGTAAGTCTGAAGTAGCTAAGCATAATAGAATATTTAATATGGCTTTAAAGGAATATGTTTTAGATGAAGGTCGTATGTTAAGACTGAATGACCTTGCAAAGCAGGAGATGGAAATAAAATTAGAGCTTGAAAATAAGCAGGCTTTTGTTCGTGGTGATAAGGAAGATAGTATAGCTTTACAACAATTAAATAAGAAATTGGCTAGAGTACAAGAGCTGAAGACTACTATGGAAGAGGCTTTATCATATAAATTTAAAGATACTTTTGTTGAGCAGCCTGAAGTTTTATTTAATCCTGGCTATTCATCAGGATTTCTCTTTGCTAAAGATAAACCTTATGTTATTGTAGATAGGAAGGGTGAGATAAAGGAAGTAATTCCTGTTGGTAAATCTAATTTCAATAAGATCTACACCTCTGATAAGATTGTTAAAAATGGAAAACGTTTTGAGGTTACTAATGGTGAAGTTCAGAAAGGTCTTAGAGTTTTATCTGAAGCATTCTCTGGAATGCCTGTACTTATTGATGTCAACGGTGATGTTCGTAGAATAACAAGATCAGAATATAAATATATTGTTCGTGATTATAAAGCTGCACAAGCAGAGATAATAAACCTTGACAAGACACCTACAAGAGAAGGGAGGACTAAATATGCCTTAGAAAGGGAGCGTGTTCTTTTTGATACTTTATTTAATCATCCAAAGACAGCTGCAGATGAGGGATATAGAAAGGCTTTAATTTTACAAATGTTAAACCCTGAGGTTTCTGACAGAGTAGTATCTGTTCGTAGTTTAACTGGTGGCTCTGGTAAGAGAGCTGTATATGACTATCTTTATATGGAAAATGGTTTAAGTGAACCTATTATAAGTTTGCTTTCTAAGATTCAGTCTGGTGAACATAAGGGTGATAAAATATTTGCAAAAGAAATGTTAGATCAGATAGAGTTATTAAAAACTGTTAGCTTATTGAAGACTGAGAATTCTAATATTGATTTTGAAATAGTTAAATCAAGAATGTTTACAGAGCCTGCTAGTACTGATGGCTTTATGACCAAAGAAAAATACTTGAATCAAGATATATATGACAAGACAGGTATCTCTGATGAGGTAGCAAGGACTGCCGCACAAATCATGGTGAACTATGCTAACGGACATAACTTAATAGATCCTGTAACATTATACAAAGCTTCAAGAGAGATGGCTAGAAAAGGTATTGATTATAGAGAACAGTGGACTAATGAAAAGGTTGCTGATCAGGATGGAAAGGTTAGGGACTTTGGTGTCAAGCGTCACATGGTTAGTGAGGTAGATGCTTTAAATCGTAAGGATTTAGGAGAGAAGGGTGGACAAGGCCAGAGATCTGGTGAACGTATTAGAAATCTCTTTGATTGCTACAGATCGAAGTAAATGAAAAATAACGAAAAAGTTATGCCATATATAACAACTTTTGAACTTGATTTAAGAAAGTGGCCCTACCCAGCGTATCAAATTTTGAAACCTCTGGTACTCTATGTAAAGTCAATATGGGGGTGCATAAGGGGTGCAGGATGCATTTTACGGGACTTTCTCTCTTTTTCCGAACCTAAGTACCATTTTAACAATAAAGGAGCTTAAATGAGCATTTGGACATGTGGCATAAAAGCCTTTGGTAGAAAACGTAAAGATGATATGTCTGCTAAAGATAAGGATCTTATAGCAATTAGGATGGAAAAACTTGCTAATGATTGGGATACTGGTAAGTTTAGAAATGTGAAGGATGCTGGGTGGAATAATCATGAAACCTTTGAATGGCTTTGGGAGAAGTATACACATAAACCTCTTGATCCTGCAGAATTTCCAGTTAATTTTAAAGATGTAAGGAAATTTGAAGCAGGTCTTCATTTTTATAACCAAAGAATTGCTAAACCTCAGGGATTCTGGGCTTCTAAATTCCATATACCTACAGCAGCTTTACAAAATATACCTGAATTAAAGAGGTTTGAGACTCAAATTATTAATGAATCATCATTCTTCCGTGATTATACTACTGAATCAAACAAGCAAGTAAATGATTTTCTAAAAGATTTTAAAGATTTTTCTTTATCTAGGGGTTCTAAATTAAGAACTATAAAACAAATTGATAGTGCAGGGCAGAAACAACTTAGAAGAGTTCAGGATAAGTTCGATATTCTACAGCAAAAGTGGCTTACTTCTTCTGATTCTAAAGAATTAGATAGATTAAGTAATAATATGCGTAAGAATAGAGAGGAAATAAATAAGTTTTATGAGACTGGATCTGGAGAAGCATTTGAGATAGTTAATAATGTATTACAAGGTGCAGATGTGGAATCTGTTACGACAAGAGATGGTAAACCTCTTAGCAATCTTGAGAAGACAAACCTGAATAAGATGCTGGATAATTATCATGAAATTCGTAAGAACGGTGTAGTTGGATTGATTAGAGGTTTGCAGAAGGTTAAATCTTTAGCAAAAGAAAAGAACTTAGGATGGGTAGATGGAACTGTAGACCGTATTAATAGTCTTATTAAATCAATTGAATTTCAACATACTGTTGATGAGAATGGTGTTACTATAGATTATAAACACATGCAATCTGAAAGGGATTTTTTAGGTCTTGGATTTAAAGCTGATGATAGGTATGCTCATAATGGAAATGTTAAGTTTTCAAGACACTATATGTCTCAGTATACATTAGGAATACTTAAAACAATTAAAAAACTGGAAGATTCTATATATAATAAAGACCTTACTATTGATGAAAAGATTGATCAGGAGATTAGGAGTTGGGAATCTATAGTAGATGTTGCTAAACATAGATCTCCAATATTAAATCCAGTATATGATAATGATCCTTATTTCTTTTTGAAAAAGTATTCTAGCGATGTTGGAGTATTTAATTATAAAGCACATGTTAAGAGTACTTTCAAGGATGCTACAGATGCTATAACTAGAGAGCATCTTAATCCTGCAAAGGAAAGCGGAAGACAAGATCTTGTTGAATCTGCTGAATCTATGAATAAATTATTATTGGATGTATTCTCAGAGATACAACATATAGATCCTAATATGGATAATGTTGTTCATGATATGATGCGTGCTATGACTTCTGTTACTTATTTCAGGCTTATGGGTGGAAATGTTAGATCTGCTGCACGTAATGCTACTCAGAGATTGCATGAGGTTGTTGAGTTTGGAGCAAAAGCAACTGCACCTTTTGTTGGCGATGCTGCTAGATTTTATAGTGAAGCTGGTAAGGCTACTCAGAATGGTGAAATGGTAGTTAGACAGCAAAAAAGATTTGGACTACAATGGTTTGATGGCAAGAGTAGAGCATCAAATGCTTGGGATTCTATAATGCAGAAAAATGTTAAAGTAAGTGAACAATCTCGTGGTGCATTAGAAGAATCTTATATGAAAGATAGGGAGCTTTATGTTGATCATAATGGAGAGCTTCAAATACGTGGTGGTGAATCTGGTATTAGAAAAGTAACTGCTAAAACAGCTGAAGCAACGTCTGCAATAGCACGAGCTTTTGGTACTATGCATAAAATTGTTGAGGATTGGAATAGATCTAAAACATTTAAGGTTGGTTTCGCTTTAGCTCATCAAAATATGCAATCTACTAATCGTTCTTGGCTTGCTAGAAAAATTCTTGGAGAGAAGGGAATTGAGAAGATAAAGGGTATAAAGGGTGAGGATTATGAAGTTGGCTATAAAGATCTTCAAGCAAAACATGGAGCTGATACAAAAAAAGTTATTGATAATTATATTGAAAATACTGCAGGACAAATAGCATATAATTCTACTTTAGATCTTCACTTTGAATATGCTAAGTGGAATAAAGCTAAAGCTATTAAAGCAACTGCAGGGGATAAATGGCCTTGGCAGTTTGCTAAAGTTGGGTTTGGACAGTTTGCACATTATCGTTTTAACATGATAAATTTAATGTATAAGTGGATGAAAGAAGCTGGCTTATCAATTAAAGCTGGTGACTTTAGAAGTGAGGAAGCTATACGACCAGTGAGATTTGGTATGTTGCAGGCTGCTATAATGGGAGTTACTATTGCAGGTAGAACTAATTTTAGAAAGTTAGCACCTAATGAAGTAATGGAGTATAGTGATGCTGCATGGACTTGGGCTACTGCAGATAGGGATAATCCAGATGACTTAGCAAAGTTAGATAAGGTAACATATGGACAAGGAGCTATGTATTTTGCTGGGCCTAATGCACCTTATATTATGAGTGTTTATGAATTTCTTACACATGCCACAATGGGTGAAAGAAAGGATGAACGTACTCAATTTGCACATGCTGAATCTATTAAAAAAGGTGTAAGACGAGATGAAAATAAGCAATTATATGATAAGCTTGCTATGATTAATTCACAATATGCTAGATCTAGAGCATATACAGCACCAATGATTCAAGGTGGGGGAGGTTTGTTTGATGTTTTAAAACTTGAACTTGGTCTATTCCCAAATAAAGAACAAAAAGAAATGTCTAGATGGTTATATGGTACTAAGAAGAAGAAAGGTAGAAGAAAGCTTATTAAGCAGGGTATGTCTTCGTATGATAGAGAAGCAGCACTTAAAGCTTTAGGTGGAATGTAGGGAGACTATGGCCTCCCTACTCTCCTTACTATGATGTTTAACTGTTTCATAAGATAATCTACTTTATTATTTAATAGCTTTATCTCATTTTCCATAGGTTTTTTATATGATTTTGGCTTATATAGTTCGTATTTCATCTATCCTCCGGCATTGAACAAATGAATCTTTCTTCTAACCAGTCATCGAATCTCATAATAATCAATGTTTCACCTCTATCTTGCTTACA
>Ga0098061_1000544_pt1 | contig 18140 bp, 16 predicted proteins | sample 22_taG_FD_92579 | JGI IMG/M metagenome (GOLD analysis project Ga0098061, IMG submission 92579) | Marine viral communities from the Subarctic Pacific Ocean - 22_ETSP_OMZ_AT15343 metaG | ecosystem: Environmental > Aquatic > Marine > Oceanic | place: Subarctic Pacific Ocean | collected 2015-01-20
AGCAGTATTTGGACACTATATGCTTTGATACTTAATAGTATGAATAGTAATAGGAATCCCCGCTGTAATTTTAATTTGATTATTCGGATAGTATGGTAGATAGAAAAGATAAACTAAAGAACAAAGCTAAAGTGGTAAAAGCAGTATTAGAGAACCCTTTAGATACAATGGATAAGATAGCGAAAAAGACTGGAGTTAGCAAAGCCACGGTTAGTAGACAAGTCAATGAAATGAAACAAAGTGAAACAAAAGACGATAGAATACTTTGAATTAATGATGAGGATTTAGAAATGATAGTAGCAACTCAAAAAGAAATACTAAGGAGAGTTAAGGAATCACCAAGTGAAGTTACTACACAAGATTTAATTAGAGCTTGAGACTCTAGTACAAAGAGGCATGTAATCTTTTGAAATGGGGAGGGAAAAACTAACGAGAATATTACTATTCAGATTTAAAGTAAGATAAAAGATAGATAGAGGTGAGGAATAAAAAAATCACCTCTATTATTGTATTTAGAGGCAATAATCAGTATTTATAAGTTTTCCTCAAAAGAAAAATAAGTTTACTCTGAAATAAATAAAAATTGCTTTAAAAGAAAAAAGAGTATAATTATTGTAGCTATACAAACAAAAATACTCCTTACAAAGATTATATGCAGAACACTATCAAAGTCAAAAAATCAATTACTAAAGATACCCAGAATAAGATATTAGTATGATATTATGAAATATATAATGAGGAGTGAGAGAAGGTAGAGATTAAATATAATGAAAGTTCCTATAAATATAAACTATCTAATAAAAAAGAATTTATGAAGAAATGGACTGATAGGAGAATGAATATAGCAATCAAGAAATGACTCTCGTTACTAGAAAAAGAGATGCTATTTGATATATTAGATTATATTGATAGTAATAATATTATAAACTTTAGACTTCTTGCTAATGATTTCTGATATAGTCCTAGTAAAATAAGTAAAGCAAGATGAGGACTTATTAAGAAGTGACTTATAAAAAAGGTTGATGGGATTTTTTATTTAAATCCTATTGCTTGAATAAAAACAAAAGAGATACAGCAAGAGCTTATAGATATGTTTCAAGATAGTTTTGATAGATACGGAGTAAATATAACTTTATAATAAAAAATATGAACATAGATTTATCAAATGCACTTAGAGACTGGCAGAAAGACTTCTTAAATTCATTTAAGAGGTTTAATGTATTAGTATTGCATCGTAGAGCAGGTAAAACTGTTGCTACGATTCTTTTGCTTATTATTAAGGCACTTCAAGAGAAATGAGACTACTGATATATAGCCCCAACATATAGACAAGCTAAAAAGATTAGCTGGAAAATGCTTGAGAAGTATTGAAATCAAATAGGAGGATTCACATTCAATATATCTGAACTAGTTTGTACACTTCCTAATGGTTCTACTATAACTCTATTCGGGGCAGAGAACCCAGACTCTCTTAGATGACTAGACTTAAGAGGAGTTGTCTTTGATGAATACGCACAACAGCCTTGAAACATTTACTCAGAGATTGTGTTTCCTATGATTAACGCAAATAAAGGTTGGGTTACTTGGATTGGAACACCAAAAGGTAAGAATAACTTTTATCAACTATATCAAAGAGCAATCAAAGACGATAGATTCAATACAATGTTACTCAGAGTAAGCCAGACTAAATTACTAGACGAAGAGCAATTAAACGATGCAAAGCTCGAGATGCCAGAAGAAGAATACTTACAAGAGTATGAATGTAGTTGGGAAGCATTTATGAAATGAGCTGTTTATGGTAAAGAGTTACAAGAAGCTTACAAAGAGGATAGAGTGAAGAAAGGAATATATGACCCGAGCTTACCAGTCACAACCTTTTGGGATTTATGAATGGCTGATACTATGGCTATATGATTTATACAGACTGTTGGTAAAGAGATTCGTATAATAGATAGATATGCAAACAACTGATATTGATTTGAGCATTATGCAGATAAACTTATAGAGAAAGGATATAGATATGAAAAACACTATTTCCCTCATGATATAGCAAATAGAGAGCTTGCTACAGGTACAAGTAGAATGGAGACTGTAAAGAAGCTATTATGACCCGATTGTTATATGGTGCCTAAAAATACAATAGAGAGTGGTATAAGTGCATGAAGATTAATATTTAAGTATTTATACATAGAGCAAGACTGCGAAGAGTTCCTAAATAATCTATCACTCTATCAATATGAGTGGGACGACAAACTTTGAAAACCAAAAGATAAACCTAAACACGATTTCACATCTCATGATGCTGACTGGTTTCGATACATGGCAACTATCTATAGAGCATTAACAACTCCTATCAAGCCGCAAAAAGCAGTTCGCAGAGCCATTCCTAGATAATATTGACAAAGCTTCCTCAAAGGTATACTTAAGGTACTTACAAGATAACAACAAGCTATGCAAATAGATTTATCCCCAAATGATAAAAGCAAACTGCTTACAAAAGTACAACGAGAGTTTTCAAGAGCAGATGTACATACTAAAACTTGGAAAGGGAGTGTAGAAAATGTAGGTAGAGATTATCTACTAGAACAGCCTGAACAAGACAAGATTAAATACCATATGGTCTGGGAAGAGTTAAAAGCCCGAAAGAGTATTTTTCTATGAGATGAGATACAAGTTACTAATGTGCCTATGGACTGAAAGCTTGGTGCAAGAGTAGCAAATAATGCAGATAAAGTTCTTGAGTATAACTTCGACTCTATGAATATTAGACAAAAGTATGAAGAGGTATTAGAAGACGATGCAATGCAATGAGTATGAGTTCTGGCAGTTGATGGTTGGAACAACCACGACCAAGAACCTATATTGTCTTATATAGATTCAAGACTTACTTTCCCCGACCCAAGTAACTGGAGAGGTAGTAATATGCAATTCTTCGGAACATTACTTAGAAAGAGTTTATTTGAACTAGAAGCAGATGATGCTTACGATAACGAAGCAGTACAAAAGATTATCCACGAAAAGAGTGAAGAGATAACTAAAATACAAAGAGCTAACGACCAAGTAAAATGATTTACTTCAGTTCTAGCGGATGATGAGACGGTAGATATATATAATCATATCACAATATTTAAAGAAGAGTGAGACGACAACTATCACAAATATCTTACAACATGGAGTGCAGATAGAAGTACATTAATTAGAGTAGTAAAAATGTGTGCCTTAACAGCTACTGAGAGAGCCGACCCAAGTAAGATAACACTAGGAGTTACTTTATTCCGTTCTAACCCTATTAAAGGAAGTTATGCAGGGGCAAGTATCATAGACGAGAAATGACAATTCCAGAACTTACTCTCTCTAATGATTAACCTTAAGACAAGTCAAGCTATTGAAGCTGGATTATGAGGAAAACTTCTTATTGATTCTGATTTATGAGTGGATTTAGATGATTTAGCCCTTGCATGACCTGCTGCTATACCTTTTACAAGTAATAACCCTGCTAAGAACGCTACAAATAGTATATCTTATGAACCTAGTAGACCAAATAACCCTGCAATACAAGAGGGAATTGCTATGATAGAGTGAATGGCTCAAACTGCTACAAGTACAGGTAATAATCTAGTACAAGGTCAAAGTCAATCAGGTAGTCAAACAAAAGCAGAAGTACAAACTCTACAACAAAATCTAAACCAAGATATAAGTAGAATGCAATCTAATCTTATGGAAGGATTAAAAGAGGTGTACGAAACTATTATGAGATACTACATCTTATATATGAGTCCTCAAAGAAAAAAGACTATAGTCAGATTAAGTTCATCTGGGCAATCAGATGCTTACGGATTTAAAAAAAGTGAATTTGTACCTAAAGGAGAAGTTTATATAAAGATTAAGTCTAAGGCTCAAGAAGATATTAAAAAGAAACAGTCTTTTGCTGTAATGACTACTGTATATTCTCTTGTAGCACAGACCCTAGCACCATGAAGTGCAGAAGCTAATGCTTGGAATAGAAAATATATAGACGAGTCAGGTATACATTGAATTAAATGAGAAGACTTTGTGCCATTATCAGCAGATGAGAGAAGAGCTTATAGTAACTTAGAGATGTTAAATAATGACATTCCTTTAAAATCTAAGCCTAAACCATGACAAGACCATAATGCAATGCTTAAAATCTATTACACAGGTATTAAAACACCTGCTAGAGATAAGGCAATAGCAGATTTAGAGCTTATACTAACACAAGCACCAAAACAAGCACCACAACCAACAGACCAATGAGGAGTTGGAGCACAACTTGGAGCAAGTATGTTAGCAGCTGATAACGCTAAAGGAGCAACACCATCTGTATGAGATGTAGCAGCTTAATATTAACCATAAACCATGTATAAACCAACAGACCAAGAGAAAGACCAACTAAAAATTATGACAAACACTCCTTGATGGGGTGTTCTAGTCAAAGCTGTATCTAGTATGGAGAGTGATTTGCTTAAAAGCTTTAAAACTATGAGTATATGAGACGAAGATACACTAAAGAAGATACATGATACCCAAAACACATTAAAAGGTGCTGAGTGGGTTATAAATATAGCTACAAGTCTATCTCAGAAAGCTGTAGAAAAAAAATAAATTGACTTTTTATATACTGAGTATAATAGAGTTAATCCCTACCAATGATTCCAATGTAGTAAAACTTTTAATTTATAAGGTAGTTATACCTTGAAACAAACTAATTTATTTTCCTAACATAGTGGAATATGTCAGAAGAAAACGCAGGGGGAACTGTCGAAACTACCAAAACAGCAGAAGAACTACAAGAATCACTAAGAAAAGCTGAGGCAAAAATAGTGGAACTTAAAAAAGCTACTGCGACTCCTAAAGAAGAACCAAAAGAAGAAGGTAAAACTGAAACTACTGGTTTTGATGAAAATACATATAAGAAACTTAGAGAAGAGGAAAAATTCTTTGAATCTAATCCTGATATGGTGGAGTATAAAGACAAACTGCAAGAAAAGATTGCTAAAGGTTACTCATGGAAAGATGCCAAACTATCGGTTGAAAACGATGATGAAACTATAGCAAACAGGAAAGCAGCTAGTCAAATGAACTTTACCAAGACTGATTCCTGAGCTGAAAAAATGACTTATACATTGGCACAGCTAGAAGCATTGCCACAATGAGAATATGAAAAAGTAATGGATTTAAAATCACAAGGTAAGGTAACCTTTACTAAATAATTACCCAAAAAATGGCTAATACTATAATTATACCTACTATCTTCTCAAAAGAAGTTATTAGAAACCGAGATATTAAAAATGTATTTTATAAGCATACTAACTCTGATTATACAGGGGAACTAAGAAAATCAGGAGATACTGTTACAGTACAAACACTCCCTACACTTTCTTTTACTAGTGGTACAGCTGGTGCAGCAATTTCTGCAACTGACTTTACAATTACTTCCGAAAACCTTGTAATTGACCAAGTAGAACAACTCCTTGTTAAAATTACAGATGAAGAAAAAGTACAATCTAATCTTGAGCTTACAACGAAAGTAGCAGAAAGATTTGCAGAAGCAGAAGCTAGACTATTCGACGAAGCTGTTAGAGACCAAATCTTAGTTACACAAGTTGCAGATATTCCTGCTGCTAATAAACTAGATTCTGGGTCGCCTATTACACTTACTCCAGCACTTGCTTATACTTCTATCCTTAATCTATCTACAGCACTTGATGAACAAAATGTTGCAGAAGATGGAAGAGTTGCATTTGTTTCTCCAAACTTTGCAAACAACCTTATGCAATCAAATTTCCTAGATTCTACTGATGCAGGTTTAAATACTAGATTCAAAGGATTTGTCGGAATGGTTAATGGAGTTAAAATTGTTAAAACTAACGCACTTACAGCTTCTAAAGAAGTAATTATGCTTCAAGAAGGTGCAGTAAATATGGTAGTACAATTAAATAACTACGATGTAAGAAAAGGGACAGATGGTTTCTACGAAAATCTTATGGCTGAGGTTATCTACGGACTTAAAATCTTCGGAGAAAACGCAAAAGCAATCGCTATACAATATGTCGCATAGTTTGATTTTTAAAATAAATCATTATAATAAGGGCAACTAGAAATAGTTGTCTTTATTATTTATAAATATATTATGGCTAAATTTAAAGTTACGCAAGCTGTTGTAAACAGAGCAGGGAAAAGATATATAGCAGAGAAATGAATTATTGAAGTAGAAGCTGCTGATGTAAAACATTTTGAAGGATTTGAAGAAATAAAAACTAAAAAAACTAAAAAAGATGAAGATACTAAAAAAGAAAGTTAAACTTTGTGATGACTCTGATGGAGGAAAGACTAATGTATTAGACTTGGAATACTCACACAAAGGTAAGACATGAAAGATATTAATTAGAGACTATGACGACTCTAATTATAAAGATATACTCAAGAGGCTTAGGGTTGAAGTACGCAACTTGTATAACAATCAAGAAGTATTAAAGCAACATAATGAGAATCGAGTTTAGGCTCTGATTCTTTTTTTTTGACAAAGTTTCTCACTAAGTATACTTTAAATATAACACTTAACTCTATACAATGGACGGAGCAGCAATTAAAACTAGAGCATTAAGAATCTCACACACTAATGCAACAAACTACCAAGATGCAGATGCTACAGAAGATATGAATTATGTTTATCAAAGACTAGTAAATAAAATAGTAGCTATTACCAAGGGGGATTACTTTTGGGATACTGGGACTGCAGATACAGTAATCTGACGGAGTGAATATGAAGCTAAGCAACTAGGAATAGACCCTGATGACCTAGATATTAAGAGGGTTAATAAAGTATTCATTAAATATAGTGATACAGCTGATTATACGCAAGCAAGATACCAAAATCCTTGAGCTTTAGAGAAACACCCTAGCTATTATTCTGAAAATCAATCTATAAGCGACCCTTTCTTTTATATTCAAGATGAAAGTATATTTATATATCCTGCTGCTACAGAAGTAGTAACAGATGGTTGGCAAATATATGTTATTCATAGTCCTGCTGATATATCAGTATCAAGTACAGAAGATGACATAGAGATAACTAAAGACTACCATTATTTAATATCTATGTGAATGGCTGTTGAAATACTAAGAAATCAAAAGAATTTTAATGAAGCAAATGATGTACAGGCTGACTTTGATAGAGAAGTACAAGAAATGATAGCTTTTATTAAACAAAGATATAACCAACCAGTACCAAAAGATTTTAGTAAAAAAAATAACTATAGATAATGCCACAAGAATATTTTTGACCTCATTATGCATGAATATCTGAAGATGATTCAGCACAAGCATTTGGACAAGTCCTATACTCTGAAAATATGGACTTATCAAGCACCTCTTCTTATGTAAATATAGGCAGAGGTTCTTCTAGTTATATGTCTAGCCTTCCAGATGATGTAATTAGTATGTTTCATGATGAGAGAGTATGAGTTCTCATATGTGATAATGATGAGAATCTATATAGAAACGGAAATGCAACTGCTGTATGGACTGATGAAAAGGTTTTAGGGTATTGGATAGCTCAGGGGTATCTTTATATGATAGATGCAGCTGAAGACATACACAGAATACTTCTTGCAGATACTACTAATACAGATTGGAGTACATATATCACACAAACAGATACAACACTTCCTAGTGCTTCTGTAGACCATTTTAACATCATAGCTCAAGAAGATATTACATATATAGCCTATGCTCAGAATCTATATGTTATTACTAATAGTTCTTGAACTGTTGATTCTACAGTAACTTATGATTTCCTTACAGATGATGTAATGTGAATGACATCTATCTCAAATACTATTAAGATATATCAAAAGAACTGAGATATGCTTTTATGGTATGGGATTGCAAATGAGGGATTTGTAGAGCGAGTAAATCTATGAGTAGAAATAAATCATGTACAGCAAGTGGCTAATATTGATTATATTATATCTTCTGGGAGATTTTACTATGTAAATGGGTACTCTTTAGAACCTATACTATATAATTACTATAGTGATGACTTAAACTCAGATAAAATAAACTTTTCACGCTCTGCCATAAATGGTAGTGGGCAATTCTCAGCATATCTTAATGGGGAGTTCTATATGGCTTGAGATGATAGCGATTTAAATCTATGAGATGGAACAAACGAGTATGGAGGGGCTTCTGTTATTACTTATGGTAAGAAACAAAACATTCTATCTAATTCACTCAATGTATTCAGTACATATGCGAGTACAGAAGAAAAATATGAAGAAATATTTGGTATAATGGGGCAACAATCCTCTACATCTAACTTAGACTATGTTTATATAGCTTATAAGGACTCTACAGATTCTATTTGAGTAGATAGGTTCGAGGTTTCAGATGGGAGATATACGCCAAATGATGAAAATGAGGGAATCATAGTATATAAGAAATTTAATTGAGAATCAGCACCACATATTAGAAAAAAACTTAATAAGGTGATTATAAGTGGAGAGCTACAAGACTGAGACGAGATAGATTTAATGTATATAGACACAACAGACAATACTTGAGATAATTTAGTAAGCATTCTTACTATTGATAGCATTACACAAAGTGAAAATTGAGAAGGTAGGGTATTTGAAAGAGACACTAACCTAGAGTTTAATACTATTACTTTTGCTTTAAGATTTAGACAAGACTGAACAAGATTTAAAAATAATTGTTTAAAATATATTTCTTTATATATAGAATATGAGTATCTCGGACAATAAAAAAATACCTGCTGAGAAGATTAGGAAAACGCCTAAATACTCTCTTCCTGATGTGAAGATAGAAGAAGTGCCATGAAAGACCACGACAAAAATAACAGAACAATCTATTAGGGTTCGTTCTCCCAAGGTTATAGCATACACTCATACGACATGAGATGGGACATGAGTAAGATATTTTAATTGATTTTGATTCCATCCTAGAACGTATACTATTAAAGCATGGAAAGATAACACAAATGAATATGCTGTATGGAGCGACTGAGCAGTAGACGAGAAATGAGTGTCAGCAGCAATGTATGTAAGACCTGATGGAAATAGAAAATCTATACTAAATGATACAAGTACATCTTTCTTGCTTAGAGATGAATCTAATGATATAACATGAGGGACTCACTACTCATATGGGTCTGATGGAATATATATAGATGTAGAATCAGCGGCATTTAATGCAAAGATAGTAATAACAGCATACGAATAAATTTGACACTCCCTATATATAGGTAAAATAAATAAAACTAACTAAACAAATATGCCTACTAAAGAAGAAATGCAAGCAAAAGCTGTAAATCTCACAGCAGAACAGCTAGCTTCTATATCTAAACAGATTGCAGATAGCCCAAATATTTTAAAAGAAAGGGGTGTTGATATTACACCTACGGAAACTCCTGCTGCTCCAGTAGCACCTCAGCCACAAGTAATCGAACAAGTTACACCACCAGTAGAGCCAATAGAACCAGTTGGGATGCCAACAGCTCTTAAAATCGAACAACCTACTGAGCCTATTAAGGTAGAAGCTCCAACTCCAGCACAGAAGATAGAATCAGCAGAGGATATTAAGACAAAACAACTGAGTATACAAGCTACAGAGGAGTCAATGGCAGAGGCTAACACTCAAAAGACTAGTCAAAGCTTTGCAACTGCACTTGCATCTTGAAATATGGAACAGGCAAGAGATATTGCAATAAAAAACCCTGATTTAGCAGGAGATTTTAGTAATCAAGCTAAAATATACCTAAATAACAAGGCTAGAACTGATTATGTTACAAAATACTCGGGAATGAGTAACGAACAGATGCTCGCAGAGGTGCAAGCAGGGAATTTAGTACCATGAAGTGCTAATTATACACTACTTGACCCACAACAAACACAGGCATTCGCACAATATAGAGCAGAAGCAGAAGCAATTAGTGTTTCTGAGCCTTTTGATTATACAGCATCTGAAAATGTACTCTCTCTTAATTCAATTACACAGCAGATAAGCACAATGTTTTCTACTGATTTTGTAAAAAAGAGTCAAGAATTGCTAAATTCAGATGAAATTAATAATACAGCACAATGACTTGAAGTCCTATCTAATCAAATAGACGATGTAGATGCTCAAATTGAAGCCCTAGAGGACGAAATAAGAGCTGAGTACCCTACACTATCAGACTTTCAAATACAAAGCATATACAACGATAGAGTAGAGGATTTATACACTCAAAGTACATCGCTTACTAATAAATATAATTCTAAACTTGGAACTTATCAAACTCTAAAAGATAACGCACAAACTGAAATACAATTACTTCAGTATGAAGACCAACAAAGCAAGGCAATGTATCAAACTGCTCTAGGATTATATGAGAGTAGAAGAAGTGAGATGCGAGAGGATGAACTAAGAGCCTTTGAGCAACAAAATACTATTCTTGCAGAAGAAAGAGACCAACAATACAAAAAAGAATTATTAGAGTTCCAACAAGATATGAAAGACAAAAATATGTCTTGAGGGGAGTATTTTGATGATGGAGAAGGGAATCAGGTATATGTAAAAGACGGAGAGAAAATAAGTGTATTATCTTGACTATGAAAAAAAGTAGGTAGTGATATTTCATGAGATTATATATGGGAAGACTTCCATAATGAAAGCACTTGAGTTATAACTACAATTAGAAGAAATAAAAATACATGAGAAGAAACAGTTACAACGAGAGGAATTAATGGGCAAGAGTGAAGTGATTATGTAGACAATTTAGGAACTGGGCAGATAACAAGCTATGGATGAGTACATGATAGATGAGAGGGACTTGATATAGATGTGAAAATGCTAGACCCTGTTTATGCTCCTTTTGACTGAACCATTGTAGAAGCTACATCTTCTGCATGATATGGAGTAAATATAGTAATCGAAGATGAGGGATGAAATAGAGTACGATTCTCACACTTAGACCCTAGTATGCTTTATAAATGAGGTACTAGGTTTGAGAAAGGTGCTATAATTGCAAAGGCAGGTAATACTGGAAATGTATTAAAGATGGACTGAACAAAGCCAAGTGCAAAAGAGCTAAAGGCTTGATTCGGTAGCCATTTAGATATTGTAAGTTATAAGCCTGACTGAACAGCTAGAAAATCGAGAGAAACTGAAGATTTCTTAAGAAATTACAGCAAGAAAGATGATGCAAGTTACAAAGAAGAAAACTGACCTTTATATGCTAGTTATAATAATAAAAGACTGACAACAGCAGAGATAAATACGATAGGAGACTTTGAGACTTTCAAAAAAGAGGCAATAGCTTATGGAAAAGAAAAAGCTCTACCATGATACGAAACTATAGAGAATCTAGTAACACTTGCCAATGGCCTAAAAGAAACTCCTCGTGCTGAAAGGATGACTAATTTTGACACAAGAGCAGATATATCAAGACTTACAAGTAAAGCAGGTATGCAAGAGTTAATTAGTCTCAAGTGAGAGGGTGCTACTTTTGGCTCACTCACAGAATGAGAATTTCAAAGAATACAAGAATCAATATTACTTATAAATAATTTTATGAGTGCGGATAAAATGGATGAAATTCTTGATGACTATATAGTAAGTTTAACTAAATGACTACCTACAGATAGAAGAGATGCTCTAAGAAGTGGAAAAACAACAGCAAATAGTTCTACTGTTAGTGTAAATGGGAAAGATGTAAATTTCTCAAAATATACTTGATGAAACACAACAGCAAACGCAATAGATAATTTATATTCAAATTAAAAGAGATATGTTAGAAAAAACAGCAAACACATGAAATTTTCTTGTAGATTATGGGATGGAAGAGCAAAGGATGAGTGCAGCTCCTAAAACGAGTGAACCATCTGAAATACTAAAAGCTCCTAGAGATACAAAAAATGTTTTTAAGGCATTAAGCAGTCAAAAACCTACAGCAAAAAGCAAGTGGGAAGATATGTGATTTTGAGATGAGAATGAGTATAAAATTGCAGTAGGGATGAAAAACGATGGTTTCACAAAAGAGGAAACTTCGCAAGCACTAGAGCTATATAAAAAAAATCAAACTCCAATAGGAGTATTAGAGGAAGAGGATAATAACAATTTTCTACAAAGTATTTGACAAGCAGTTAAAGTAGAGAGTAAATTTGAGATAGACGAAAGCGAAAACTCCACATTACTAGGCTCTATGAAAAATAGTCTAAAACAACTTGCTAATACAGGTAGATTTGCTGTAAACTTACCATGAGACACTATAGAATTTGTATGAGATGTATGAAGTCTTGTTATGAATCCTATAGATACTGTAAAATGAGTAGTACAATTATGAGATGCAATAGCAGCTAAAGTATGAATAACAGAAGACTGACCTGAAAAAGAGGCTATAAGAGCAGGTGTAGCACAATCTATAGATGATAACTTCGGAAGTTTTGAAAAGGCTATGGAAACAGTAACACAAAACCCTTTTGATGTAATTACTACAATATTCTGAGGAGCAGGACTTGCAAAAGTAGGATTAAAAAGAGCAGGAGCACCAGAAAGTATCATCTCTAAACTTGATGAAATACAAAAACTCAATAACCCTATTAATGTTATTAAAGCAGAGCTTCAAGCATGAAAAGCAATAGCAAAACCAATAGTGGAAGTGCCTTTGGATATATGAAAAACACTAACTGCAAAAACAAGTGGATTAAACCCTGAAACACTTACACAGTTATTTAAGAACCCTGACCTTGTTAAGACATGAGTTCTTAGTAAAGAATGAACAGCTACGAAGGTAGTAAGTGCAATAGATAAAAGAGTGGATGAAGTATGAGATATGGGGAAAGAATATAAAACCATTAGAGAATATACTTGACCGATAGCTGTAGAAAAAATTACACCTGATAACATACTAGAAAAATTCAATATTATAGTAGATGAATCAGGGAAGTTAGACTTTTCTAATAGTAGCATAGGGACAACCTGAAATAAAAACGCAATACAAAGTGCTTATGAGCTAATAAAAAATAGAAGTATTGAATCTTGAGATAATATCCTAGCACTTAGGCAAGCACTTGATGATACTATAAACTATAAAACAGAAGCTACAGGAGCAGCTGAAAAAATAGTTAGAGCTATGAGGGGGAATGTTGACGATGTTGCGAAAGAATCAATACCATGATTAAAAGAATTAGACACTAAGTTTTGAACTGAAATACAAGAATTAAATAAAGTAAAAAGCTTAATATATGACAAAGCAGGAAACTTAAAAGATACTTATATAGCAGACATAGCCAGACTAGTTACAGATAGAAATTCTTTAAAGTTAGAGAGAATAGAAAAATTAGTACCAGAATTATGAGACGAAATAAGGGCATTAAAGGCACTACAGGATGTAGAATTTGCAAAATGAAATAAGGTCTGAACTTATGTACAATCTGGTATACTATGAGGCTGATTAGGGAGTGCTGCATTATTAGCCGACCCTCTTATTGCTATAGCTTCTGTTATTCTAACAAGCCCTACAGTAGTTTCTAATATAGTGAGAGCAGCAGGATATTCAGCAAGGACTGTATGAAGTATTGCACAAAAGATTAAAGATGGAGTAAAACTCGCTCCAAGTGAGGCAATAGCAGTAAGTAAGGCTATACAATCACAAATAAACACACAAGCTTCCAAAGCTAAAGACTCTATCTGAAATCTAGCAGACGATATAGCAGATGCTACAGGAGCAAGAGCTAAGTTTATGGATGATAGTGGTAAGAGTTTGATAACACCTAGAGCAAAAAAAACACCAAGAGAAAGATTCTCTAATATGACTGATGAGGAATTTACTACTTTTGCTAAAAAGCAAATAAAAACATATAAACAAGCTATATGAAAAGATAAAGCAAAAATAGAGTGAAGATGAACTATAAAGTGAAGAAATGTTATTGTAACTGATAAAAAACCTTTTTTAGAAAGGATTGAGAAGAAAGAAAAATTAGTTAAAGTATGGCAAGATGCTATTGATGATTTTAACAAGGTGGGAACTACCGAGAGTGCTTTGATTAAAGAGGCTAAGAAATATAAGAGTGCTGATGAGTTTGTAGAAAACTTTAGTAAAGGAGATATAGAAATATATCATTGATGAAAAGCAAATAACTTATGAGAAATTAGCACAGATTTTGCTGATGAGTTAAGTAGAACAAATCAAGTTGAGCTATGAAAATTGTATGCAGAATGACCTTGAATATACTTTACAAGTTCTATTGATGAAGCCAAAAACTATGGATGAAATATAGTTAAAACAAAACCTAGTGGGAATATTAATATATTAACTACAAAGTCTCCTAAGTTTAGCAAAAAAGAAGTAGAGGATATTATATGATTACTTCCAAATGATAGGGTAGATATAGCTATTTGAGATTGGGGGAGCAAAGCTGATTTAATAGATAATATACTTTGAGATGGAAGCCCTATAGAACAAATACAGTCTATATGGAGTGATGTGTTATATAATCAAAATAATAAAGACCTACTGAACGCATTATCAAAAAATGGAATAGATTGAATTTCTAAAAAGAAATGATGAAATATACATACAGTGATTTACAATAAAGATTCCTTGAAATAATTATCTATCTGAATATTTTTTCAGAATTATAATTTAAAGTATCTATAGCCTGTTTATAATTTATCCATGCTTGATACATATAAGGGTTTAATTTTTTTAGTCTGTCTGCATCATATCAAGCATAACGCTCTATATCTCCTTTCTTATCCCAAAAATACTGTATGTCTCATAGAAAATTTTTGTCAGATTCATTCATAATCAATAAAATTAAAAACTCTTCACTACAGGCTTAGATTGTATGGAAACCTGCAGAAAAGAGTCTATAATTACAATCTAATTTAATTCCATACACACATATTATACAGATAATGTATTTTATTGCAAAAAATATCTATTGACTAAAACAATATGCAAGTAAAATAAACCTATGACACTACTACTAAAAATAATCTGATGGCTCGCATACCCGATCCTAGAAATGGGAGCTTGGTATAAAGAAACCACCAAACAAAATTCTTTTGCATTGCATTTTGCTTGTGCTATACTACTAATAATTAATATTAGACTATGCCTAGAACTCCTATAACTACTATATACACACGCAGACCTTGATTATTACTCACAGCAGTAGACCCAATACAGACTTGAATATGGGATGATACACAAACTTGGAACGAAGTTTGAAAATACTGGCTAGATAATGGAACTATTACTCCAACAGAGTACACAAAGAGAACCCTTATAACAACAGAGTACACAAAGAGAACCCCTATAACTACTATTTATTCTTAGAATATGTCTACAATAACAACATTAAATAATTGAGATGCTTGATTAGATTTCCGAACGAATCTAAACGATAACCTTTCCAATCTAAATACAGACAAACTTGAGGCTAGTGATATAGCATGAAAGCAAGATATATTAGCAGAGTGAGCTTTCGTAGACTGAGACAAGACAAAACTAGACTGAGTTGAAACAGGAGCAGAAGCAAACAATATTTCAGATGTAAATGCTACAGATTTAACGGATTCTTGAGAGTCCACACTTCATTATCATGCTTCTGATAGAGATAGAGCTAATCATACAGGTACTCAAACAGCTAGTACAATAAGTGATTTTGACACAGAGGTATCAAACAACTCTTCCGTAACAGCGAATACAACAGATAGGCATACACACTCAAATAAAGCACTATTAGACACATATACTCAAACAGAATCTAATATAGCAGATGCAGTAAGTAAAAAGCATGCTGCAGTAACAGTTACAGATAGTTCTAATATAGATTTAACACTTACTGGGCAAGATATTGAGGCTGATTTAAAAGATACAGCAGTTTCAGCATGAAGTTATACAAACGCAGATATAACAGTAGATGCAAAAGGGAGAGTTACTTCTGCTAGTAATGGAAGTTGAGGATGAGCTAGTGAGTTAGATGACCTTACAGATGTAAATATTACTACAGCAACTAATTGACAAGCTTTAATATACAATTCTACTTCTGGGGATTGGGAAAATGAAACACTATGAGCAGGATGAGACATGTTGGCTTCTACTTATGACCCTACATCTGTATCAGGAGATGCTTTTGATATGGATAATATGGCAGAGGGTACAGATACTAAAATACTTACAGCAGCAGAAAGAACAAAACTTACAAATACAAGTTGAACTAATACTGGAGACCAAGACCTAAGCGGTAAATCAGATGTATGACACACGCATACTCACTCAGATATTACAGACTATGATACCGAGTTAGCTGGTAAGGCTAATACTACTGCATTTACACCAACTTCCGATTATCACGTTGCTACTAAGAAATATGTAGATGACAATGCTTGAGGTGGTTGAAGTTGAGATGTAGTATGACCTGCTTCTGCTTGAGATAATTATATTGCTAGATTTGATTGAAATAGCGGTACATTAATACAGAATAGTTCAGTTTCAATAAATGATTCAGGAGTTCTCGAAGCCTCTGAGGTTTTGATAGATGGGGAGAGAGCTCTTGCTGAAAATAATATTATTCAACCCTTTAATGCATTTGGTAGTTGAGGTAATGTTCCAAAAAAGTTTTACGCGAGCCATTTGACTGATAGGTTTTTTGGTAGGGCATCAGAGCTTTATGTGACAGTAGATGGTACAGAGATTTCAGATAGTCATAAGAGCCAAATATTTGATGGTAATTTTGGTAGTTTTCATAACATAGCTTCCAATGGGGGTTCTTCTGTTGTATTAAATATCAATACTGTTACAAATGGGCTTACTAATAGTAATTGAATTACATATGCGACCGGGATATTGAAAATAGCTTTTTATCCTGGTCGCCATCCTGAATCAACTCCTACCGCACGATGGAAAGATAAAAATGGTACTTATAGAAATTTAACTGTGTCGGAAGATTATTCATATGGTGCTAATAATGATGATATTTGATATGAAATAACAGACTTAAGTGGGAACTTTCTTACAGATTTAGAAATTACCTTAACTCCACAACAGAGTGGTGTGAATGACCTCTGGATAGCTACGGTAGAGTATCACGGGAGTAGAATGTGACTTACAGAATGAGGATTACTTACTGTAAATGGAGGGACATTTTATAATACTTTAAACGCAGAATTTGAAGGAACTGAGACTTTTAAGATAACTCCTTCAAGTGGTAATCTTACATTATCAGGTACTGTAGACTGAAGAGATGTAGCAGCAGATTGAACCAAGCTAGACTGAATAGAGTCTTGAGCTGATGTAACAGATGCTACTAACGTAGATGCTGCTGGTGCTGTTATGAATAGTGATTATACTCCAGCTCACAGTCTTTTAGTACAACAATCTTGAACAGGTAGTCCTTCAAGCGTATCTATATGAAATGATGAGATATTAGGTAGAACTACTGGCGGATGAGCTAACATAGAATGATTATCGGCTGCAGATGTGAGGTCTATAATTAATGTATCAGATTGAGCTATAGCAAATATTTCAGAGGATACAACACCACAACTTGGTGGAAACCTTGATATAAATAATTATGATATTACTGGAACAGGTGATATTGACACTACTGGTAATCTTACAATATCATCTACAGATTCAGGCTCATCTGCTAGTCCTGAGCTATCCTTACAGAGACATAGTCCCTCTCCTTCTGATGGAGATTATCTTGGACAACTTCGTTTCGATGGTAAAAACTCTAACAATGCAAATAAGTTATTCGGTAAAATTACAGGTAAGACTTCTGATGTTACTGCTGGAACTGAGGATGGATTGATTGAGACTGCGGTTATGAAAGATGGTACACAAACTATTGTAGCTCGACAAACTCACTCTGCATTAAAATTAATTAATGGAACTTGACTTGAGGTTGATGGAAGTATTACAGCAAGTGGGGGTGTAATTGGCTCATGTACAAATGTTACAGGTACGGTGGCAATTGCAAACTGAGGAACTGGAAGCACTACAGAAAGTGGAGCTAGAACGAATCTATGAGTAGCTATATGAACTGATGTGCAGGCTTATGATGCGAACACTACTAAGAATGATGTAGCTAATACATTTACTCAAACAAATA
>Ga0098061_1000548_pt1 | contig 18101 bp, 30 predicted proteins | sample 22_taG_FD_92579 | JGI IMG/M metagenome (GOLD analysis project Ga0098061, IMG submission 92579) | Marine viral communities from the Subarctic Pacific Ocean - 22_ETSP_OMZ_AT15343 metaG | ecosystem: Environmental > Aquatic > Marine > Oceanic | place: Subarctic Pacific Ocean | collected 2015-01-20
CCTAAAGCAATGCAACAAGGGCAAAAATCTATGGCTAAGAAGCCAAAGACAAAGGATGCATTCGCTGACCTCAGGGAGGAACTCAAAGGTCTTCATCAACATCGCCCAAAGACTCATCTCTTTGTTGGTATAGTAGGGCACGAGAACACAGGCAAGTCTGCCATAGTACTCGATGCTTTCAGCAAAGACGAAGAGGCAACCAAGAACGGTGACGCCCTTGACATCATTGACTTCGATGGTGGAGGCTCTGCTTCTGCCTCGGCATTCTATCCAGACAACGAGCGTATCAGGTGTTGGGAGCCTTGGGTCATGCAAAAGAATGACAGGACGGCATATGATTACCCAGAAACTCACAATCGTGTGATGAAGATACTTCAATTCGCTGCACAAAGAGCGAGGGAGCAAAACGAACCAGACTTTGAGGGAGGTAGGTTATGGGGCGTTCATATCACAGGCGTGGACCTATGGGACTCGGTATGTGTGAACAACATGAGAATCGTGGACCTCAATCTTGCTAAGGATGGTATTGAAGCAGCAGATTGGAACAAGAAGGTAGGACACCAATGGGATTGGGCTATCAGGAAGACAAGATTCCATCAATTGACTGCAATTTGTCGTGGCTTGGTGAAGTTAGGAGTCCGTGTGTTCTGGGAAACACACTTGAGACTCACCAACTACTCATGGGGGGCGAACGAAGAGACTTCACAATGGCGTCCCGATTGGGAGAAGTCAAGCAACAACTATGTCTTCCAAATTATCCTCTGTGAGAGGGAAGATACCTATGACGATGAGTCTGGGGATATAATGAAGAGTGAGTTTACTGCAACATTCGAGAAGTGCAAGACCAATGCGGCCTTGCAAGGACAGAAAAGGACCATCCTCGTGACCGAGGTTGGGAAGCCTCCTGTATGGATAGGACTACCGGAATTTATTGATGGAAGTCTGTGATATGACAGACTTTACGGTGGACCGCAAGAAAGCGATAGCCTTCTTGTCTTCCTTCGGGGAGAGCGTAGAAGACTTGCTAGTCATGGTAGCGGGAGCAAGGCTCACAGGAACTGTGGCTAATTCGCAATTTTTTCTCCGTAAGCAAGCAGTCATACCACCCATACAGATACAATCAGATGGTAAGTTAGGAGTCTCTGACCTGAAGAAGGTCGTGCAATTCTGCAAGAAGGGGAACAACGAGTTGGTTAGATTCACACAACAAGATGTAGGGAAACAACTGACTGTGAGATGTGGTGGAATGACTCTAAAGATTCCTACCATGAAAGAGATAGGGAGCCATGCTGCTGTACCTGCAGCAGAAAAGGTCTATGGAAAAGTTGAGGAAAACATGTTCACATCTCTGAAGGACAAGGAGATAGAAGGACATGGTGAGATAAATGTGACAAATTTGAAATCACTTTCTGGTTTTCAGAACTTCTTCACCTATCCCAACTTCTTGATTTCAATACACCCAGAGGAAGGGGAGTTCTTCATCAAAGCAGGGAAGCAAGGGACCATGCAACTCACCATTGACACCGTGTTAGACAATGCCCAAGGCCCAAACAAAAGATTGGAATCTCGTTTCGGAAAGTGGTTAATGCCTTGCGTTGCTGTCCTAGATGGGGGGAATGCAAACGTACACATGGGTGAAGACACCTCTTTGTTTTTAGTTCAAAATGACAACCTACTAGTGGTGAAAAATGAGGCGTAGATATGATTGTAGATTGGTTTCATCCTGACTTCGATAAGAGCGAGCCACCTCATATTTACGAACGTACTAGAGGCGACGATGGCATCCTCCATGAGAGGTTCCTCACCCCAGAGGATGAAGACTATGTCATGCCCTTCTGTTGGGTCCCTATCAATCTCTCTCCCAGTAAACAATCGTGGATAACAGGAGACTTCCCCGGTACTGAGTTTGACTTGACCCAAACAGCCGAGGGAATTGATGGTATGAAACTAATGAAGATGACGACGGTCTCACCTGATAACCTCTGGTCTATCAAAGATAGAATAAGCACCTACGAAGCAGACATCAGTTATCAAGACCAATACATCATCACAAGATATCCCGATGGAATACCTGAATTCATGCCACGTGTATGGTACTATGATTTGGAATGGGATACCAAAGAAGGATTCACTACAGTCATGGCTGTAATTGATACCTTCGAGGACAACCCTGTGGTCTTCGCTTGGAAAGAGGGACAGAAATACTTCACTACTGATTGGATAGAGAGAGAAGGAGGATACATCCTACATCTTTATGGAAGCGAGAAGGCTATGCATGAGGGATTCATACAATATCTAGACGCATGCAACCCAGACATACTAGTGGCCCATGCAGGTAATTGGGCTGACCTACCCCATCTGGTAAGGCAACTCGATGACCATCACAGATTGAGTCCCCTTCACTACATGACTCCGTTGAGAGAAGGAGGGAAGGGCTTCTATGATGACGCCGCACAACCCATCAGAGGAAGGCTCGTCTATGACAGCGCAGCCAGAGGGATGACTGGTAGTGGTTTCGAATCCATCTGGCAGAAGTCTGGAAGAGGACAAATGTCCAGTCGTAAGTTGGCTTGGATAGTGAATGAACTAGACTTAGGGGAGAAACTAACTGACCGAATAGAAGAACTGACTGTCTTCAATGGATGGAGGGAGTACTTCGATGAGTTTGTTGACTACTGTCTTGTTGACACCACACTACTGCGAGACGTAGACCTGAAGTTACATGCCATTGAATTTCAACTAGCCATGCAACAATTGTGTGGCGTCTCTTTTTCAAGCACCAATAAGGTGACCAGATACTTCAGAGGATTGATTGGTAGACGCACATCGTATAAGGCACCATCATCTAAAGCAACAACCAGAAAGGACCTCGAAGCGGCTTACATCCCCAAACCCAAGGCAGGAAGACACAAGGAAGTAGGCCTCTTTGACTACGCAAGTCTTTATCCAAATATTATAATCAGTGATAACCTATCTTGGGAAACCAAACGCAGACATGCTGGTAATGGAATCAAAACCATAGGTAATGGAACTCATTGGGACCAAAGTGAACAAGGACTCTTGCCTAGTATAGTCATAGAGATGCTTGCACTTCGCAAGGAATACAAGGACCACATGAAGAAAGCCAAGACGGAAGACGAGAGACTTGGCTATGACATGCTCCAAACTGCTACCAAGGTCGCAGTCAACGCTCTCTATGGAATGGTCTCTATGAAAAAGATAGGAGGTATGTGGTCTGACCTAGACATAGGGAGAACCATCACGTACAGAGGAAGAGAGTCGATTAAATTCTTGATGGGTGAAAGCGAGAAGCAAGGTTATGATGCTCTCTATGGACATACAGACTCAGCATTCATTCAAGTTCCATTTGACAAAGCAGAAGAGTTGGCTATTCACTTGACCAATACTGCTAGAGAACAACTCAACATGAGTCATTTGGATGTGGAATTAGAAGCCTATTTCGATTATTGGATAAGTACTGAAACCAAGAATAGATACTTCGGCATCAAGGTGTGGCCTCTCAAAGAAGCGGGCAAGATGAAAGTCACTGGCTTCGAATTGAAAGCAGCCAATGCCTCTACAATCAGCAAAGAAGTACAAGACATAGCATTCAATCTCATAGGGAATGGGGCCACAGAAGAAGAGGTCAACGCTGCAATATACCCATTGGTGAAAGCAGTAAAGAGTGGAGAGATACCAATACAAAAACTAGCACCGTATGGTAGGCTAAAGAAGAGTTTCGATTCATATCAAACCGTAGTACCTATGGCAGTAAGAGCAGCCAAATATTACAATGACAACATGAATCCTAGAGACCCATTTAGACAAGGAGATGGGGCGCAATGGACTTACATTGCTGGGACACCAAAGGGTATGCCCAACGAAGTGGTGTTCTCTAAGAGAGTAAAATCTCTTCCCGCTAAGGTCATAGCGTTCAGAGAACCATCAGACATTGAAGAGTTCCATCTAGATTACGACATCATCATCGAGAAGATGATTCACAAGAAACTCGAATCAGTATACAAGACAATGGGATGGGAACTGAACGAGTTAGCGGCTAGCAAACCAGCAGCATGGTGATTGAAATGAGTATGATAGAAAATATAGTGGCCTTCAAAGTACTACAAAGAGCAGAAGCAGGACTGAACAAGTATGGTACTACGATGGAACGTAGTGATTTAACTAAACTTGAATGGCTCACACACGCCCAAGAGGAAGCGATGGACTTAGTGGTATACCTTGAGCGATTGATACAAGACGAGGAACGTGACAAGGGGGAATCAACATGAGTGAACCACGCCATGCCATGATATATCCGGCGAAAATAGAAAGTATCTATTCAAATGACAAAGGAGGAAATTATGTTCAGTTGGAAACTAAGTGGTGGTTGGAAATCGTGCGCTTTGACTGTGAAACGGAAGGTGATTGTATGAGTGACAACGCTGATACCATCGGAATGTTCGACTCACCGGAAGAAGCCCAAGACTTTGCCGATGAACATTATCAGAACATCGGGTATGTAATCCCGGTGCTATCGGAAACGCAATTCCCCTTCTTATCTCCGCCTTTACGTTGGGTTCCAAAATCAACACCTGATGGTGTGTGGGAGTTCCGCATCAAGAATACAATAGAGGGGGTTGAAAAGAATGGATTGTGATGAAATTCTCATGGAGATAAAAATGATAGCAATAGAAGCGATGGAAATAGAGATGGGTGAAGTCACATCTCAACTTCGTGAGATAATCCATATATGTCACACAAAGAAGCGGTGGCAGAATGAGTAGTATGGCTTGTGACATGTATAATACTTCATATGCTGATTGGAGAGTGCGAAATACATATTTCAATTATGTAGTAAACACACACGCAGAAAATAATGTAGAAATAACTCAGGAAGATGCTATGACATTAGCAAATGATTGGTTCCGCCGATACATAATGGAGATTAGTGTCATACGTCAAATGCAAGAAGAAGAAGAATGGTTTGCCGAGGAGTGGTAAAGAATGAGTACGCCTCTTTGCATATCTTGTGGCAGTAATAAATGGAAAGCCGATGTCGTGCTGATGACCGGAAAATGGGCTAGGCTGTTTAATTATTCAAACAAGAAATACGATGCGATTTCTTGCGTGAATTGCGGATATACGATGTTTTTCAAGAAGGATGCAAATTTTAGCCCACTTGAGTTGATATTCGGATGACAAATAAAGCAGTAACAGTTAGATTTCCAGCACCATTACCTGCGGAAATCCCATGTCCCATTTGTGATGGGAACAAGTGCAATGTTTGCAACAAGACAGGTAGGATAGAAATCACAGTTGACGCTAAGGTTCCTATCCAAAGGAATCTCATTGTGCAGTATGTTGTAGAAAATATGGATGAGATAGCGTTTGAGATAGGGAAAACTTACGGGTTGGTTCCTAATATTCAAACTGAAGACATGTTCAATATGGGCGACAAGACATACGAGATTGTCAAACTGAGTAGTTTAGGTGGTGTCGTATGGATAGCCAACAGAGTTGATGAGTTGGAATCTCCACGATACTTCAAATCATACAAGTCTCTTGCAGATTGGAAAGGAGGAATGGGTAATGAGTAGAGAAGAACAAATGAAAGTAGTAGCGAGGTTTCCTCGTAGCGCAACTACAGAATTAGTAATACAAGAAGGGGAATATTGGAACATTGGAGTTATTGATATACGATGGTTCAATGAAGGAAAGCCCACAAGGAAGGGTGTTAGAATCAATAAGGATGAGTTAGGGAATCTCTTGAAAGCCCTGAATAAAATAGGTGATAGAAATGTGGATACGAATGGCAAGGGTGCTTGAATTAATAGAGAATGAATCTAGCATCAACAAGAAGGCTCAGATAATCTCTGAGAATTTGAGTTCGTTTAAGGACAAGGAGAGTTTCTTACGAATACTTTGTGAGGATTATGGGCCTTGTAATATCGGTGAGAAGAGAGCGATAGCATGGCTTGCTTCAATATACGGAGTTCATGATGAAGAGATAGAACAGTGTGCCTATGAGTGGGGAGATTTGGGTGAAGGAATCAAACAATTCCTACCATTAGATTTTGCAGCAACTAGTCCACACTCGCTTCAATCAATATTGGGACTTCTCAATATGAATTGTTCCTCAATAAACAGCGACACTCATACACTTTACAGAGAAGTTCTCCATGAGTTTTCTGCATTAGAAGTGAAATGGTTTGTTCGCTATTGGTTAAATAAACCACGAAATGGATGTGGTACTAGATTAGTAGAAAGGGCAATGATTCAACGATACGGTTTAGAAATGCGTGAACAATTGAAGTATCGGAATGCAATTGAGTTAGTGTCGTATGCTGAGAAGGGAGATGGATGGGTAGAGAATTTACCCACCATTAATTGGATTGGAAGATTCATCAAACCGATGTTAGCGAAGAAATTGACTAATAATTTACCGGAAAATTACATTGTTGACATAAAGTATGACGGGAATAGGTATCAAATTCATCATAATGGCACGACTCCCGACAAAACATTGGATAGTCAACGAACGATTATCTTCAATAGAAAAGGAAAAATTGTCACAGATTACTTTCCTGATATAGTAGACATCTTTAAAGACTGTGAAGATGATATCATAATTGACACTGAAATATATCCTATCAATGAAGATGGTTCACCTGCTGAACATCAAAAGATGGGAACGCGAGTTCACTCTAAGGATAAAGCAAAGGCCGTTGAAGAGTGTAAGGTTAAACTTGTAGTGTTTGATTTGATGTATGCAAATAGTAAACTGCTAATTGGATATTCTTATAGAACAAGATTATCTATCTTGAAAGAACTAGTGTACATGACTAATCATTTAGCAAAAGAACTTCCACTTGACATTGAAAGTTCATACAATGTAGCAATCAATGCTGGCTTTGAAGGGATTATGATTAAGAATCTCGATGCAATTTATGAATCTAAGCGAAGTAGTGCATTATTGAAACACAAACCAGCGAGAATAGAATTAGATGTAGTGATTCTTTCTGCCAAATATGGTAGTGGCAAAAGAACAGATGTGTTCGGTACTTATGGAATAGGTGTAGTATCAGAAGATGGATACACTTCTATTGGTTCAGTGGGAACAGGATTGAGTGATGCTGACCTTCGGATGTTAACAACCCAATTGAAGAGAATTGTTGAGCGATTTGAGTCAGATACATTCTATGTTCTCCCAAGAATAGTGCTTGAAGTGACTGCCGATTTGGTTTCTCAAGAGAGGAATGGTAATTATGGATTACGATTTCCAAGAGTACATAGAATTCGACATGATAAATATCCAGTAGATTGCAACACTATTGAGGATGTAATGGAGTTGGCATAAATGTTAATATCTCCTGATTTCATAAACGGTGTTTTGTACACAAAGGCGAATCCTTCGTTTACCGTTGTAAGGGATGGTAATTTTTCTACAGGCTATCGTGTGGTAATGGCGATTGTAATCAGTCATCCATCAATGGAATTCATTGACCTTTTACAACGGACTTTACTTCAATTAGAAATAGATGCTAGAGTCGGACGCAGAGGAACATACCCTACACTGAGAATTATGAAGAAGAAATCTATTGAGGCTACTCTTGATTGTATGGAAATAGCATACGAATCTGATTGTATTAGTAAAAAATGGAGAAAATTTCTCTTAGTATGGGAAATTTATTCCACAAATAGACATCTAACTCAGAAAGGGATTGATGAGATTATTGAAATACTAGATTCTTAGTTGAGATAGTATGAAACACACTCAGATTAAAGGCATAAATTTATGTCCGAGATGTGAACTAAGACCTACATCGTTTAAACAGCGATATTGTAGTCCTTGTCAATTACGAGTGTCAATGTATGGGGGTATGGCTGCTCCAATAATTACAGACGAGGAAATTATCGAACATTACGTCTTTGAAATTGTAAGGAAAGGATGTAGGGAATGTGAGGAAAATAGAGAAGGCCTGTTCTTCTATGAAGCAGGTGTTCAAGAAGAGAATGGGTTGAAGTGGTATATGTCTAAGATTTATTGCAAGACTTGCGACATACATTACGATGAACTCTTTGAAGTAAGGGGCAAATTGAATGAGTCTAATAGAAACAGTGAAGAAACACAAGAATAGTAAACCGATTGTATTAGTAGGTAAACCGGGAAGTAAGAAATTTAACAAGGCATTGACCTTTGTTTCTGATAATCCCATTGTTGTCTATGCTAATGAATTTGACATTACAGATGTATGTAGTATTCCTATTGAAAAGGGAATCATTATTCAAGAAGTTAATTTCAAACCTAACACAGATTTAATCTTACGAGTGTTGACTGAGTATCAAGGCCAAGTAGTATTGACTTCTGATAATCAGAAGGATGTTCCAAAGGTATTGTTCAATATGTGTCAATTGAAACGCTCTAGAGTTCTATGGGATGAATTGAAGGAGAAGGCTCCTCATGCAGAAGAACCAATGAATTATGAGATTGATGTATATTCTCTGACAGTAGATTACCTGAAAAATCCCAATAGGAATGAAGTAGCAACCAAACTCAAGAAGAACAAACCTCCTGATGTACAATTTCTTTCATGGTTATCACCTAATTTACACCCGAATAAATTATCGTTCACAGATTGTGTAGTGAAACGTAAATGGTCAACAGATTATTTCTATGAGTTGTTGGCCTACGCACACGATGGAAGAATGATTCGGAAACTTGTAATGCCCAAACGAATGAAAAAAGATGGGATGGCTAAAATTTGTATTAAATTAGGATTGAGAAATTCTGAAAGATATCTTTTGAATGATTTGATGAAAGATGAAAATTTCAAAGACTTCATGAGGAACAAACTCGATGGGGTTGAAACAAGAATGTTGAGTCTTGGTCCCAAAAGAAGAACTAAAAAATTAGATATGGTGTATGCTAATAATGATTTACGGAGATGGGTATGATGGCCGGAGCAAATAAGAACTTTTACAGAAAGAAGGCTATGATTGAATATGGACAAGCCCATGAATTCTTTACTCAATCAGATTTAATGCAATTCATGAACAATTACAAAACTGATTTGGGTCGAAGACATCGGATGACTCAAACAGACAAACACCAACTAACAAGTATATTGATGCGAAGCCCGGAGTTCAAATATTGGCCGGGGGAACAAGTACGAAGCGTAGGTAAATGGGAATATGTAGGGGAAAAGGTGAGCGCATGAGCAAGTGTCGTTGGTGCAAAAGTAAAGTGCATTGGGGTCACGATAGACGGCGTAAATGTAGAAAATGTGTTGGAGGAATTTAGATGAGTGAGATAGAAGATAAGGTATGTGAGAAGATACAAGATAGAGCAAAGGTAGGACTAGATAAATATGGAACGACAATGAAACGGAGTGATTTATCTTTTAATGAATGGCTTACACATTTGCAGGAAGAACTGATGGACGCTTGCGTATACGTTGAAAGAATCATAATGGAGGAAGAGTAATGTTGTGGACAGAGAAATATAGACCAGTTAAATTGAGTCAGATTGTAGGGCAACCTGCATTCGTAATGGATGCTGAGAAATGGGTAGAAAATCCTGATGACATGATGAATGTCTTGTTGTATGGTGTTGCAGGTGTGGGTAAGACTGCTGCTGCTATAGCACTAGCAAACGAAGTTCTAGGAGACTACAAGAATGGTAATTTCTTTGAAATCAATGCGTCTGATGATAGGCGATTAGATACGGTTAGAAATCAAATCAAGGAGATAGCGTCTACACAATGTATTGGTGATGCGCCCTTCAAACTCATTCTCTTAGATGAGATGGATGGGATGACGAAGGATTCGCAAAATGCATTGAAGAGAATCATGGAGAGGTATGCAGATAATTGCCGATTCATCATGACAGCAAATGAGAAGTTCAGGATAATTTATCCCTTACAATCAAGATGTGCCAATTATAGATTCAGGCGTATCACAGATGAGAATGTCATGGCTGTATTGGTAGATATTCTAGACCAAGAAGGACACAATAATCGCTACACAGTAGACGATTTGATAACATTCATTAGCCACCTACACGGTGACTTGAGAAGAGGGATAGGTGAACTACAAGCATCAATCAACAGTGATTCGACGCTCACCCACCAAATAGAAAAGTCCCTTGAACCATATACTGCACTGATGATAAATCTCAATTCTAATGACCATGAAAATTCTATAGAGGGTGTCCATAAATTGATTCAAAATTCAGTGACAATGAAAGAGGTTTGTGTAAATCTCCATGATGTCGTATTAAAAACAGATATGGAATCACAGAAAAAGTTCAAAATGCTTCGAGTCATCGGAGAAGCAGAGTGGAGAAGTAGTAATATGACTCCGAAAGTTCTTGCTTCTTGGATGATAGGGCAGTTGGTTTGATGGACGCTATAGTAATATTGTTAGGATTTATAGTAGGACGATGGTGGTTAATATCACTGGATAGAAATAGGAAATGGTAAAATGGGCGATGAAATAGTAATTGAAGAAACTGAAATTCCAACATGTGCAAGGTGCGATACTCCCTTTGGGAAATATCCACATGACTATGCACATGAGACTGAAGATGGTGGTATCTGCACAGATTGTTATGTAGATTACGCTAGTAGCATGTATGATATGCTGAAAGAACAAAATATGTATGGTGGTAATAATGAGAAAATTTCTCGATAGAAATAAAGATGGTAGAATAGATAGTGAAGATTTCAAAGAACTGATATTTGACTATCAATTATACATCATACTGGTTGGGGGAGTATCCCTGACTATCTTACCCTTGTTGAATAGCATGGGGTACTTACAATTAGATTCCGATACGTTCTGGGTTTTGGCCGGAGTGGTCATAAGCGCGGAAGCAGTATTGGAAATACTAAACCAAAGGAGAAAACGAGACAATGGAAATAAATGAAAAAATGAATGAACAAATAGTGAATGCGGCAAAGCATCTTGATATGGATGTCGAAGAAGCAATTGCAAAGTTCACATCGATAATGGAAAAGAACGATGTGGACCCGGCAGAAAATGAGGGTTTGGCTCTGAGTATGTGGAGACAATACTACGTTAATGCTAGGCAAATGCAGAATCGTCCTGCTCCTACTACTGGAAACAGTGGAGGGGGCGGTGGTTTCTACAAGACTGCTTCGGGCTTCTTTGCTACTTCGGATATGCCATTTGATATGATGGCAATTCAAAGGAGGAAAGCAGTTGCTGAGTACGAAAGAGATGGTACACATGCCTACAACGAAGGCATTGTTGCTATTGCTCTCGCACAAGAAGATGGAACGTATGCTGTGAAACAGACATATCGAGGCGAAGAAGTTGAGAAGTCTGTTCCAAACCTACCTGCGAACCACGTTGAAGTAAGTCAAGGGACTTTCATAATTCCTCTTGACACTACTGATTTTGAGTGGAACAAGGGAAAGTACGGTAAACCACTTCCGAAAGAAGAGTGGAGAATGCAAGGAGTGTTCTTTGGAGATGTTGATGGTGTGACTGGTAAGTGGTTCTTCCACTATCGCGGAGCAGCAGCGAAAGACTTCACACCGGAGGCTTTCAAGTGGCTACACTTTACTTGTGTGTTGAATAGTAATGATGCAACCAAGATACATGGTGCTAGGGCTACTACATTGAAGTCCCTTGCATATGATGTTGATTTGGAAGACGATGATGATAGGAAGAGGAATCCTGAAGTAAGTGACATGCAAGATATGTTGATGGAATATTCTGCTGAGAATTACTGTCCTCTTGTTGACTTGGAAGCATACCATACTACCGTAGAAGAGAAGGCCTATGCAGATAGATTCGTCTTCACTGATGGTAGTGTGAATCACATCAATATGAATGTGTCCGAGAAAACTGGAAACAGGATAATCAACATTGATGATTTGACTCTCTTCGCTACTGGTGAGATTGACTTCGATACCGATGCAGGTGCAGTGACTTGTTGGACCCCTGAGAGGGTTAACATAAATTTCGGCATTGGTTCTAATGTCATTATTACTGGAAGGACTACGCAAGGAACAGACTCGGAGACTAATGAACTACGTCCGGTATCTATCAATGTGTTAGGATTACTTGTGACTGAACAGCAAGGAACCATACCTGACCCGATTACTAATGATGGGGAAGATGATGATTGGATTCTACCTGATGTTGATTTTACAGAAGGGAATTCAGAGGACTGATGAATAATGGGTAAAGGATATTACAAAACATTCTATGTGACAACGAGAACAAATACGCATGGGAGAGAAGTGGATGCTACCATACACGGTGGTAGTTATTCAATCCCTATTGCGCATATTGATTTTGTCACATGGAAAAAAAACCACGAAACCGGAGAGTTTTGGGTCAAACTCCATACCATATCAGGTAAGGAGATTAGGCTTAGAGTCACATTTAGGGAACTGAATGAGATTCTACAAGAAACAGGAAATGAAAATGTAGAATACAAAAATGGAGAGAATGAAAATGAAAACATGGAATACTGAAAAGAAAAATGAGACACCAACGGTGACTTATGCAGAGCGAAGACAGAAGATAATTGAGCAACGACTAGCCCGAATGAAGCGAGATAAGGAATATATTCTTGCTGCAATCTTAGGACATCCCAAGACAACCAAGACGGGATGTTTTCTTGATTGTCGGACAGACCAAGAAATCAAAGATGGATGGACTGTTCGTTTGCTTGACTTCGATGATGGTGCATTAGCCACATGGGATTCTGCTTGGGATAGAGATGAGAGTATCGATGTCTATGTCCCTAATGAAAAGAGAAGCGATGGCACATGGGATTGGGATGCTACATTCCAAAACGCGCTTGCTTGGATAGATGAAACAGCAGAAGAGATTGCTAAGGGCAAAGTGAAAGCCGTAGCGATTGATGGTATGGATAAGGTATACGATGGTTCGGGTGACTTAATGCGAGAAGCATTGGTCAATATGAAACAAGACCGACAAGGAATCATCAGGGATACTATCAATCTGAACATCCAGCCCTTTCAATGGAAGGTACGGAATGATATCTATAAGAGAATACAAGACAACTTCATTGACTTGAATACTCATAGGTTCATCATAACTCACTTGAAGCCTATCTATGGTAGTGCTAACTTGAGCGAAGGTCCGTCCCATTGGGAAGCGGATTGGCACAAGAACACGCCACAAAGAATGCTACAGACTATTTGGTGTGAGAAGGTTCCCATTGGTAAGGATACAATCTACAAAGCAATTCTTCGGGATTGTAAGACGAATCCTTCTGCGGTTGGTAAGACTTGGGACACGTTCAAGGTGTATGGGGGAAACTCTGACAAGCCTAACGAATGGTTTGGTATCGATGCCATCAAAGATGGGAAGTTTTGAACATGGCTGATGAGTTTAGGTTTGGACTTGGGACTATTATTGCAGATATGTCATATGAAGAATTTGTGAAGGCTAAAACCTTGAAATGTGCTATGTGCGGTAAGCCATCAATTTATCTTGTGGAAGATTTGCCAGTAGGTGCGAGAGGATTTTGCACTGAGAAACATTATGCTGAATTTGCGGGACTACCTTTCAATGGTGAAGGATACTATCAATTAGAGAAGATGAAAACATGAGAGAATTTACATACAAATGGAAACCGGAAGATTACACCTTTAATGGTGATGACCCAGTATTGAAAGTTACGAAATCTTCTTTTACTGGCACTTATGGTTGGTGTCCTCAAAAATATGTTTTTAGTTACATAGAAAGTTTACCTCAAGATACAACAGTAGCGATGACAAAGGGAACTATCATACATAATGCTAGGCAAGATTTCTTTGATGAATATGATATCAAGAAAGCGGAGCCTTTGTCTCGTGCTGAGTTAATCAATTATAACTACAGCATGTATCCGATTGATGATTATACTGATATCTACTATGCTATGTCATGCTTTGATGCAGATAGATTTCTAGAAGCAAAAGAGAATAACACTGTCGAGTCATACATGCCGGTTCTAAATGAAATCAAATTAGATGCAGAATTCATGATTCGTGCTAACAATTACAGTCATGTAGACTTGCAGCATAATTATGTTATTCACTTACAAGGTATCATTGATAGGATGTATCTTGAAGGTGGAGGATACATCCCAATGGAACTTAAGACTGGACCGTGGGGTGACCATAAAGCCACCAATATGCGAAAGGAAATGGCATTCTACAAACTTCTGTTTGATGAGGCTACAGATGAACATCTTATTGAACAAGGATTAGACCCTGCATTTGATATTACACATTGGGGTTGGTACTTTCCGGTATCAAACCATATTCATGTTGAACCTGTGAAGAAAGTTAGCACTACTGCTTTATTGAAAGGTCTAGCCACAATGATTCATTCTTACGAAACAGGTACGTTTCCTGCTAACTACAACGAACGTGGTTGTCCTAATTGCAGTTATTTCAACATCTGTCCTGCTGCACATATGGCCGGGTGGGAATGATGGGATACATGAGTGAAATAGATATCATGCTAAGGAATGATGAGCCATTAGAATTAATGGCTAAGACGTTCTATGATTGGCAATGGTGTAGATGTAAAGGATGTGAAAAAAGGAGCGAACGAGGATTTAACCCTAAGAACTCCTACACAATGAAAGATGCGAGAGAATCAGCAAGATATTGGAAGCATCCTGATAGAAATAAATATTCTGTTAAGTTTGGTAAATCGGAGGGAGAAGAATGAATGTTTGTTGTATTTGTGATGGTGATATCGAGATTGAAGAAAGCGGTTGGTCTATAGGACATAACGCAAGGCCTGTGAAAAAGGGTCGTTGTTGTCAACGTTGTAATTGGACAGTAGTAATTCCAGTTAGATTAAAGAATGCATTTATGAAAATATATACGAATGGTGAGAAAGATGAGAATAGAACTGAAGAAAAATGAATTTGAAAAATTATTAGAAAGAGTAGAAATGAAAGGCAAATATTATGATGGCGATAAAGCCAAGAATGGAGTATTGTCTAACCATGCTTACATGTATATTGATAATAAAATTGATACTGATAGATTGGTAGTAATCAATGGTGATAACACAACTGCTTGTGTAGTTATGAGTAGTGATGTGATAGAAGAAATAATAGAGACTAGAAGAGATACCACTTGTGTTTTAGATATTAATAAATTAACTAGATATCTAAAGCCTTTTGGCGATACTGTATTCCTGACAGTAACTAGTTTTGTGGAATTAGATGATGGTGATTCTAAGGCTGCGCTTCCAATAGTGATTGAACATCCGGGGATTGCTATGGTTAATCTATTGAAAGATAGACAACACAATATCATACAACCATTAAGAGAAGAAAATTATGTATTGGGAACAGCAGGGAATTTGCCTTCATTCGGAAAAATACAATATGATAATGGGGTGAAAATCCCTGTGGCAGAATTGCGAGAAGCAATAAAGGGGTGCGATATTACTAACTTAGCGAGATATGAATTCATCTTTGATGGTGAAATTTTGACATTGAAAAGTGAAAGGGGAAGGAATGATTCATATTCTGTTGAGATTACTGTCACAGATTGTGTCGGTGATGGCGCAAACGTAGAATTCACAGGAAACATAACGAAATTCTTAGGTGATGATAATGAGATTTACCTTTATCTGAAAGATGATTCACCGTTGCTTGTTGCAACAAGTGATAGTCTATTGGTGAAAGCACCATATTTGAGGCGATAAGATGATTAGAAAGTTAAAGCGTTTATTTGGCACACCCACACCCACACCTGCATTTTCATCATGGGTCGATAATATTCTAGAATGGGTTAAAGATAAATCAATGTCTCGTTGTACTAATGATAACTGTAGTGTGCTGTGGGTGTATACTTACAACGAGTTAGGAGGAAGACGAAAGAATGAGATTGACTATGTAGAGCGTTGGGTAAATCAAATAGTTAATTGTCCTAATTGTAGACAGCCTTTGTATTTTTGGCGTGGTAGGCATGATAATGATTGGGTAAGAGCAAATGGGAGGGGTAATTGTGATAATTAATTCAACATCAACACCCGCAGGGATTTACCTTCGTTGGCGAAATAAAAACAACGAAATTATTAGCAAGACTATATCTTGTGATGAATTTCAACCTAAATTCTACATCAAACAGGATGCCACAGAAATGCTTACTTGTCGAGGACGAGATAAACATGGTGCATTTGATTTGAAGCCTAAGTTTTGTAAGACAGAGTTTACGAATCTTGAGGGAGAACCCTTGAAGGAAGTAACGTGGAAGCCCGCAAAACCACAATACAGTAGAATACTCAAGAACTGGTTCAATAAACACAATATCGACACTTACGAAGCAGATGTACCGTATCATTTTAGATACGCTGTAGAAGAAATTAAGGAAATTCCTGAGTATAAGATGCGTAAGTGGTATTGGGACATGGAATGGATGTCAGAAGAAAGTGAGTATGAGGGTGCGATTACTTGTATTGTTAGATACGACAACTATCTTGATACCTACAAAACGTATTGGTGGCATCCTACTGACTGGACAGCAGCAACAGTGCGTGAAAAAACACTGCCTTATGCTTCTGAGAAAAAGATGCTACAAGCCTTCTTGAAAGATATCATTCATTATGACCCTGATATGTTAATTTCTTGGTTCGGATGGAAATTCGATTTACCTAAACTCATTAAGCGTCTATTACATAACAAATTAGATGCTCAATTGCTTTCTCCTTGTGATGAAGTGAGTGGTGTATTTTGGGATGGTAAGAAAATAACAATGGATGAAAAGAAAGTGAACAGTTATTCACCTACTTTTCAACCAATCAAAGGTAGAATATGTGTACCATTAGATGAGGCATTTGAACGTCAATGGCTAGATGCGCAAAAAGGAACACTACCATCAATGGCTCTTGATTACATAGCAGAGACTGTGTTAGGAAAGAAGAAACTCACAAGTGAAAAGTTTCCTGATAAAAATGACTTCTTCGCCAAAGGTTGGCTAGAAGACACAGAACATTATCTTGCTTATGCAAAAGTAGATGTTGAATTACTAGTTGAACTGGATGATAAAAACCATACTACCGACGCAATACTTTCTTTGCAACGATTACTTATGGCCCCATTTGATGCATGTTTCCATGCTACTAAGATGGCTTCAATTTACTTCATGCGTAATGCCTCATGGAAGGCTCCTACGGGCAAGCGAGATGTATTGAGGTCATATGATGGGGCAATGGTGTATGACCCCCTCAGTGAAGGCACAAATGGGCTTCATTTAGGGGTAGCAGCATTTGATTTTGCAAGCCTATATCCATCAATGATGATTGCAAGAAATATCAGTTGGGAAACTAAATCAGATGTACCCACCGAATTTGCTGTGAATGTCAAAACTCCAAAGGATTTTTCAGAAATTGTTGAAAAAGATATGAGATATTTCAAGACGGACAAGTTAGGACTTTTACCAACTTCATTATTGGGATTGAAAAAACTCAGAGATGAATACAAACAAAATCGAGATGGAGCCAAGACACCGGAAGAATATTCTAAATGGAATAATAATCAAATGGCAGTCAAAAGGCTCATGGCATCTTTCTATGGCATCGTAGGATTTCAAGGATTTGGATGGTGCGATATTGGTTTGGCTGAGTGTATCACTGCAAGTGCTAGAGAAGCAATCAGAGAAGCAGCAAGGTTGGTGGAAGAAATATGATTTTAGATTGGTTTCGTAGATTTTGGGGAAAGAGTGGTTTCTACAGTTCAAACCAAACATGGAAAGAATATTACAAAGCAAAGGAAGATTACGAAAAGAGGAATAAGAAATGATAATAATAACCAGTGAGAAGTATTTGGCTTTGAGTGTTCTTTTTGGTTTTCTCCTTTTGGGTTATGTTTCAGCGTGGGTCTTTGTTCATTACTTGGATAATACGGACAATGGACATATGTTAAGATTCTTGAAGAGAAAGTGGAAGGAGTGGAGAAGATGAAATGCGTAATTTGTAAAGGCACAGGCAGTGAAGTTCCCGGTGAAATCTGCCTACAAAGCACTCCACATGGAAGTGTGTGTCGTCCTTGTGTCTATCAACTCGTAGGAGATGTAATTCAAATGAGA
>Ga0098061_1000550_pt1 | contig 18081 bp, 3 predicted proteins | sample 22_taG_FD_92579 | JGI IMG/M metagenome (GOLD analysis project Ga0098061, IMG submission 92579) | Marine viral communities from the Subarctic Pacific Ocean - 22_ETSP_OMZ_AT15343 metaG | ecosystem: Environmental > Aquatic > Marine > Oceanic | place: Subarctic Pacific Ocean | collected 2015-01-20
GACGACTGTTCTCGAAAACAAACCCTGGAAGCCGGCACGTGGAAAGCCATTTCCGCCGTTGGATTGGGCGGTAACTGGTACCGTTTTAACATAGCCAATCTGGTTATTTTTTCTTTGGTATCTAACAATTGGGTTTGCGTCTTTACGCCACAGTTTCCAGTTCGCAGCCTCATATGCGCCGTTTCGGTGAAGATTTAAAGCGTTTAGTATTTGAGAGTCATCGACGGTGCCAACGGTGGCATTTCCGTAAAAATTGTTGGAGGCACTCAAAGAATTGTTAGAGGCGTCGATGGGATCGACAACTACCAAGTTCATCCCAGCAAAATCAACTTTGATTCCGCTAGCATTTTCAATATGACTTTGGCTGACAAAGGTAATATCAGTGGATGCGTAGTCCGCTCTAGCAAAATTCTTTTGCTCGTAACCTAAAAGCAAGTCACCAGTCTCAAGAAGGCTGCCTGTGATCCAAGAGTACTGAAGGTCCGATTGAGGTATCGGGTGGCTAACCATGGCATTGTCAAAATGAGACGCGGTAATAATAGTTGCCCCATCGCTCTCAAACTCGTTTCCATATTCGACTCTTTTGCGAGGATTACGATTGACCTTGTGAAAAGAAGCGCTCGCGTCGGCATATCCGACTGCGCGATAGTAATAGTCCGCGTTGGTCGACCCGCTTGTGCCAGGGTAAACCACTCCCGCACGGACATAGCTAGCTGAATTAAAGGCATCACTAAAATAACCAAATTGCTTGCAGTGATCTGAGAGGAGTATTCGGAGCGGCTGACGTACTTCTAAGTTTCTAAATGTAAGTGCATTATATACAGAGTATTCTGCGGCCTCGATGTCCAGGAATCCTAAACTATTAATCTCAGGGCCGCCAGGTGCAGAAAAGCGATTCACAATTACAAATTGGTTGCGGGTACGTGTGGGAAGTGCATAGTCTACAGCGCCGCTGACCAGAGTCTCTGCGGAGGATCCGGTGATGCTCCCTGTCTCTACCAAATATACATTGTTAGCTGTCCGACTATTGGTTAAAACCACGTCATAGTCGCTGCTGTAATTACCAATGTTGGTAATGTTGGAAGCCGTCGTTTGTTGGATATTCTTGACGTTAATTGGACGCTTCGCCATGGGCTCGCGGAAAAAGACTGCGCGTGGAAGATTGTTATTTATGTTCCCCACTGTTTCAGCCGGTCTTTCTGCTGGATTAAGAAGCGTTATGCCATTCTCTGTGTATGCGCCGCCCTCTTGATCAATCGTCCAAACTTCGCCTCGATTTGTCTGATTAGCGCTTCCAGTGTTTAATTTTTGGTGCCTATGCTGATTACCGCCGACATACTTCTCTGTAAATCCACCTTGCATCGGATGTTCATAATCCGGACCATACACATCATGATGGACGTTGGTTAGTCGTGCGTTGGCTGGTAAGTCCGCCAAGCCGGGTTGAGGTCCTAGCGAAGAACTGATGATGTTGAATGGCGCCAATAAGCTTGCATCTGCATGGTTATATGTATCGTTATTAAAATAAAAATTGTTAGTGCCGCCGGGAAGTATGGTCTTATGGTTTGAACCGGATAGCCACGGTTTCTGCGTACCCTCCACACAATCAGTGGTGTCAGTCAACGTCGTTACGATGGCAAGATCGCCAGTGCTACCGCCTGCGGCCGTGTAGAACCGTTTCATTGTTTCTTTATAATAGGTTACTTTCTTATTACGATGAAAGTTGACGCCGCCTTTATAGTTTTCGCTAATGTCACCAGTCGTGCGATAAGGTTTGGCATGCCTTAATACATATGTGGATCCCGAATACTGTGTGCTAGAGCCACTATCATATAAAGTGTAATTCGATGCGTTGTTTTCGTTGTTAATAGAGTCCAACATCTCTTGTTTATCAGTGTTAACACCGGTGACAGCCGAGGAGAGAACCGCATCTGATCGCAGGGCTCTCTTGCGCCACCATAAGCATTTCTCCTTCTGAGAATTATTCAGCGGTGCGTGGCCGTTCTTCCAGTTGTATAAAAGCTCATTGATGCCCAGCACTTGAGCATTGAAATCTGGGATTTCTTCCCTGATAACGGGGGCTTTGTGGCGGAATTTATTGCGATCTCCCAAAACAAAGTTCTCTACAATGGTAGAAATTCCTTCTTTTAGTGCCCCCATAGAAGCGGGGATCAGATTGGCAATATGTTGACTCATTGCGTGATCGATAAACTTGAAGTATTCTACATACCTATCGAAGTCATAATCGTTGTCGACTTTCTCAAAAAACAAATCAGACATCTTTATAAGTTCTTTGTAATTTCCGCGGAAACGGTTAACATTAGAACCAATCAAAGTGTTTAAATATCCGGCAGTTGCAAACATTCCGAGCATTTCCTCGGATATGTCTTGAAAGAGGTTTTTCTCTATCGATAGATTATAAGTTGTTGGGCGCGCGCCGCGTCTGTAAAAATCGTCCGATTGATCCTCGATTATTGAAACGAGGTTGGAGTCCAAAAGAACTTCCGGTACTTGCTGTTGCAATGTACCTCGGGAAAGCCTCTGAATGTCTGCACTACTAGAGATGGTAAAAAAGCTACCGCTGGCAGTGTGGCGGCGATTCACGAGACCGCTAAACCAATCGAACCGCTCATCAGTTGCACTTCCGGAAGAAGCGTCTTCTACGGCGAATTGGCCGTATAAATCCGAACCAGTAACAGAAGCAAAGTTCCATCGCAGGGCCAACGTCTCGATTTCAGAAATGTCAGTGCCCTTCACCGCATCTTGGTAAAGGTATGCTCGCTTCGAGGGCGACGCTGGTCCATAACTGCCGATCTTCATGTTGTGCTGATCAATTGAAGAGGTTAAAATATCGGCATACCACGCCTTAACTTCGCTTATCTTTGTGTCGGCATAATGTAGCACAGAACCAGTAAAGTTAGTTCTATGAGCACCTGCGTATACCCTTTTATGACTAGCAAGGATTTTGCGTCCTTCGTCAACACTGAGAGACGCTGTTAATAAAAATTCGTTTCGCTTCAGATCGCCAATGTGATTGGACCCATAAAAACGAACCTTGTAGCCGTTTAGCTCGGAGCCGGATGGCTGATTGATCTCGGGGTATGTGTTTGGTTTGATTGTTACGGAAAATGTCCATCGATCATCGTCGTATGCGTTCTCGAAAAACGAAGAAGTCAACTCAGGGGTGATAAAACCGCCGGCAGAGCCAGTTAAAACAAACTTTGCATTACTAGAAAACTTATCGTCTTTTACCGCAAATACTTGGAAGTTGGCGTAGTCATTTGTGGCCCACGTTAGGTCATTTTCTGTACCGTTAGCAGTGTGTAAACCGAAGAGAGACGAAGAAACGACCAATGGGTAGAGATTCTCATAAGAGCTGCTTATACCGGTCCTATATGTTGCATATTCACCAATCGAAACTCGATTGGGTAAAATCACATCACCCTCCAAGGTAAAGGCCAACCCTGAACCTTCGTAATTGCCGTCATAGTCTGAGGTACCGGAGATGTAAGATGTTGCATTTGAGTCTATGCGGTACTGATAAACGCTGGCATCCTGACTACCAGTTCTATTAAAGTTTATATAATTGGTAACTTTTGTTATTTGCCGGGTGTTATCTTCAAGTTCGTAAGTTCCGTTGTTGGAATAAATGTTAAACTTTAAGGCGTTTTCGCCTAGGCCAAAGCAGCGAAGGATGTTCCGAAAGGCTTTTTCGGTGCCTTTGGCTTTGTTGATATAAGTTAAGTTGTTGTAAATGTTCTGATATATAGTGTTCTTGATTTCTTGCAGTGTCTCTTCAAACTTTAAGGTATCACTGCGATTTTCAAACTGTTCCAGCAAATCCGCGTCTACAAACAGGTCTGGGGCAATCATGCCGCGGGCCTCTAGGAAACTCTTATTGAATGGTGGAGGGGCTGTGTCGCCCGTATAGTATTTTTCTTGTCTGAGTTCGGGGAGTTTCTCAATAAGAAGCGCCGCTGAGTCAAAGTAACTTCCCACGATTTGCAACGCGTTTAACAATTCATTTTTGTCAAGATTGGTGGAATCTGTTTCATTCTCGCTGAGCATCCATTGTGGGACAAACGAATCCATTTTGCTTGCGTTCACGTCGTCGTGAGCGCGACCCTCCAGCTTCTTCTCGTTCTCATAACCCAACACCGAAGGATGGAATGAATATAAAATTGGATCCTGAAATTCCATTGGACTCGCCGAAGACGAGATAATGGCGGAACCTGTATTTCTAGAGTAACTGCCTGAGTAGCCAGTCCATGCTCCGTTGGAAAGGCGGCCGGAATAGTCTAGCACAACCGCATCGATGGATGCTGTTTGGGTTATACCAGCATTAAACTTGTAGTAAACACCTAGATCAGTATTAGCTGGATCACTGTTCGTACCTCCGCCTACTTGGCCAAACCAGTACCTTTGAATTTTCTCCGAGCTTCGGAATGTCTTCCAATATCGAAATTCATCCAATGATCCTGATAACTTAGCATAACCCCTATCCGGGCCATTATGATAGATGTTTCCGGACGGTGATTGTCCTAGAGAAGCAAGCGTTGCACACAGGGCGCCGCTTACATAGCCGACCGATGACCCAGTGGTGATTCTATGATTGTGTTCGCCATCTATAAAGAGATCGGCAACAACGGTGCTGCCGGTGTTCTGCAACCTAAAGGCGTAGTGGTGCCAGTTTCCATCTGCGACTGTGGCTGCGGTAATCGAATCACCGATACTCTGTGTGGCGAATCCCGTTGCTCCCGACATATAGGTCAGAAGAAAAGGGCTCCCGCTGGCGGCGCCGGTCATTTCAATACGGAAGCGCCCATAATCTACCGAACTGCTAAGCGTCCCTGTTACAAAAACATCAAGAATAACCTCTTTCTGTGTGGCGGCTTCACTGAAAGCCTCTTTGGTAAGCCAGAATTCGACTGTATTACCGTCGGTGCCCCCAATTTTAAGGTTGTTTTCGCGGTTGTTGGTCGTGTCATAGATGTTCGCATCTTTGCGATAGACAGCTTTGTCCTGTTTGTAATCATAATGTGTGCCGTCGCCTGACCCAGCATGGGGACCACCTTTCACAAGGATATATTCGTAAGAGCTTGTACCCGCGGCTCCATAGCCATTATACATGTTTGTGGCGGCAAGGCTGGCAGTTGTGAATGTTGCGTATCCGGTGGAACGGGGATATCCATTTTCGAAAATGTATAGATCTAAATAAGAGGAACTAAGCTCCCATTGGATTTTCTCTTTTAGTGATCCATCATAAGGATAGGTATCATAAATGCGCTTGATTGTGTCTTCATAATATTTCTCAGCAGATCCAAAGCGAGCGAAGGTTTCGGGGTTGGAGAAGTGCTCAAGGGGAAGAAAGCGCTGATTATTCTCCTTGACCGCACGCATGTAATCATATGATTCAATTTGGCCATCAATATCTTGTTTGGTTAGAGGTTCTCCACCGCGATTGGCCTTTCCCTCATTAAATAAATCTTTAATTGACATCTTTTACTCTTCAACTCTAAATCTAAATGTTTCCGGTTGCTCTGTGTACTTGCCATTAATTTTGTAAGCAAGGCTAATGGAATACACCTCGTCTGAGTCTAGCATTCCCATATCAAAAGTAAAATAACTTCCACTAGCGTCATAAGACATTTTAGTCTGGTTTGAACTGCCTGTTCCAAAGGGCGCAACCTTAAGCCCATCAGAAATTCTTTCTATCTGATAATAAGCATTTTCGATAATGTGGTTTGGAATCGCCTGACTGGCTTTGACATAAATGTTAGGCGACCAGTTTCTTTTGCGAGTATAGACTCGAAAGAAGGCGTTTCTTTCCTGCTGAGTGTACGAGCTTTTCATGTTTGTAATGTTGGATGCGTACGTCTGATTGGCGTTATAATCTTCCGAATCAAAAGTTTTGACAGTGACTGCGGAACCTGTGTGATATTCCACGGACGCGCTGTGCCAGACATCAAAGATCGTAGTGATACTTGAAGATGCGTACGCGAAAGAAGCAGTGTAAATTCCTGTTTCTGACCATCCTCCGGTTACATTGAGATCGCCGGTGGATGCCACCTCTCCCCCTACAGGTAAATAAAGCTCAGACCCAGAAGGAGTAGCGTTTGTGGCGGAACCCGAATAAATGCTTACATTTATAGTGCCAGTTCCCACATCTGGAATGTTTGTTAGTTGCCCTTTTACGATATTATAGAGATACAGGGTCATCAAATTATCCGCGGCGGGGACCAATGACGAGCTTAGATAGAAGGTTGCTCGATCATCCGACTTTGAACTATCCCAACGCGCCTCAATATAAGGTCTTTTAAAATAATATTGCGACTGGCGTGCGAAGAACATTTTAGTGTAATAGGACACTTCTGCGTCTTCTTGGCTGGCTGTTAAGAATATTCCCAACCCGTTGTTAGTCTTGCTTCCCAGAATGTTGCCGGCACTGTTTACCCACTGTTCTACAAGCGGAGTAATATCGACTTCCATATCCTCAAACCCAGTATCGAAAGTTTGTTGAAAAGAAGATGAATTATCGACATAATAATCGCCGCCTTGGGTCGACCATTTAACTGTGGGGCCATCGCTAGCTGTAATCCAGTTGGCAGCATCAATATCGGAGTAGTTCTCCATGTCGAGACCTAGACCTTCCTGCCACGCCGTAGAGACGGCGGATGCGGTGAGGGTGAAATCTCTTGGTGTAGGTTGAGAGTGTTCTGCGTTGAACATACGCAAGTAAAAAGAAACGCTGCCGCTAGCGGGGATGTCTCCGCTCGCGCGATCCGTTGTAATGTCGGTGGTTGGAAACCCGATCAAGATTCGGGCGTTCTCTGAGGACGCCGAGGATGCCTGCCCGTAAATATGGAACACTTCCAAGATATCAGATTGTCCCATGTTACCAGAGACGCCGCGAGTGGTGAGATTTGCCTTATAAGCATTTGTGATTGTGGTGTCTGTATTTGCTACATATCTTTTAATAGCCATTATAGAACTTCTCCATCGATATCGGTTAAGGGATATCTTATTTCAAAAATTACATCAGAAGGAGGTACCAAATATCGGCCGCCGTTACTTATCAACTGGTTGTAGGGAAGAGTGAAACTTGAATGGGCTCCTCCCGCTACTGGTTCAACTACCACATCTTTCACATCTGCCACTGCAGGTAGATTATTAAGAAGCTTATAAACATCTGTAATGGGCAGTGGCTCTCCAATGTCAAAATACCGGTTGCCGTAATATCGTGAGAGCGTGTCCAAACACGATTGTAAGACATCGTATTTATTAGAATTTACATTAGCAATTACTGTAAATTGAATCTTTAAATTCTGTATGCTCGCATCCAAGATGTCGATAGTGTCTCCTATCATTTTATACTTACTGATCCAAGTTTTTAAATTTTGTTTGATTGTTGAGTTTGTCTGTGTTAATATTCCTGCTGCGTCCGTCGAGATAACATACAGATTGAGATTTTTCCCGTTGAAGGAGTCGGTGTCGCGTTCGACTTTGGCTTTTTTAACTTGGCCAAAATTGGAAGGCATGTTGTAGATCATATTAATATAGTCTTGTTTCGTGACCGCACGGTTTTGCGCGCCATATGCCCCGTAGCCACGCATTTTTATCTCCTCCGTCGACATTTCCGAGACGTCTCCATTGATTGGTTCTTCATTTACAACCTCTAGACTATTTCGGACAGTCTCCACTTTGCTGGCGGTTAAGGTGCCTTCACTTAAAAATTTATAAAGGGGTGTTATGACCTTGTTGATGCCAGCCGCGTTAACGTTAACAGAATCGGCGGTATTTCTTCTATAGATAACCGTCAGAACTGTGTTAGTAGGTGGAACACCCATTTTGTCTGTCTGAGTTAAAATTACAGGGTCAAACGCTTTGTCAGTTATATAACTTTTGCCGAAAATATCCAAGATTACATCAGTGGGGTCTAATTGACGCTGCACATTATCTCCTGTGCCTGAGCCAAATTGAAGCGTTGTCTTGTCAAATGTTTGTTCGGTGATAAAGCGGCGCGGGACGGAGATGGGCTTTAAGATGTTTTGGGCTGTGCCTTTGTTTTCTTTGGTATTCACCACGGGCACGTAGACTGTATCTTGTGTCAAGTAATCTACCTCATAATAATTGTTCCCGTCTGCATCAAAGACTGATACAACCTCTGTTAGATTGGGGTCTTCTATTTCAATCCGCAGAAACTTTTTGTAATTTCCTACGTCAAAGGCTTCGGACATCATCTCACCCGACATTACAAGGCCCGTGCTCTTAATAGCATAGCGAGTGGGAGTGGTGCCATCGGCGCTTGCTGCAGCGACAACAACATCGCTCGACTCAGCAAAATCGAGATCATTGATTAGAGTGAAGATTTTATTGTCTGCGGTCCCTACAGTCGTTCCGCGTTTTAAAATTGGAGCATATGTGTAATCGGGGGCTGACGCGTCTGTTCTTGAGGGTATGGAGACAAAGAAGCTAGCTTGGCCATGGGATGCCGCGTTCGGTCGAAATTTATATCCCAATTCTTTGGCTAGTTTGATGACGCTATCCGTTTCAATAGCTGTATTCAAGAATGATTCGTTCGCCTGATAGTCGACATAGAATGAGAGGATATCGCCAATATAAGATACCATATCCACCATTAAAGATCCAAAAGAAGACTCGTTGAAGTCTCTATAGGTCTCCGGATAATACTTTTGAGCATAAGTAAGAAGGTCTTCTTTAATAGAGGCAAAGTCTCTAGATGTGTAGTTTATTAAAGGTTTTTTAATTTTCATTGTTCAAGAATCTTCCTATGCAAATTGTATCTTGGTTATTTCTAACATGTCTGAAAAATTGAAAGCCGGAACCGAGTAGTATATTACCAAATCCAGCTTTTGTCGCGACTCGGAAAGGGCGTAGCTCGGCTCGTGGCGTGTGAACTCAATATTGTTTATCTCAATATAAGGCAAGTATGTCGCTGTTTGACTTTCAATTCGAGAGGAGATCACTGCTTCCACTGTTTCGTGCTGATTGCTAAACAGGTAGTTTCTGAGCCCTACGCCGAAGTCGGGAATCATCACTCTCTCACCGGGCGAAGTTAGTAAGAGATTTTTAAAATTTTGCTTTGTGTTCGCCGCAATGGTCTTGGTTAAAGCGTAATAGCCGTCCTCTTCGCTTCGCTGTAATGGTATAATTGGTGAAAATCCGAAAGCCAATGTTCATTCCCTCTCAAGATATAATTAGGTTTCTTGCCTAGAAATCACTTCATTTTAAGTAATTGTTATTCTGGTTCTTTCTCATTATCTGGTGGGATTAGGAGAGGGCCATACTTAATTTGTTTTGCTGCACCTTCCACTAAGTCGTCGCACGACGCGGGTGGCTGGCGCATCTTGCCCACACTAGAGAAGTTTGGATTGTAACCATTCAATAGTTTGGCCGCAACCCCTACAGGTGTCAATGGCCCGATTCCAAGCTGCCAGGGCCACGGGGTTTTCCAAGTGGGATCAACAGTATTCGCCATAGAACCCAAAAAGGACTTAAGAATGCCCACACCAAGGGCACCCAGATCGAGTCCGCCCATGGGAGCCATATTGTTGTCTGCTGTTCTTTGGTAATCACCGTTGGCAACGGCGATGGCTGATAATAGTGTTTCGGTTGCCAAGGCAGTTGTCCCATCAAAATTATACTCAAGCGCGGGATAATATTTCTCCACTAGAATTCTAAAGATGAGGGTTAAGATAGTTGATTGCTCTTTGACGAAGAAGCTTTGCATGAGTTCTGTAAAGGCTTCTCTTTTTTCGCAGGGCATTCCTTCGATCATTTTACCCATAATTTCTTCAGGGCCAGCTCTTCTATCTGCAAATTTAGCCGTCAGTGTATAAATATCCTTTTTAATCTCGTCTTCGGGAAACAACAAATCTTTAATATCCGCAATATCATCAAACGCCGGAGCGTTATATTCATATGGATAAATGCGTGCTGTGCCCAAGACGTCTAAGGCTGTGCCTGCCGCAGTTTGAAAGCCGAAGAGTTCCGCCAATGTGTTGGATTTCCAGGCAAGATTCTCGGCGGTACTCCCATTATTACCAACTGCCCCGAGCGTCCAGTCGGACTTCTTCACGTATTCTAAAGCATTATAAGCAGTCGTTGAATCGACCTTATCATCATCCAAGTCTTTCCACGTCTTCCACTGGGCGCCTGGTCTAATTTTTTCACTCAAATCGGTAGAGGCCCAAGTAATATTTGGATTTGGAAAGTCGGGAAGCGCTCCATTGTTTATGAGCCCTTCTCCATATTCATTTAATGACAATTGGTATAGAAAGTCCTGTACTATCTTAACGTAAACCCAGGCGCTATCCTCGAAATCATACCCATTATAGCCGGCGTCACCTGGTTGATTGCCACCATCACCGGGGTACCAGGGTGCAATTTTTTTCGCATTGTCGCGTAAAATCATGTCTTTTTGTTCTTTTATCCACAAGTTGATCCCAGGTCGATCCAGGCTCTGCAGATATCCAATAATTTTTGTTGCTATACCGTAAAGAACATCTGCACCCTCTTTGCCATAAAGTGTTTTATCCAGGGCCGCAAGGTAAGCTATCCTCATGTTGTCAAAGATGGCCTCTCGTTTAGCTTGACCGGAACCATAGTCTTTGGCCGCGCTATTAACAGAGTATTTGCCCATGCCACTCTCAAAAAAGCACTCGTTGGAAAGCTCCGCGTTCTCCACCCGGGTAATCCATCGATCATACCACCACTTCGTAAATCTTTGGTAGCCCCGGGTACCCCCTGTGCTTGTGCCCCACGCATCCTGGCTTGGAGAGAGCGTGTAAGAGTTGCCGGTGCCAGTAAACATATCCGACCTGGTTTCCTTTGCCCAACGAGTTATCTGTTTTCCACGTGGCCAATCTATTTTTCGCACGACATCGCAATACCCGTACGGAACGCCCTTGTTGACACGCCGTACAATGTTGTCGCCGGCGTGGCCTGATACTCCATCGTGATGCCACGCAAATTCTGCTTGGAAGAGCCATGGCCAAGGAAAAGAAACGTCCCCGCGTGGTTGTTCTTTGCTGTTCGCTGCGGTATGAGTTTCGTATAGACTTTTTAAACTTTCTAGTTCCTCATCGTCTAATAGCCCCTTCATCTTTTCTTTTGTGAAGAAGTCTTCCCACTTGGGATTTACATAAACTTCTTGAGAGCTTTTGGTATTCTTCTTATAGATCTTATAGATGGAATCGAACCAAGTGGACTGGAAGTTGGGCGGTGTTTGGGCTTGCACGGTGTAAACCGGAAAGGTCACGTAGGGATGAGCACCGCCCGGGTCTACAAGGTTTACTTTCCCTGTCTTTTCCCGCAAGAGCCACAAAGCTAGATCAGCCGATGACCTAGTGGTCATCTCCGCTTCATCCGAACCTATTGGAGACGAATCAAAAATTTGCTGAATTCCGGGTCTATCAATCTCTGAAACATATTGGGAAACTCTGGTGATGAACTTGACTGTCATCAGTTCATTCACAGGTTGAGACAAAAGCCAAGTGAAAAAGTTTACCTGAACATACTCGTCGACAACTCCAGGAATGGATGTGATTTTATCTTGCTCTTCAGCATCCAGTGTGGGCCACCATGAACGATCTTCAGCGGTTCGCGCAAAATGTAATGCGTGGTCGCCGTAGACGTTATATAACCTTCTATACAGAGCCTGTGTTCGTGACACCGGTGTCTTTCCATCCTTTATCCATTTTGCACGAGGGAGTAGGGGGCCAATATCTTTGAAGTTAAATCCGTTAACATAGACGGCTCGAAAACGAGCTGCTGAAGAGTTGTTTATAAACAATTCTGGATCGTTGGGAGAAAACTCTTCCGGGATGAACGGATAAAGAAACTGACTTACCATACTCTCAAAGTCGTTGATATGTACCTTTCCTGTCATTCCCCAGGCAAGATTGGGGTACATCTTCATAAGGTCTACCTTCTGCTCTGCCGAAAAATCCGGATCAAAATTATACCGGAACACTTGCCAGAAGATGGATTGCGGTGCGAGGCTTTTCAAGGTAAGCATTCGGTTGGTTTGCTGAGTCGTTTGGGTCTCATTACCCCAGGTCTTGGCGGCAACATTTGCAAGGGGGAGGGCGCCGCCAGATCCCAAACCGTACAAAAGAGGTTTGATTTGAGGGATGAGGAGTGTTAATTTAGTTTCGTTTAGGAAATCTCTTACTTCTTTTTTCTGTATTTTGCTCTTATCTATCGCTTCCGCTTTGTCATCCGCGATGTTCTCGATGTCGTACACGGTGATAGCTGCGGGGTGTGTGCTTGTGGCGAGAGACTCCCACATTGCGAATTCTTCGCTCAATCTTGTCTTTTGCTCTTCACTCATCTTGGCAAAAAAGCCGCTATTATAGTTTAGCTCCACGAACTTCTCAGTTGCAAAACCAGAGTTGACGCCTCCGAGAGCATCTTCAAGATTGAGGGTGTTAAAAGCGGATGTTTGAGAACCTTCATCTGCTTCCGAGGTTGTGACGAACTGGGGTTCTTTTAGAAAATCCCGCAGCGGTGCGTTGTGGCTTCTGATTAGCGTAAACTGATTTGGGGTGGGAGCCGAGGGGTCGGCGGTGTCTGCGGCGGTATCAAATCTCAATGTCGTACTATATGTCTCCGCATCCGGCTCTGTTCCACCCACCGCCACGCCGCTGCGTTGGGACTCCGTGTAGGCACCGCCGGATTTCTCCTCCAGGGGAACGGTCAAATCGATTTCATAGGGTGCACCCATGGTGTTTAAATAAAGAGTTAATTGCTCATTTTGCAAAACCTTCAACTGGTCTGATTTTTCAATGACATCCAGTAGTTGGACGTGAGTTTGACCCTTGGTGGTCCCGACTTTTGTGGCAGGATTGGTTACTCCCACCTGTTGGAATAGTCGCCTATCAAAGTACCCGGGTGTGTTTTCGAGAGCTTTGGGCATGCCCCGGAGGAGAATGGTCTTCACAAACTGTACCTGGTCCCTGATAATTATATCGAGTGCGGTTCTGCTGCTCATCGTCTCATCTTGATAAACAACCCGAGAGATGTCGCGAATAAACTCTTCGACGACTTCAGTGTAAAAGTCGTCGATGTCTCCACCTGCAACCGTTTTGAATTGCTTCACAAGGGCTCTTTCGATTTCCTCATAGAGATAAACCTCAAAGAATGGTTGTTGCTTCGTGGATGAGCCTGCGGTTGCTTTTGCCAGCCCTGTTGCGTAGTGATCGCCAACATCAATGAAACCAAATATAAAGAGACTTTTCATCATCTCTTTCACCACAATTGAACGCACAACGCAATCCAATGCAACTTTAACATAAGCTAAATTGGTTGCGCTTTTCTGGGCTGCTCCGGGATTAACGCATTTAAGTGCATCAGTCAGGTTCTGAACCTGAGCATTTAATACCTTGTGGTTAAAGAAGCCTAAAAAGCATTCGCCGGCTGCGTTAGGGGGTATGACTTTGGTTAGTCGCAAGTTTTCGAAAATCTGAAGATTTGGATTGGGAGGCACTCCTTCTGGTGTGAATTGGTCCAGAAAGAGGCCATTCCGCGCAGTTGAAGTGAGTAGGTCTTGAAACATCTCGTTTAAAGCGGAGATATAAAGGTTATTTGCTCCGACAAAGCTTTCTAGCTTTTTCGATCTACTATCGATGAGTTCATTTGTTTTGCGGCCTGCGTAAAAAGATCCTGCGACATACTGTGTTTGGAAATTTTTTATAACTGGTGGTTTTTCCGTTGCATAGGTATAGAGTGGGCGCCCACCAGCTTCAGTAACACCTAAAATTATATTTGCTTCTTGGGAGTCTGGAAAATAAAGCTCCATTTCTTCTTTTGCCTCTGAAGCAAGGGCGGTGACGTTCTGAGCAGCCAGCAGTGCTCCTGTTTTAATCTTGGATGGGGATTCGGGTATCCATGACTCTGCGTTGTTATGAAGATAGAGGCACACTGCGTTTAGTTTTTCCCAACGCTCTTTTTCTACTTTCATCTTTTCGATGGCTTTCCACACGCTTCTTCCGTGGGCGGCGTCTACTCCTGAATAATAGGTCGTGTCCATGGGTCCGCCGTTCAACCAAGCAACCATTTCGCCGTAAACAACCCCCATAACCTCCCAATCTTCGTAAGTAATTTTTGTCCACAAATCCGTCTTCGAGGCGATGTCGTTAGCACTTTTCTCAAAAGCCTCCTTATAGTCCGTAACCAAAGGCGGCAATTCACCGACGGCGGGAGACTCAAGCAACACTTGAAAGGCTTTGTATTCGTCTTCGTCGGGAAGGTATTCCGCGAAGGGGAGGATGGCAGGTTCCGGAATCCACAGCTTGGTTGGCTCTTGGGGGTGGTAATACACATACATAGCCTTTCGGAGCTTCTCACTGTCCGACTGATTATAATATGCCGTGACCATCGCCTTTGCTTCCTCATACTTGACGCGACACTGGTCTGAGATTCCTTCTTTACTGGCAATAGTCTTTTGCGTGTTCGGACCAGTGGGTACATTATACGTTTTATTTTTTGGCAGTATGGTCCTCCCTTCCCAGATCTGCTCGTATGCATTAGTGACCGCACTGCCCCACTTGAGCGCCTCTTCGTCTGACCAATCAGAGCCAACAAGCCAAGAAAATTGGCTCTCTTCCGGTGGGGCATTTAGGTACGCCCCTGCTTGCATTGTCGGAGCAGCGAGAAGCTTCCCAGCTAGACCGGTGGTGTATGTGGAGATGGGTGCGTCCGAGTAGAACATCCGGATGTTTTTGTCGATTATTCCCCCTCCAGGAAGCAGATTTGCGTTAAAATCAAATACGATTTGTTGGCCGTCTGGAGATACAGAGAAAATCCCCGTCTTGGCTTCGGGGTCTTCGGGGTTTATTAGAGAAATAATAGCGCGTTGGAGCGCCGGCGCAGCGAGGCCAGATTTGCCGATTCTAGAGGTCTCTTCTAAGGCGTCTCGGAACGCATCTATCGCTTCTGGTCCGCTCTCGCTATCGGGAATTCGGTTCGCAGTATAAAGAGGCACCAAGGCGTTGGCACCACGGGGAACCGCTATTTTGTATAATTCTCGGTAAATATTTTTAATACGTGCAATTTCTACTTCAAAGAGGTTCTCGACATTTCCAGAAATGGCTGTCGCTGCCTGTACGCTCGCAAACTTCTGAGATTCATGATAAGGGGTAATAGACGCTCTGCTCTCATTGTCGTTGTCCGAGCAGAACTGGGCGGGTGTGATGGGGCCGCCGAGAATATCGCCTACGTTATTAAGCGCCTGGTTTAAAAGGTTGCGGCGGTTTGCGTTAGCGTCTGCCATGGCCTTCATAAGCTCTTCTGGGGTCATATATTTGGATAATTCGAGCCTTTTGATATCTTCATTTGTTGTCCCGCAGAGATTTAAAATTATCTTTTTCTGCCTGTTGTAGTCGTTTCGCGCAGCAATAAGCAGTGCCGGGTCGATGTCTTTGGCCAAAAGAGCAACAAAACTGTATACACCGTCTTCGTTAACATAATCTTCATGAAACTGTGTGTCTTTAAGATACTGCAGAGATTGGAGTAGCCCAAGCAATTTTGTATGAAGACGGCTTGAGCCTGTCTCCCTCAACAATGAAACCATCTCATTAATAGTGAAGGCGGCCGAGATGTCGTCCAGCAACTTCGTGTATTCCTTTAAAGACAAAGAGGTTTGAGCCGAGATTGTACTAAAACTCTTACTTCTTTTGACGCTACCCGATCGGGAACTGCTGTTCATAAACGCGCCAAGATCAATTTTGCCCAGAGAACTTTCGGGAGCATTAGCGTTCTCGGAATCCGAGCAGGCTGCCATAAGATTCCGCATAATATACATAATACCATTCACGATCAAATCGCGTACCAAGTTCATGGCTAGATCGTAAATCGCTTCTTTAAAGCCATCTAGAATATCCATAACCGGGTAATCCGTTCGCATAAACATCTCGACTCTTCGCTCTGCTGCTTGGGCTACGGCCTCTGTGTCTTCGCCAATCTTTTTGGAGATTTCCTCTGCGTTGGAAGTTAAATAATATAGACCATAAAGTGCTGCAGGGACAATCGCAAATATCGCAGCGCACACAAGCAATCCATCGTCTGGGTCGTTGAAGATGTCATCCAGGGTCTGCTCGGCCACTTGTTTGCCGCCTGTCATAGCAAAACTTTTTTGGAAAGTTGCCATCGCGCCAGTGTCTAATTCGTTAATTTGTTCTAAAATCAAGCCGACCAGGGGGCGCATATATGTACTAAAGATTTTTTTCTGCGTTTTAAGATCCACCTCTCCCCATGGCCCGAGTGGTTCCAGCTTCTTCTTCGCAGTTTGAAATTGAGCGAGTACCGCTGGGCCAAGCATTTGAAGTGAATATCCCCTTAGGTATTCGTGGGTGACGAAGGTGCCGTCTTTGGCTTCTCCTGCGCCGCTGTCAATCGCAAGGTCCAAGGTCTTGAACAAATACATGGCAGCGCTGGCGTCTCCAATATGACTTCCGTATCCGGAAATCCGGCCGCCGTCTTTGATGAAAGGGTTGACATGCGTGAGAATGGGGATAAGTTCTTGAATAAGAAACCGGTATCCGGCGACCTGTTTTTTAATAGACTGGGAAGCTTTTTCTAGATCTTCAACTTCTCCCGTAAGTTCCCATAATTCGGTCTTGTATTTCCCTAAAAGCTCACGCTCGTTAGCTGGGATTTTCTCCTCCCCAAGCAACTTTTCGCGTTCCGTTTGCTCTTCAATTCGCATTTCGAGGGCTTCAATGCGTCTAGCTTGGCGTACAATTTTGTTGTCTATATTTGGATTGAAAAAGGTATCGTCAGCGGCGTTGTCTTGTTGGGCTGCTAATGCTCTTTTGGCTGCCCATTGTTCCTCCAAATCTACAAGAAAAAGTTCTAGGCTTTCCTTTTTTTGCCAAGTAGACATGTGATTGCCAATACTGATGGATTCTCCTATCTTCTTTGCACCATGTGCCGCGGCGGAGGCGATTCCATCTTGCAGTCCCTGGTCCAGAGTCTCCATTGCGAGAGATAGTTGCGCAGCGAGTCTTTCTCCCGCAGGTCCTTTTGACGCTACCGCATCAACTATTTCGTCTTGATATGAACGATATTTCATAATGGCACTTCGACAAAACTGCCTCTTAAGTTCATCTAAACCCACAAGCTGCATAAGGCACTGGGCGGACATTTTAACCAAGTGGGGTATCGAAATATGATTTAAAACTGACTTGTAGAGGTCGTCGATGTCTTCGATGTCTTCGAACTTTCCCGTCATGAAATTGTCTCCGAGCACATCGCCAATCTTTTCGTATTGAGTGGCCACTTCTGCTCGGGCGTTCTGTTTGGCCATTTCGCTGATACTGGCCTTAGTTGGTCGCGACTTCTTATAAAAATCGTCGTCTAACAAGCGTATATCGCCAATAAGAAATTCTTCAATGACGTTTTTTGTGACTCCGAAGTTGACGAAATAAGGTGTTGGGTAAATATACTTACGCAGAAACTTTTCGCAGTCTTCAGCTTTTCTGAACGGAGAACTTGCCGTGACAGTGTACTTCACAAATATTTCTTTTAGATGAACAATTAAAGCGTTAGTGGTTGCATTGGCAAAGAACTCATGATTGACAAGAGAGTCGGGGCGATTATAGACGGCTTCCTCCTCCGCGGTTTTAAAGATTCCTGCTGCATACTGGTCGACGGGCCACTGCTTTTTTGGGTCTTCGGGGACGAAAGGAAGTATGGGAGAATTAGGATGTCGGGCGGGGCCAACCATAAAATCAGTTAACTTGAAGTTTGCATCAAATTTAAGATTTAACATTGTGGAAGGGGGTGCGGTGGGGGAGCCCGGGTAGTATGCCTGCTGGGCAATGGTGCTAATTGCCGTTTGGAGATATTGAAGTCGGTCAATCTGATAACTCAAATTAAGGGGTTTTTCAAGCACTATTCCATAGCCGTCTATTCTATTTTTAAGATCGACAAGGACTTTTGCGGTAGTGTCCGCAAAAGCCTTTATTCCCTCTAGTGAATAGTTGACATAATAATAATCATGTACGTTCTTGTCTACCTTTACTCCTCTTTTTTTAGACATTTCTTTTTTCAAATTGA